>Ga0193706_1000624_pt1 | contig 19355 bp, 18 predicted proteins | sample U3c1metaG_FD_160130 | JGI IMG/M metagenome (GOLD analysis project Ga0193706, IMG submission 160130) | Soil microbial communities from a riparian zone of the East river system, Colorado, United States - U3c1 | ecosystem: Environmental > Terrestrial > Soil > Riparian zone | place: USA: East River... | reverse complement strand
GAGCTTTCCGGCGTGGTGCGCGAAGCCACTGCGCTTCGAGATCCGCCTCCCACGCCCGCGAGATTGGCGCTGTGGGTCGAAAACGTGACGGTAAGCTTCGCCGGTTTCAAGGCGCTCGACGACATCACGCTCGAAATCAAGAAGGGCGAGCTCCGTTGCATCATCGGTCCCAACGGCGCCGGCAAGACCACGTTGATGGACGTCATCACCGGCCGCACGCGGCCGACCGCCGGCGCGGTCTATTTGGAAACCCGTGAACACGAAATCAGCGCGCTCCCCGAGTGGCGCATTGCCCGAATGGGCGTTGGGCGGAAATTCCAGAGGCCGACGGTCTTCTTCGGTCACACCGTGCTCGAGAACCTCGAGCTCGCCCAGGCTGGCAGCAAGGGCGTGTTTGCCAACCTCTTCGGCCGCGCGCTGAGTCGCGAGCGGATCGACGAGGCGCTGCAGACGATCGGACTGACCGACCTACGCGATCAGCGTGCCGGGGTCCTGTCGCACGGTCACAAGCAATGGCTCGAAATAGGCATGCTGCTCGTCCAAGACCCGAAGGTGCTTCTGGTGGACGAGCCGGTAGCCGGGATGAGCCAGCAGGAAATGGAGAAGACCGCCGAGCTCTTGAGCAGTCTAGCCGGTGACCGCACGGTCGTGGTGGTGGAGCACGATATGGAATTCGTGCGCCGCATCGCCCAGAAGGTCACCGTGCTGCACGAGGGTCGCGTGCTCGCTGAGGGCCCGCTCGAGCGGATGCAAGAAGATCCCCGCGTTATCGAAGTCTATCTGGGGGCCTAACGTGCTCGAAGTCAGCGACCTCAATCAATTCTACGGAGGAAGCCATATTCTCTGGAATTTGGCGCTCACCGTTCCCGAACGGTCGCGCACCTTCATCATCGGCCGCAACGGCGTCGGGAAAACCACTCTGCTCAAATCGATCATGGGCCTTCTGCCGATTCGGTCGGGCGTCGTGCGCTTTGCCGGAATCGAGCTCGGCTCGCGTCCCCCCGAGTCACGCGTCCGACTCGGGCTCGCCTACGTTCCTCAGGGTCGCGAAATTTTCCCCGATCTCGACGTGGAGCAGAACCTGCTCATCGGTCTCGGCGTGAGGCGCTTGGCGCGGAGCCGCGAACAGGCGCTCGAGTACGTGTTTCGCCTCTTCCCCGCGCTGGCCGCCATTCGCCGCCGCCGGGGCGGCGATCTTTCCGGCGGCCAGCAGCAGCAGCTCGCCTTTGGCCGCGCCCTCGTCCTCGAGCCGACGCTCCTCATTTTGGACGAACCAACCGAGGGCATTCAGCCCAACGTGGTGCACGAGCTCGGCGATACCATCCTGCGCCTCAATGAGGAGGAAAAGCTGACGGTGCTCGTGGTCGAGCAGAAGCTTCCCTTCGCGCGCCGCATCGCCAGCCGCTTTTCGATACTCGACCGAGGTCGGTGCGTGGCGAGCGGCGCCATGTCGGACCTGGACGACGAATTGATACGCCGTCACCTCGTGGTGTGAGGGCGTGAGACTTGCCCGGAGTGAGCTTCATGGAGCATCGTTTGTCCCGCGCCGCAGGAGTCCTCACGACCGGCGCTCGCCGAAGGTGGGCGATCTCCATCGTTCGGTGACGAATCACGACGTCCGCGAGCGCAACCTCGGGCGCACCGACCGTTTGCGGTCCGCCCGGTGCAGCTGACGGGATCGATCGTACAAACATACTGTCAAACTCCAGGTCAGCTCCACGCGGCCTCGGTCCTTTACGTCAAAGCGGTCGCCAAAACGATACCGCTCAGCGAAAATGGACGAATCACGCATCGGTCTTGCTATCGTCGATCTCGTTCGATCGCCTTGGGTATCGGCACCGTGCGCGCGCGTCGCCGCATTGGAGGAGCGCCATGAGCAAGCATCGTCTCGTATTCCTCTTGAGTGGTGCGCTGTGGGCGCTCGCGGCTTGCGGCACGGCCGACGAATCCCCGGGCAGCAACCGAACGGGTAGCGTCGGCGGATCGGGCGGCACGATCAGCGGCGGCACCGCAGGCGCGAGCGCGGGCGGAAGCGGCGGTGCGAGCGCAGCCGGAAGCGGCGGTGCGGCCACGGGCGGAAGCGGCGGCACGAGCGCAGGCGGAAGCGGCGGCGCGAGCGCGGGCGGAAGCGGCGGCGTGAGCGCGGGCGGCGCGGCGGGCAGCGTGACGACGGGTGGTGGCGCCGGGGCGGGTGGTGCGAGCGGCGCGGGAACTGGCGGCGCCGCGGGTTCCCCCGGAACCGACGGGGGGAGCGACGCTCCGCGCACCGACGCGACGGTCGATTCACGGCCGCCTGACGTCGGCGCCCCCGACGTGCCGCCCTTCGATGCTGGCCCTTCCCGCTGGATTCCGCATTTCATCGGCACCGGCCAGATTGAGGATATCGTCACGGGCACGCCCATCGACTTGCCCATGGATCGTCGCCTCCACGTCGCGATGCTCCCGGAGGGATATTTGCAATCCGACCTCGATGCGGCGTTCGACTTGGACATCGACGCTTGGATGACCGAGGTCTTCGCGATCGAGCCTTACTCCATCTACAAGCAAGCCTTCGTGGTGTGGAAGATCCGCCTCCCGTCCGCCGCGCGCGTGGCGGCAGCCGATCCGCAGACGGCCGACACCGCCTTCAGCCTGGGCATGACCACCGACGGCACCGGCGTCGGCAACTTTGGCACCATGAGCGCCGCGCGCGTGTGGGACGCGCTCCGCGATTTTCCGGTGGCCATCTCCAGTTACGGAACGGGCAACCGCGGGGCGCGCAACGCCGTCGCTTATATGCACGTGCTCGAGCCGCAGCGCGGTCGGGCGGGCTTTTCGGGGCGCACGACGAGCGTCACCGATCCCGCCAACTCGGCCCAGCGCATCTCCGTTGCCATCGCGCTCGGACGCGCACACGAGTTCACCCACGCGTTTTCCCGCCTTTCCGACGAATACATCGAGCTCGACAGCACGAATCCACCCGCCAATACCGGCACCAACACCTCCGCCGGTATCACCAACGTGGTCGCCAGTCCGACCTGCTCGACCGTCCCCTGGCGCCATCTCTTCATGGGCACGCCCATCAATCCGAGCACTGACCAACTGGTGGGCGCCTTCGGCACCGCGGCCCAAGGTTATCACTCCGAGCTCAAATGCCTATTGAACGGCAGTCACGACAACGCCACCGTATTCGGGGGCAACGGCAACATGCGCAGCAATGACCGCATGTGCAACTTCTGTCGGGAGGTCACCACGTTTCGTATTTTCGAGCGCAGCAGCGTGCTCACCGACCCCGCCACTTCGCTCGACGCCTGGACGAACACCTATCGCACGCCTTTCTACACCAAGTTCGGCTTCAAAGTGCCGACACCCCTGCCGCAGACGAGCAGCGACGGCAAGGCCTGGTGGATGCCGTGCACGCCGTGAAAGGCTATCCGGAATCAGCGGCCTATCCCACCGCTTCGATGCGCGCCGGAACGTGCTTGTGCCACGGGGTGCCCACGAACGGGTCACGATCTTCTACCGCCGTGAGCTCGTTAGGCGCAACGCCTCCGATCGCCCCCTCTCCGCGGGCGTCGAGCCCCATCCCATTCGGAAGCGCGACGTGACCGCGCTGCATCGAGGTGGACAGCTCGACCGACACGGCGACCGATCCGCGCCGTGTGGTGAGCCGCACGGTCCCCCCTTCTGCCACGCCGAGTCGCGATGCGTCTTCCGGGTTCATGCGCAGGGCGCCGCTCGCGTCTTTCTTTCGCCACGCCACGTCACGAATGATGGTGTTGGCGGTGAATGACCTTCGCTCGCCCGCGGTCAAAACGAAAGGGAACTCAGCGCTGAGCCCCGCCGCTGGATCGCTCGACAGGCACTTGTCGAGCTCTTCCAGCAAATCGGGCAGCGCGACCTGAATCTTCCCGTCCGGCATCGCGATCCGTTTCGTCACGTCCTTCCACTCGTCGACCGCAAACACGAGCCCGGAGGGGGATGCCACCATCGCCTCGAAAAGCTCGACCGCTGCATCGAACGGCGCCCCGGCGAATCCAGCGCGCGCGAGCGACTCGGGATTCTCGAGGGCAAGCTTCAAGACGAGCCCGAAGATGACGGCACCCTCGCGATGCGCCTCTGGCAGGTCGAGTGTGCGATAGAGGAGCACGGGCGCCTGGCCCGCGAGATGCGGATCGCCGAGCACGCGGGCCGCGATCTCCTCTGCGTAAGCGGCTCGTCCCGAAGCGGCCGCCGAGCGCAGGGGCGCGAGCATGTCTTCGGTAACGGCCCCCAGCGCCTCCACGAGGCGCGCATGGATTTCCGCTTCGGGCAACGGTCCCACGGGCGGCGGGAAGAGTCGCGGCCTCAGGTGGAACGCGTTCGCCGGGAAGTCGAAATTGAAAAACGTCGCCTCGGCCTTCTCGAACTGGGTCGCCGCGGGCAAAACGTAGTGTGCGTGCTTGGCCGTCTCGGTCATGGCGACGTCGATGACGACGAGCGTGTCGAGCGCGGCGAGGGCCTCGCGAAATCGCTGGGAATCGGCGAGCGAATGGGCCGGATTCGCCGCTTCGACGATCATCGCGCGGTAACGCTTCGGATGATCGGTGAGGATCTCTTCCGCGATGACGTTGCACGGCACGAGACCGGCGACGATGAGCGCATTCGCGACGGGCGAACGCCGCGACGAGGCTCCCCCTGCAATGTTGACGAGCGTCGTCGGCACGTAGTGCGTGCCTGGTTTGCCGAAGCTCCCCGTGAGCACGATCAAGAGCCGGTGCAGATAGCTGACGAGCGTCGATTGTCGGTTCATCTGCACGCCGAGATCTTCGAACGACGCGAGCGCGCGCGCGTGGCCGATGACTCGTGCAGCGCGACGGACGAGCTCCGCGTCCACACCCGCGCTCTCGCAGCACGACGCGAAAGGGACCGCGCGCAGCGCGGCGAGCGCCGGCTCGACGTCGGTGGCGTGCGCGTGGAGGAACGCGTGATCGAGCAAGTCTTCCGTCACGATGACGTTGAGGATGGCCGCGAGAAGCCAAGCGTCGCCCCCCGGACGCACTTGCAGATGAATGTCCGCGAGCTCCGCGGTCTCGGTGCGTCGCGGATCGACGACGATGAGCGTGCGCGCCGGATCTTTGGAAATTTCTTTGAGCGTGACGCGCGCGCGCGGGATCGAGTGCGAGTGCCAGGGATTTTTTCCGAGAAACAGCGCGACGTCGCTGTGCTCGAAATCGGCGCGCGTGACCGCGCCGAGCATGCGATAGCTCACCCAGAATTCGCCTGTCTTCTCCTGGGCAAGAGCGCTCGAGCGGTACCGCGATCCGAGCGCGCGGCGCGTCGCCGTCGAGTAGGCGCCCGGCAGATGGTTTCCTTGCCCGCCTCCGCCGTAATAGAAAATCGCGTCCCCGCCGTGCGAGTCGCGCACCGCGGAGAGGCGCTTCGCCACTTCGCGAATCGCGGTATCCCAATCGATGGGCTCGAAGGTGCCGTCCGCGCGACGGCGCAGGGGCGATGTCACGCGGTCGGGCCCGTGCTGGTAGTAGTCGAGCCGCTGCGCCTTCTCGCACGCGTACCCTCGTGAGACGGGATGGCGTTTGTCGCCGCGAAAGCGCACGAGGTGCGTACCCCCCGCTCCGCCGAGCTCGACCTCGATACCGCAATTGCACTCGCAGAGGATACACGCTGTCGGTTTCCAATCGTCCGCGCTCATGCGAGCCACGTTGGACAATTTAGTCTCTTTATGCAACCATTTTCGAATGCGGCGTCGGTTCGACAAGGAGAACTGCTCGGTTGCACAGGCCCTCGAGGTCCTCGGCGATTGGTGGACGCTCCTCGTCATCCGCGAGGCGTTTTTCGGCGTCCGTCGCTTCGGCGAGTTTCAGGCAAACCTGGGGATCTCGAAAAACGTGCTCACGCAGCGGCTCGGGCACCTCGTCGACCATGGTGTGCTCGCGCAAGTCGACGTCGGCGAGCACGGGACGCACTACGAATACGTCCTCACTCCGATGGGCAAAGATCTCCTCGCCGTGATGACCGCGCTCAGGCAGTGGGCGGATCGTTGGGTCGTGGGGCCTGGCCACGAGCCAATTTTGGTGTGCGACCGCCGCACGGGGCGGCCGGTTCCGCGGCTGCAGTTGCGCGGTGAGGATGGCGAATTGCTGCGCGCCGCCCAGATGGAAGTGCGTCCCGGACCGGGTGCGAGCAAAGCAACCGTCGCGCGCGTCCGGCGCGCTGCGATGCAAGGGCGCGTTTGACCGTCAGCGGCATTCGCCCCTGAAGTAAGTGAAGCTGTACTGCGTGCTCCAGGCTGAGCACCCGCACGCATTGCAGGCGCGAGCTCGCGCATAGAAGTCGCCGTCGGCGTCGCCGGAGCAAGCGAACTGTTCGCTGCCCACATCCACGATGATGCCTGGAAAGGCTGGGTTTTCGGATACGAGCGCCCACGGATAGCCCTCGCGACCCTTCGCCTGCACCTGATAGCGCACGGTCCCCTCTGACCGAGTCCAATAGATGGTGTGGAGACCTCCACAGTATTCGCTGAAGATCCCGAGCACCGGGGGAGGAGGAGGACCGGCGCATGCAAGGGCCTGCATGCACATCGCGCGCTTCGCGCTCTCCGCGTTCCCCTCCGCTACCTCGTCGCGTGGAATGCTCGAATTCACGACGGGCGCGCACGCCGTGCAGCAGTACGTGACCGTGCCGTCCTCCACCTTCGTCGGACATGGCAGCGTCGTCAGGTCGGTACAACGTCCGCTGGCTTTGCAGTCGAGGGCCTGGGCCTCCGCGACACAGCGCGAGAGGACCATGTTTTTATCGCAGACTTGAAAACTGTCCTCGTTGTCTCGGCATTCGGGTTCGGGAAAGGTTTGGGCTGATGCGCTCGCGGCAATGCAAGACCAGGCGCTGAGAACGATCAAGGTGACGATGGGTCGATTCATGGTACCCCTCACGGTGTTGGCTGCTGTTCGTGCTTCAGCATCCGTACGTGGCCAGAGCCGCAACGGTTCCCCGTGGGGGCCGATTTTTCGTGGCGCGCAATTCGTGGCGGTGGGCCGCGATCCGTTTTGCGTCCGAAGCGCTCTTCACCGACTCGTCAGCAATCGAATATCGCCTCGATACAGGTAACAAGCCGCGACGGTCAGCGTGCACCAGCAGTTGGCGCAATCCGTCGGGCGAAGCACGTGGTCGAACGCCTTTTTGACGCCGACCTCGAACACGTTCGGGGCATTGGGATCTTCGCGTCCCGTGCGGCCACAAGGGAACATGCCGCCGTCCGGGCCGATGGCGACTTCGATGCGACCGCCGCTGCAGAAGGGAACCGGCTTTGGTTCGGGCCAATTGCGCAGGTGGTCGAGGCAGAGCATCTCGTTGCCGACCGGTTCGCCCGCGGATTTGCGCCGTTTCAAATCGTCGATGGCGGCGCGATAGGCCAGTATGCTCGCCGAGTGCTCGGCCGGAGGATCGGCGCCGTTCATGATGTTGCCAATGGCTGGCTGAAAGAGGGCGCGAATGCCGAGCTCTTTGGCGAGCGCGATGACTCGAGGATAGTGCTCGACGTTGTGCTCGGCGAGCGTCATCCGGATGGCCACCGAGCAACCCGCGGCGACGGCAAGTCGTACCCCTTCCATCGCACCTTCGAACGATCCAGCGCCGCGCCCTCGGTCGTGCACGTCGGACGGGCCGTCGATGCTGATCTTGACGACATCGACTGAGTCGAGGACGCGCGGTTTGCGCTTGATGAGCAGACCGTTGGTGCTCATCGAAACGCGAAAACCGTGGAACTTGGCTCGCTTCACGAAGCGCTCGATGCCGGGATGCACGAGGGGTTCGCCGCCATCGAAACAGACCGAGATGGTCCCGATTTCGGCGAGCTCGTCGAGCATCCGGAGCGCGGCCTCGGCCTCCATTTGCGGCGATGACGCGTCGACCTTGTCGCAATAGGTGCAATCGAGATTGCAGCGGTGCGTCGGCTCGATATTGACCATCAGCGGTCGGTGCCGCCCTAGCACTCGGCTCGACACCATGCCCGCGGCAAGGCGGGCACCGTACTTCACGTAGTCTTTGCGACGAAACCTTCCCGTTGTGGAGGGTGGCTCGTTGGCGTGTTCGACGGCGTCCGAATCGGCGACGGGGGAGGGGAGCGGGGTCGCCGACAGGAGCGGAAGTCTATGCCTGGACCTCTCCGCGGTCGTCATGACGCGACCAAAACGCAGATGAAAAGAGGGCTCCCAGCAGTATCCAAAGTCCACCTCGAGCGCGGCGTAACACCGCGATGGCGATCGCTGCCGCCCACGATACACCTGCCGCTTCGGAAGTCGATAGGAGCGATGCCTCGAGCACACCGACCTGCCCCGGTACGGGCGCACCGGCCAAAGAGCCGAGAGCTGACGCGAGAGAAAAGAGCACGCCGCCCCGAAGCGAGCCGCAACCGAGAAGATGCATGACGAGGAGCATCTCGGCGAGCATCCACAGTTTGCCCAAGTAATGAAGGGTCACGGCCCCGGCGACGGCACCTGGACGTTCGGCGAGGAGTCGTCGGCAAGCGGCGAAGGTGCCGCGAGCGCGCTCGAGAAAGTGGGCACCTTTGCCGCGGCGAAGGAAGGACGGCGCCCAGTTCGCGACTCGCTTGCCACGCCACAGGGCCAGGCCCAATCCCAAGAGCGCAGCGGCCCCTACCATGGACGCCATCGCGGCTTGGCGCGGAAGCGATGAATGCGGCGACAAGGCCAACACCAATGCGGCGAGCGATGCGAAGAAGGCGACGAGTGCCACCGCGCTCGTCGCGTTGTCCATCACCAGCGCGGCGACGGCGGCATCACGATGTTGGCGCGGAAGCGCAACGACCTTCACCGGTTCGCCCATCACGCCGAGTCCGATCTCGTTGCCGGCCTGCGCTGCGACGAACGCGCGGTACGCGCGCCACGGACGCGGACGCTGCTCGGAAAGAAAAAGCAATCGCCAACCGAACATGTGCAGCGCATTGCCGACGGCCGGAGCGAGGAACACGAGAACGAGCGCGGGCCCCCCCCGGCTCCACTCGGCCGCCAATTCCCCCCACGTCACCCGCGAGCCCGATCGCAGCAAGACGAAACTCGAAGCCAAGACGAGAAGGACGGGTAGCGCCCACGACTTCATACGTCGAGCGAAGCGATTTTCAGGCAGCGTTACGGCGTGCTTCACGGTTGGTCATCCGCACTGGAGCACCGAACGTGCCAGCGATTCACCCCGTCAAAACGGGGGCTTTGGGTCACGCTTCAGGCTTGGCTGTGGTGAAAAAGTGACGCCCTGGGGTCAGGGGGTCACGTCGCCTCGCGGCGACGAAACACGCGGTCGTGCCCTACATTGAGCACATTCTCCCAATCGGGCGACTGCTCGAGCATGCGGCACGCGCGCGACACGCTCTTCATCCCCTTGAAGTAGCCTCGGCCGGGGAGAAACGAGGCGCCGTCATCGACGATCATGTATCCGCCCTGTCGAACGAGCGGCGCGTAGTTCTCGATATCGCTTCGGGCGGCTTCGTACGAATGGTCGCCGTCGATGAAGACGACGGCAAAGCGCTCGTCCGCGAGCCGCGCGACGATCTCGGGCGCGGTCGAAAGGCCGCGCACCGTGTGAACGCGATCGAAGTCGAGACCAAACGCGTCGAACATGCGCCGGTTGTCGGCAAGGTAGTCGCTTACCGGATGAAGGTTGCCGAGGAGGTACGCTTGGCGAAAGTCCGGTCGAAAGAGGAAATTCGCGGCCTTGCGCCAAGCGGGGAGGGGCGCCAGGTTGCCCGAAAACGGGGAGAGGGCAGTGATGTCCACTTCGAATCCGAGCTCACGCGCCGCGAGCGCCGCGAGCGAGATGATCTGCCCCTTGTACACGCCGATCTCGAGCAACGCGACGGGACGAAACCGCGCGCCGATCGCCGAAAGCAGCAGGTACCATAGATAGTGGAACGCGCGTTGTCCGTAGCCGAACTCATGTCGCTCGACCCAATCGCGATGCGCTTTGAGCCATGAGACCGAATCGGTCAAGCGCGTGAACGTTGCGAAGACGTGCTCGTTCGTGGCGGCGGTGCACTGGTAAGCCGCGCACCAGTCGTCGAATGTCGACGCGTCGCCGACCGAAGAGACGGCGCGCGGCTTCACGACTTCCAGCGCTCGGGGCATCGCGCAATCCGTGCGAGGCAAGGGTAAGGAACGGCTGCGCGCGTCGTCAGGGCGCGATGCGCGCCATGCCGATGCCCATGTCCGGAGCAAATCGAGCAAAGTGAAGTCACGTCCACAGGCGAAACCACCGGCGATGATGACGCAGAGCGCGGCGAAAGGGCGCATGGAAACGCTGGAATAGCGCGCGGCGTTTTGATTCTCGGCGATCCCTCATCTCGCCAGTCGTGACTGCCGTAGTTGACGACGTGCAAGTGTGCCGACACTTACCCGCGCACCTCCGTCCACGGCGGAGAACCGTGGCCCGTGCTCGGACCGAGCCAATCGGTGCGTGAGGCGGACAATGAAGGCGACAATGAAACAATCGAGTTCATCGAGGAAGCGGGCCTTTCCGGGCTCTTGGAGAAATGGCGGGATATCGCCGACATCGACGCGCGCATCATCCAGCAGACGCAGGGCCGCGGTACCGATCCTCTGTTCGCGGCGACCTTCGGCTGACAGGTGCCCCATTGCACTCCGTTGAGGAGCGCGGGTTGCGTCGAACCACGTCATGCTCTACTCCCTCGACGGACACATGTCAGAGCCACACGAAGCCGCCGATCGCCCCGCGTCGCGTATTCAAGATTATCCCGGGATGTCGGACGACTCCTGGTTGGGGCGTCACCGCGCGTTGGTTGCCCTCGATCCCGAGCGAAAACGACGGTCGAAGCTGGTCTTTCTCGGCGACTCCATCGTCGAAGGCTGGGTCGACGCAAGCTGGGACGAGAGCTTTGGCGTCTACGACGCCGTGCGTCTCGGCATCGGCGGCGACATGACGCAGCATCTGCTCTGGCGCGTCGAACATGGTGAGCTCGACCAGCTCGAGCCGAAGGTTCTCGTCCTGCTGATCGGTACGAACAATCTTGGAAACGCTTCCCATTCTCCGATGGAGGTCGGTCGCGGCGTTGCCGCCTTGGCTCGCGTCTTGGAGCACAAACTACCGCGCACGACGCTTCTCGTTCTTGGAATCCTTCCGCGGGATGAGCCGAGCGCGCCGCTGCGCCAGCGAGTGGCCGAAACCAACGCCTTGATCGCTCGCCTGGACAACGGAACGAACGTTCGTTACCTCGACGTTAGCGAGAGCTTTCTTTCGGCGGACCGAACCATCCCGCGGCGTCTCATGGCCGACGGGCTTCATCCGACGCCCGAGGGCTACCGAGTGTTTGCACGCAGCCTTCTGCCCGTTCTGACGCAGATCCTGACTCGGCCGTAGCTCGCGACGCGGGGCCCCAGCGTCGCGCCGGCGCAGCCACCCAACTCCCGCCGTCAAGCGCGTTCATCGGCCGCTATGCGTTCTGAACGCCAAACGTACCTCCGGGGAGCGTGCGCTACCGTCAACGGGCGGACTTTCTCAGATAATCGACGAGATTGTCGAATGTTCGGTCGGTGTTCACATCGACGCCGAGCTTCAGGAACTGATCGAGGTGCTCGGCCGACGCGCACCGTATCGAGACGGTCATGTGCGTCGCGCCGTCCTTGGACTCGAGACGTACCGTTCCCACGGCGCCCATCGCCTCGAATACGAGCTGGGACGGGCGCTCGACGAGGCGGTAAACGCCGGTGAAGGGGGGACTGTGCGCCGAATCTCGATTGGTGAACTTGAAGCCCCCGCCGGGACGCAAGTCGATGACGCATTCGCTGAGAGGCAGACCCGTCGGGTCCCACCAATGCTTCATGTGCTCGGGCTCTGTCCAGGCAGCGAAGACGTGTTCACAAGGCGCACCAAACTTGCGCTGAAACGTAATGGTCAAAGTGTCGCGGTCGATGGTCGTCTTCGTTTTTTCGTCGTTGAGCATAGGTGTCTCCTCTCATTTCTTCGGTTTGTTCATCTTCTTGAGATACGAATCCAAGTTGTCGAAACGACCTTCCCACTGCTCGCGGAACGGTCGAATCCAGCCGTCGACGTCCTTGAGAGGCCCACCCACGACGAGCTGCCGCGGCCTGCGCTGCGCATCTCGTCCCTGGCGAATGAAGCCGGCATCCTCAAGGACACGCAGGTGCTTGGAAATGGTGGGCTGACGTAGGCCGAACGGTCGGGAGAGTTCCGAAACGGTGGCCTCCCCCTGGGAAAGGCGAGCCAAAATCGCCCTTCGCGTGGGATCGGCAAGTGCGGCAAAAGCCAGGTCCAATTGGGTCTGTTTGTGCATCGCTGTATAGCTATATAGCCGGACGGCGAAATATGCAAGGGGTTCGTCGACGAGGTACGCTGTCCATCTGCGTACGCACGGATGAGCCCCCCTCAAATCATCATCTTTCTTTGCGTATGCGCACAACTCCACCTCGCATGCTCGAGCGATTCCGTAGGCGCCGACGGTGGCAGCACGGTCGGGGCTGATGCTGGCGGTGGCGCAACGGGCGGCGCCGGAGGCAACGGTGGCGCCACGGATGCTGGCGGTGGCGCAACGGGCGGCGCCGGAGGCAACGGTGGCGCCACGGATGCTGGCGATGATGCGACAGGCGGCACCGGAGGCAACGGCGGCGCCACGGATGCTGGCGGTGGCGCGACGGGCGGCGCCGACGGAGGCAGGGGGACCGACGGATCCGACGGGCAGTCCCTCGCTCCGACCATCACCTCCTTCAAGGCGGTGCCCATGGCCCTGCCGAGCGCCGGGAAGTCGACCCTGTCATGGGTCGTAAGCGGCGCGGATAGCGTCTCGATCGATCACGGCGTTGGGACGGTCGCGGGCCAAAGCGTCGATATCACCGTGTCGGCAACGACCACCTACACGCTCACGGCAACCAACACCCGCGGGTCATCGACCGCCGGCCTCACCGTGACGGTAGGTGCCCCTACCGGCGTTGACCCTCCGGGGGGCAACAGATTCGCTGCCATGGTGGCGCCCGTCGACGGCGAGACATTTCTCGGCCCGGCTGTCGATCTGCGACTCATAGGCGTCGCCAAGGATGCGAACAACTATCGCGGCAACGGACCCGGGGGCGGCCACAGCCAGGCGGCTTCGGTGCAGTTCTTCGTCGATGGCGTGAGCCTGCTGACGGTCGATGCAGCGAACTCGGACTACTGGGTGTTCAAGGGCTTCGTGCCGGCCCTGAGTCTCCCCCCCGGCGATCACACGGTGTTCGTGCGAGCGATCTACTCGGCGACGCCGGGACCCACCGGACAGGCTGACAGTCGACCTGTGACCATCACGGTCAATGCTCCTCCTCCTTATGGACAGACCGTCGAGATGGCAGGGGACCTCACACTGGCCGAGGCCGCGAGTTGGGTCGGTACGGCAGCCAGCCGGATCCGCGTGAACGGCCACGGACACGTCATCCGGGGCACGGGAGCGGCGGCAATCGACTGGCAGTACGTCGATTTCTACGATCTCGGCAACGCCGCCGACACCGCCGCCAACGGGATCGATGTGACCACAACGGGCAATGTCAGCGTCCAGAACTGCCGCTTCGACTACTCGAATCCGACGCGGTTCTCTTTGGGCGGTACGGCGACCGCTGATATCCGCGGCAACCTCTTCCGCTCCAACATGCGCCAGCCGCTAGGGCAGCTACCTTACGGAGACTCTCATCCGGCAATCAAGCTCACAGGCGGATCGACGGGCAAAAAGACGTTTGCCGGTAACAACGTCGGCGCGGGGTGGGTCGACTTCCAGGCCGTCAACCAGTGGACCGTGGGCGGCGATACGGACGCCGACAGCAACATCCTCGTCGGCCCGCGTGCCGGCATCCACTTCGACTACATGGGTAGGTCTGGCGCGTCGTCGAACATCATCGTCAAGCGCAACTACTCGGACCACATCTACTACGGCGGCTGGAGTCAGGGAAACAACCTCGAAGCGGGCGGCAATTCGTCTCTCGTTGCCGAGCACAACATCCTCATCGGCAGCTCGTGGACGATCCGCGGCATGGCCGGAGAGTTCCGCTACAACCTGGTGCTGATGGGGGGAGAGGACTGGATGTGGTTGGACACTGGCGCCAACGTCCATCACAACCTCTTCGTCGGTGGCGACAACAACCGCTCCGGCCTCTACAACACCTATAACAACACCGATATCCTCATTCAGAACAACACCCTCGATGGTATGAATGGGATGACAGGTGGAGTGAATGCCATTCTGGTGACCGGGAGCGAGACCGTCACCTCGAACCTCTTCATGAACCTCCCGTACACCTCTGTTACCGTCAATGGCACGTTGATGGCCGACTACAATCTCTTCTGGAACAGTAAGTCGCCGCCCTACAGCGACGCGCGCATGCCCGCTCATGATATGAGCGCCGATCCGCAGCTCTCGAGCCCGGCCGCGCATGCATACGAGTTCGACGAGAAGGCAGTCTGGCTCCGAACCCAGGCGGTCCACGACATCCTATCCGCATACCGAGCCAAGTACTTGCCCAAGGTCGGCAGCCCCGTCATCGACGAGGGAGACCCGACCCCGTTCGGGGCCGGGAACGACATCGGCGCGATCGGCAATGGCACGGCGAATGCGGCAGACCTGTTCGGGAGATGACCGCGTCCCGATCTTCAATCGTCGTCAGCCGGACTGCATGTCGAAAGCGCGCGTGCGAGCACCGGGGCCGAATGAAGGGCGGAGAAGGCCTTCCAACGGTTTGACTGGACCGGTGGGGCGTGATTTCCTTGATGGGATTGCTTTCGCGCGGAGGGGATGTGAAGTTCTCGGGTCATGGCCTGTTTGCCTATCTCGCAGCCATCGTGTGCTCCGCATCGTGCGGGCGCAACGTGGGCGGTCTCGTCGTGGACCGCTGGTTGCCCCTCGCCGAGGGAGCTTGGTCCCTCGAACCGGGTACCGATGATTCAAGTTGGTGCAAGGAGATTGTCCTCGCCGAAGAGATGTACATTTCGGCAATTCGACCGATTACGTCGCCGGGCACTCATCACGTCACTTTGAACCTGGCATCCACCGACGAAGACGGTGGATGCACGGTTGGACGCTTCGGGCCAGAGACCATCTATGCCGCCAGTGCCGAGACGGGAGAGGTCCGCATGCCTCCAGGAGTCGCCATGCGGCTGCGCGAAGGCCAGGCGCTGCATCTCAATCTTCATCTTTACAACGCGACGTCGCAACGTCTTGATGGCGTTTCTGGAATCGAAGTCGTTCGCGCGAACTCCGAAGCGGTCAAGGATGAGGCGGGGTTCGTGCTCGCCGGACCCGACAGCATCATCCTTCCTCCCAGGCAACGAACGACCATCACCCAGACTTGCCGGTTCACCTCGGCTCAAACCGCAGTCGTGCTGATCCCGCTCATGCACCAACTCGGCGTGCAGTTCAAAACAACGGTGACTCGCGGTGAGGAATCGACGATTCTCTACGACGGCCCGTTTCAATTCGAAGATCAGTCCCAACTCTCCATTGGAATGCTCGCCTTGAGCTCAGGCGACTCGATCACTATCGAATGTACGTACGAGAACCCGAAGTACATTTTTGTTACCAAGGGCCACGATGGGGGGGAGATTTGCTACAGCGCGTTGCTCCGGTATCCGAGCGACGCGCCGATCGACTGTGCGCCGCCCGACATGCTGCAAGGCCGATGATCGAGCGCGCCTCGAGTTGCGCGATCCACTCGTGCGAAGCTGATGGGGCGTCTAGGACAGTCCCTGCGATCCGTCGGCGAAGGCGACCGTTGAGGGCTCGTGACCGAACTTCATGGCGTCAAATCCAGCACTGCCTTTCCGCTTCGCATATCGACAGGTACCGAGACCTGTTCGTGGACAATCAGCCACTTGCCGTTGGTTTTACGGAAACAAGCGGTCCAGCGCAGCCAACGGTCACTCTTCTGGCCATTCTTCATCGTTCCACTCACCCTGTTGAGACTATGGCTGAATGCCACGTCATCGCCTGCGGTGATGCTCAGGTCCTGTAGCTCGTAGTCAATCGGAGTCTGGTAGGAGTCGAAAAGCTCCTGCCAGCGTTTCACAAAAGCCTCGCCACCCCCGTGTCGCAGCGGGGGGCTGATGTCGAACGAAACGACCTCCGGCCCAAAGACAGACATGACCCCGTCAATGTCTTTGGCGCGAATCGCTTTTACGAAACCGTCTATCAGCTTTCGGATGGTGGCTTCCTCATCGGCCCTGCGGGAACAAGCGGTGACGAGTGCGATGACGCAAACGAATGGAATTCCGAGTTTGGATTTCACGATCGGGCTCCTTTCCTGCCCGCGTACGGCGGGCCGCTTGCAGCTCGGACTTTCGTAGGCCCTTGCTCCCGACACACGGCTCGTGGTCGGAGCGACCCATGACGTCAGCGTGTTCAACGATGGGGCGCGACATGCGGTCGTGACGTCTGCGTGCAAGGGGCGATCCATGTTTCCGAGATGGTGGATCTACGGGCATCCCCGTCCAGCTCCTTCACGGCGAGATTTCCGAGTCGAGCCTTCGGCCGATTCTGGAAGGCAGCTCATGGGGCGATGAAAGAGTGATAGATCGGAGGTGCACGTTTTGGAATCGCAGCGATGGACCGCGGGCGCTGCGGGTCTCATTGGTGACAGCGAGAGAGGAGAGTCCCCATGCCACACGCGAAGCACCCCGAGAACGAGCGACTCGCGCCGCTGATCGGCGAATGGAATATGGCGATGGTCATGCCTGGCCAGCCGACACCCGAGGTGCTCCCGGACGTCGGCGCCCGTGTCACCTTCGAGTGGATGGGCGACAAAGCCTTCATGGTCGAGCGCTGGACGGTGCCGATCCCCGAGGCGCCCAACGGGCTCGCGGTGATCGGCTGGGACCATGGCCGCGGCACCTTTCTCCAGCACTACTTCGACACGCGCGGCGTTGCCCGCGTCTACGAGATGACCTTCGAGGGCGGCGTCTGGAAGATGGAGCGGAAGAAGGAGGACTTCTCGCCGTTCGCGTTCTCCCAGCGCTTCACCGGCACGTTCGCGAACGACGGCAAACGAATCGACGGAACCTGGGAGATCGCCAAGGACCACAAGAGGTGGGAGAAGGATTTCGACCTGATTTACATGCGGATCCACTAAGCGGGCCCGCTCGTCTTTCATCGCTCCGAACCCTCGTCAGCCTTCAGGTAGTGCCGGGGGGTTGCCGGGTTTTCTAGCTTCAAAGGTCCAACGCGTCAGCTGTCGGGACAAATTGCCTCGGGCCGCGTGGTGAATTCGATCCCGAATTTCGAGACGCGATGATAGCGTTGCCGTAAACGATGGGAAAGAACGCCCGTTGGGCGATGATGGCGGGGTACACGGCATGGGCCCTCGTCGGGTGCGGCGAGGACGAGGCGACACCGCCGCCGGACCCTCGCCGGAGTTGTCAGGACTTCGTGGAGGGGTGGTGCAACAAGAACGCCGAATGCGTCTCGCCCAGCGAACGCGCCCGCGTTCGCGAGGATTGTCAGTTCGTCCTCGAGCTCAATGTCGATTGTGACCAAATCGTCCAGGTCAGCGCGGGCTATTCGCAGTGCATGACTGCGATTGCGCAGAGCACCTGTGTCCCTCCCGACGGGATATCTCTCCCAAGCACCTGCGACGGAGTTCTGATCCGGTGATGAATCTCCGAAGGAAGAACGCACTGCGTGCAGCTCGTGGCCTGATCGCCGCCGTGTTGCTGGCAGGCTGCGGAGCGGATGCAAGCGGGCCCACGGTTGCCGGAATCGACGAATCCTTCCTCGATCACGCCGTCAGTCCGTGTACGGACTTCTATCAATTCGCCTGCGGGACCTGGATCAACGAGCATCCGACCGACAAGGCGGCCGCCGTTCAGCGATTTTACGAAGGTGATGGTCGTACCGCTTACTTGCTCCAGAAAATCCTCGAAGACGATCGCAACGGAATGCCGTACGTGCTTCATTCCGGAAGCACCACCCTCGGACTTTACTACGGCGCGTGCATGACGCTGCGCAGCGCGCCCGCCATCGAACACGGCTCCTTGGATGCGAGACTCGGCGAGATCGGAGCCGCGTCGTCGCTCGCGGAACTGGCGAGCGTGTTGGGCAGGCTACACGCGGACGGCGTGGCTGCCGTGTTCCGCTTCTACACTGACACCGATCCCGGCAATCCTGCGCGCCGGCTTGCCACATTCTCCGCGGGCGGAATGAGTTTACCCGACCGGAGGTACTATTTCGACGCGACGATGTCCGTCTTGCCCCAATACGAAGAGCACGTCCGCAAAATGACGGCTCTTTTCCCGACCCCTCTCGGCATCGAATCAGCCGCCGTCCTCTCCATCGAAACGGCGTTGGCCCAGGCCCTCGAGGCGGATGACAACACCGGCGATCCCATCGCGGCGTACAATCCGCTCGCTTTCGAGGCGTTCACGGCGACATCGACCGCCTTTCCGTGGACGGCGTACTTCAGCGCCGCGGGCTTTCCTCCGCTCACCGAGGTCAACGTGCGGCACCCGGCGTACCTCATGAAGCTCGATGCCCTCTTTTCGACCCGCTCCGTCGCCGAGATCAAGAGCTACCTGTCGTGGCGCGTTTTGGAGGCCTACGGTGACACGATGGGACGCGACTTCGTCGCCGAAGAGGCTCGCTTCCACGAGGGGGTCTTCCTTGGCGATCCCACCCCAACGCCGGATTGGTGGGCTTGTCTTCAAAGTACGCAATGGGCGTTCGGGTTTGCCCTTTCGCGACCCTACGTCGACGTCCATTTCGACGACGTCCAGAAGACGGCCTCCAGCGACATGATTGCATCGATCAAGCAAGCGTTCCGCAACCAGCTGCGCACGCGAGCGTGGATCGACGCGGCCACGCGTCAAGAGGCCGAGGCCAAGCTCGACAAGGTGACGGACAAGGTGGGCGCGCCCGATGTATGGCCGTCGCTCCCGTCAATCGACGCGAAGGGTACCTACCAAAGCAACACCCTCGGCGTGGCTCGATGGTCGCGACAGCGCGTCATCGGTGAGCTTTCCGAGCCGGTCAATCGTTCGGCGTGGACGGTGCCGCCCTGTACGACCAACGCCTTCTACGATCGCTCCCGAAATGCGATCGTGTTTCCCGCGGCCATCTTGCAGACGCCACTCTTTGCGGTTGGGCGTGCTCACGCTCTCAACTACGGGGCCATCGGTGCCGTGATGGGACACGAGCTGACCCACGGTTTCGACGCCGCCGGGCGGAAGTTCGACGGCGATGGCAAGCTGCGCAACTGGTGGACACCCGCCACCGATCAGGAGTTCGTACGGCGCACCCAATGTGTCGCCGATCAATTCGATTCCTACGAGGTGCTGCCCGGCGTTCACCTGGACGGGCAGCTGACATTGGGCGAAAACATCGCCGATGG
>Ga0193706_1000623_pt1 | contig 19366 bp, 14 predicted proteins | sample U3c1metaG_FD_160130 | JGI IMG/M metagenome (GOLD analysis project Ga0193706, IMG submission 160130) | Soil microbial communities from a riparian zone of the East river system, Colorado, United States - U3c1 | ecosystem: Environmental > Terrestrial > Soil > Riparian zone | place: USA: East River... | reverse complement strand
AATTCAGGCCCGCTAGAACTTGCGCATCGTTCGGAGGAGCGCCGGGGGAGTACCATTTCACGGCGTTCAAACCGTAAATCCAGCCGCCGTTGCCGTCCGGCAGAATTCGGAAATAGACGCCGTCCACGCGCTGGTTGCTGGTGAGCGTATTGACGTCAGCGAGTATGGAGTCGAGATCGGGGTAGCCGATGATGTAATTGCGCGCGAGCGGAGGAGCCGCCTGCATCTTGACTTTGGCACGCACGATGATCCCGTATTGACCAACGCCACCGACGACGGCTGCGAAGAGCAGCGGATTCTTCTTATCGGAACACGTCTTGAGCTCGCCGCGGCCGGTGACGACATCGATCTCGATCACGTTATCGACGACCGCCCCATGGCGGAAGCTTGCCGGGCCAATGCCTCCCATCGAAAGAACCCCGCCCCAAGTGAGCCCCACTATGCCGGTGACGACGCGCGGTCGGAACCCGAGCGGGATGCCCGCCGCGAGAAGCTCGCTCAGTGTCACACCAGCCTGAACCGTGGCACTGTTGGGCCCAATGGCCTCGATCTGGTTGAGCGTCGAGAGGTCGATGACGAGACCTCCTTCGACCAACGACTGCCCGCCGCTGCTGTGCCCCTGACCGCGCCCGGCCACTTTGATGCGATGCTGACGGCAGAACACGATGGCTGCAACGACGTCGTTGACCGAAGCAGGTAGAAGGACTGCGCGGGGTGTCCGCCGTATGAAATTGCCGAAGTCGTCGGAATAGGCCGCCAAGGACGCCGTGTCCGTCAGCAGAACGCCATCGAGGTGCGGAATCGAGAGTGCGCCGCTCGCAGCGGCCGACGTTACCCAGGATCGGTGCGCCGGATCGAAACCGACGACGACCGTGCTCGTGCCCGCAGCAAGCAATCCTTTGATGAAGGTACGCCTCGATGAATGCATGCTTTGTTTCTCCTCGTTTGTTCCCATTGCGGAAGTAAAACGGCTCCTACCGCGCCTGGAAACCAATTCGCCGCATTTCAATCCTAGCTTGCCGGGCTCTTTACTGACAAGAGCGCAATCCGTCCCGACAGCTTTTACGCAACGACCAGGCGCGCAACGAGCCCGTCAGGACATGTGCCATGCTCGCGACCACACGTCGGTCGCTATCGGCTATGATCGACGCGCATATTCCATCCATTTTAAAAGCGTGCCAACGCGCTAGGGCCGCATCGATGCGTGGATGTAGGTAGCTTTTCGGCCTTCATCCATGTCCGCGACTTTCTTCGAGCAGCCGCTGATGCTGCGTGTTGCGACGCGTGCAACATGTCGAATCTCTCGGCGCTCCTACACCGGAGGGCGGTTCCGCTCTGGTGACGACTGTCGGCGTGTAGAGCGGTAAGACCTGCGGGATCGAATCGACGGCGCCGCATGGGCGACTCTCGCGGTTTTTTTCCCGTCGGAATGGCCGTCGAACAGGGTGAGGTGTTGCCAAATCGCGCTCCTCGTTGCTACCGTTTCTACGATAGGACAAGTAACTGCCCTTTGGGGCGAGCGCACGGCATGCACGCGATGTGCGAAGAAGCTCGATGAGAACTGGCCTTGCCAAGGAGGGTGGATGAGTCACGAGGAGAAGGTCCGGACCTTTTACGACAGCGCCGGCCAGTGTTACCAGGCGATCATGGGGAACACGTGGCATCACGGTGACCCGGCGGCCGAAGCCAAGGGCGTCTCTGTTCTCGAGGCCTGCCAACTATTGGAACAAGAAATCATCAAGCTGAGCGGACTAAAACCGGGGTCGCGCGCGCTCGACTTCGGTTCCGGCGTCGGCGGACCGACCGTGTACATGGCGAAAATCTCGTCGGCAGCGTTCGTCGGACTCTCCAACAACGAGCTCTTGAGCCAAAAGGCGCGATCGCTCGCGACCGAGCTCAACGTACCGAACGTGAGCTTTTTGACGATCGGCGATGAGGACTACAAGACGCTATTGCCATTCGCGGACGCCAGCTTCGACGCCGTCACGTTTTACGAGTCGGTGTGCCATCTTCCCGACAAGGCCGCGTTCTTCCGAACCGCTTACCGCATCCTGAAACCCGGCGCTCGCCTCGTCGGAATCGACTGGCTGCAGCGACCGTTCGGTGAACACAAAACGGAAGAACAGATCATGAAGTTCATGCAACCGGTGAACGACCTCATCTGCATTCCCTGGCACGGAACGCTGGGGAAATACAACGCGATGATGCAGGAAGCCGGTTTCACGGTCACTAGTGCGCGCGACATGTTCGACGGCCGGGAGTGCTGGGGCAGCACGCCCAAAGAAGAGCGGCCGCAGTGGCTCGGCTACGACGGGCCCGAAGGCGATCGGTTCCGCAAGGGTAAGGTGGCGCTCGACGCCGCCCGCGGCGCCGGCGTCTTCACCGTCGGAATGTTTGCCGCAACGAAGCCCGGTTGAGTTTCGTCATGCAAACAGAGGAGAAGCGCGTCGGGCTCAGCGATTGATACCGCTCGGGTTGGCGCGCGCATGGTAAATTTCACGAAGTTTGCGCACCACCCCCGCGATCTGCTCTGCCGTTTCGTCACGACCGAGCAGCCGTTGACGTTCGGCATGCCAGGCGGCGGACTGGGACACCGAACTGAAGACAGCGTGCTCGAATTTGGGCCGAGCAACGAGGTAGACACTGGACACGACCGCGCGCACCGCCGCAGCCTTGAAGCCGCTCCCCTCGTGCACTGTCGAATAGTGCGCGACGCAAGTGCCGGCCAACGTCAAGAAGTCATTGAAAACGGTGCGTGCCGCAGCGTTCGGCGGCTGGGCATCCCTTTCGACCGTCTGCAGTACGCCTACTCCCCCCGGAAACGCCGCTGCAAGCTTCTTGAGTGCCGCCGAGGTCCGGATGTAGGCGGAGACCTGCGTCTCTTTGCACCACAACGTGAAGAGCATGTTGAACGCCGTTGCCTTCGCATGGTTCACGTCGACTTCCAGCAAGCGAAATGAACTGAGATCCGGCTTCGTCGGCGGCGCCAGTGGGCTCATCGAGCACCCCGTCCACGATCGATACATGGTGTTTCTGCGTTTTTCAAGGCTCGCCAGGAGCTGCAAATGCGCATGTGCTCCGCCGTCGACACGCTTCGACGCGTCCAGATCGTGCTCGAGGCGACGCGCTTTACTGTCTGCGTGATGAATCTTCGCATGGCGCGCGCCCCCCCGATTGATTTCGTCTACGTTTTAGGAGCCGTACGGTACGAGCGCAAGCTGGCTTCGAGATCGTCGCCGAGCAGGGTCATGGCCTGGAAGGTTCGCTGAACGGCGGCCAGCGTGCCGGCCAGAGCGGGACCAGGCACCTCGATGGCAGCGATCTTCTCCTGCGCGTCGTCGGCGAGCGCCTTGTGGCTGCTCTCGATGAGCTGATGCTTGCGACCGAAAAACTCGAGGCCGTCAGCGTGGCCGAGCCGCGCGAGCATGCCTATCATTCTCTCGAAGAACTCCGACGCAAGCGCTTCGAGGCACTGGGCGACCGCGAGGCGCGCATGATCGCTCGGCGCGCCCAGCACTTCTGATACGAGCGCGAACGCCGTATCGCGAGCAACCTCGTGATCCGCAGAAAATAGCTGATTGACGCTGCACGGAATACCAAGCCTCTCGAGATCGGCGAGGTACCAGGCGTCGTGCCCCTTGTCTTCGAGCTCGAGTGTTCTCAGGATGGCCTTGAGCTCGGGTTCCGTGCACCACTTCCGAGCCAGACGCAGGATGTCCTGAAAGCACAACACATAAAAGGCCATTCGCGGAACCATGGCCCGGACCTGCTCGATCGTGCCTTCGCCTTCGAGGTACTTCAGAAAGCCATGCTCGCAAAACAGAGCGCGCTGGCGATCGATGACCTCGAGAACGTCGCCCATCTTCGCGCGCCCTACCACGTTCGATTCAGCGCACGATGCGTTCTCGCCAAGGTTATTCATTGCGGCTCGCCTTCCGCAATCCCCGCACGCGGCACCGTGATTCGAATGGGCCCAGCGCCGGTATCCGGGAGCGAGAGCTCGCAACGAGCCTCTGGGGCGGCCGACCGCATGAGTCCCTAGAATCTAGAAGATCCGTGGACCTGGCGTCAAGGTCCGACCAGAATCGAAACCGTTCTTCTGGCGTGAATTCGAACCATTCTCGGCCGTACTGCAGGCATGCAACCGACAGGCGTGAGCTGAACGACGCCGCTCGGTTGTCGTTCCGCCGATGCAACGTTCTTTCTTTCTCGATGAGAGTCCACTGCCGATTGAGTATTCCAGCGATTGGAATGTGGATTCGGCGACGTAGCACTGTCCGTAATCAAGGAGAAAAGCGGGAGCTTCTCAGCTGCGGGAGCCGTATCGACGTACGCGCGGAGAGCGCTAAATGGTCGCTGGGCAGGAGTCGCTCGTCGACGCCGTGAAGGAGCAGTTCTGCGCGCATTCGTGCGATTGCAGACAAGCTCCGCGTCTCTTCAGCACGAAACGGACAGCGAGGATACCCCTAACGAGCGTTGCCGTCGTTATCGCGCACAGCACACAGAGCACGGACCGCACCGTCCACCGTGATATCGCGCGCTTCGACGATCAACATCGCCACCTGGTCGGCCTCGTCCGCGCTGGCTCCCGCAGCGATGGCGACGGTGCGCGCGTGCAGGGCCATGTGACCTCGTTGGATGCCGTGGGTCGCCAGCGCACGCACGGCGGCGAGGTTCGAGGCGAGGCCGACGGCTGCCGCCACCGCGGCGAGCTCGCCGGCAGATGTCGTCCCGAGCAGACGTAGCGCGAGCTGTGCGGCGGGGTGAACCCGGAGCGTGCCCCCCACGCTCCCCAACGCAAGCGGCAGCTCAAGTGAACCCTCCAGTATTTGGCTGCCGTCCGCTCCCGTCGCAGCGCGCCAGGTGGCGAGCGGCTTATAGCGACCGGTACGCGCGGCGAAGGCGTGCGCGCCCGCTTCTACGGCCCGCCAGTCGTTTCCGGTCGCCACGCACACCGCATCGATGCCGTTCATGATGCCCTTGTTGTGCGTCGCCGCGCGGTAGGGGTCGACCTCCGCGAACTTCGAAGCGTTTTCGATCCCCTCGATGACGAGGCTGCCGACGAGCGTCTCCGTGGCAAGAACCCGTTCCGGAACCTGTGCGCGGATTCGCACGCAGCGACGATCGCAGAGGTTCGAAAGAATGCGGAGTCCGCGTTTTCCACGACCGAGTAGGGCGATGCGATCCCCCACCGTTTCGGCGATCTTATTGACGAGGTTGGCGCCCATTGCGTCGCGACAATCGACATAAAGATGGGTCACGAGTATGTCGCCTTCCAAACAGCGCACATCGAGGTCGATAGCCCCTCCTCCGCGTTCGACCAGCCTGGGTACGGCGCGGTTGGCCAGCTCGAGCAGCGCATTTTTTTCGGCGAGAATGCGGGCAGCAGCGGCTTCTCCGTCCTTCACGTCGAAGAGCTGCACCTGGCAGGTCATGACCGGCGGGTCGATGTCGGCTGTGAAGCCACCACCCGACCGCACCATTTTGGCTGCATTGGAGGCAGCCGCGATGACGCTCGGCTCCTCGACCACCATTGGCACGACGTAATTCTTCCCGTTGACCCGCACGTTGAGAGCGACACCGAACGGCAGCGCGTACGTGCCGAGTACGTTTTCCACGAACTTGTCTGCGATTTCTGTCGTGAGGCCGCCCCCCTTCAGCGCGGCACGTATCTCTTCGATGGACATGCCGGTCGCGTCGGCCACGAGCGCCCGCCGTTCTTCCACCTTCTTCCGATAGAGACCGCGCAAATGCGAACTGCGAATGGTCATGTCTGTATCTCGCTATCGAGCTTATCCGAAGTCCGCGGTGAGCGCGACGTCCAGCGAGGTCTGCGAACGGTGCGCTCGTCAGCTCTATCGTGAGCGACGTCGGTCCGATATCCGACTGGAACTCACCGCTGGCGAGCGAGCGCGCGCGGGCTCATCCGCGGCTGCGGGCCCAGGTAGCGCACCCAGCTGGCCGGAATCGTCTGCAAGGAAGGCGGCATTTGCGCGGCTCCTTCGAAGGCGTTGGCCCAGAAATCGGACGCCCCCATTGCCGTCACGAGCGGTCCGATTTGCACGGGCGTGAAACCCATATCGAGACACACGGCACTGACCGCGACCGGGGCGCTAGGTCGAAGGTTATCGATACGCCAGAAGATATCGGCGATTTTCGCGAACAGTCGCCAATAGGGCAGCGTGGCTCGACCGCGCGCCGCGACACGCTCGGCCAGCATTTCGACCCGCTCGTCGCGCGCGCGAAAGGGTACCCAAAATCCGAACGGCTGCCGATGGTCGGCCAGCGAGCGTCGACACTGCTCTTCCAAGACCCGGTCGTCCGGGTCCTCGCCGTCCGCGCCGGCGGCCAGCAGCCCGCGGCGCATGTCGAGAAGGAGCTCCGCCGCAGTGCCGGTCGCGTGATGGCCTATGGGAGCGTTCTCCAGGCTGACGGTGATCGCTGCGACGCCGGCGTTGCATCCGCCATAGGCCGACGTGAGGCGCACCAGCTTGAGCAGCCAGATGCGCGGATCGGCGACGCTGATGATCGTCGCAATGTCGTCTAGGATCAGGCGTTCATTATCGTCGACGCGTCGCCCCGCAATAGCGAGAGCCAGAAGCCCGGCCATGCTTTCGCGACCGGCAAGATCGCATGCGACGGAGTAGCCACGGAACCGATTGTCGCCCCATTCCGCATGACCGACGCGCGTCGGCAAAGTAGGACTGTCCCGATTCACGGACCTTCCTCGTAGATGAACTGCGGCAAATTGATGGGGTAGCGACCGAGATCGCTCGGTGCATGCGAAAGAGCCTCGGCCAGCGTCGGCGCGAGACTCGCCATCACCAGAACCGTTTCCATCTGCTCCGCGCCGCGAAGGCCGGCAAAGTGCAAAGTGACCAGGAGCGCCGTCCAACGCTGCAGCCCTCCAACCAGGCCCGGCACCTCTACATCCGCCGAAGCCAGGGCTTTCTGCAGTCGATCGAGGCTCGCGGCGTCCTCTGCGGTGCCCGAACGATAACGGCTCGGCAGCTCGCCATCCCGCGTTTCTAGCCAGGTAAGGAGTGGGCCGTGCTCTGCGATCACGTGTCGCGCCCTTTCGGCGAGCGCAATGCATGCCACGGCGACGATCGAGCTCGTTCGTGCCCCGATGAGACGAGCCAAGACGGCCGCGTGCGTGGGCGCCTCGGCGATGGCAAGCGGAGCCAAGAACTGAAGAGCAATGTCGAAGGCTCGCCCCTTGGCGTCGTCGGGAGGAGCGCCCGTGAGAGCCAATTGAACAACCTCGGTAAAACGGTAATTGAGGGCGAGGTCGCCTTCGACACTGAATCCGTGGAGATGCGGGTCAGGTCCGGGGGTAATGACCTGAGCTTCGATTTGCGTGGGACTCGCAAGATCTTCGATGGGACCGTTCGGGCGGCGAGGCATCGCGTACACCTATCTTTCGATGAATCCGGCTAACGAAGTCAATCGCTCGCCGAGCGGTGGCGCTATGTCGGGGTCGACGCGCACCTCGATCACCGAAGGCTCGCGACGAGAAAGCGCGAAGCGAACAGCGTCCTGAATCTGGCCTGCCTTGTCGACCACCGTCGCTGAAAGACCCATGGCGGTAGCGATGTCTGCGACGCGCAGCTTGCGTGAATACTGAGAGGAACGAAGGGGCTGATTCGTGGGGTGCAGCTTTTTGCTGCCAAAAAAGGTGATGCTCTGCATGTTGTTGTTTTCCACGATCCAGATCACCGGAACGCCGTACTCGGCCGCGGTGATGAGCTCCATTCCATTCATCGTGAAGCAAGCGTCTCCTACGATCGCAAATACCGGTCGGCTCGGTTCCGCCAGTGCGGCGCCGATGGGAGCGGCCGTTCCGTGCCCCATCGACCCGAAACCGAGGTTCAGCACGAAGCGCTGTCCCTCCCGAATGCAAAGGTGATGAATGTTCCAAAGCATGTGCCCGCCAATGTCGGAAAAGACGATGGCCTGCTCGGGCAGCACCTCTTCGAGATCGCAGCGCCAACGCGCCGGCGTCAGCGGCATAGCGTGCGAGCTGCGAAGCTCGGGGTTCAAATAGCGGGCGGGGCCGCGGCGAAGAGGCGCCGCCCTGCGCCACGTGGATTTCGGTGCCTGGCCATCGCGAATGGCGCGGTGCAAATGGTAAACGAGCTCGATGAGAATGGTCTGGGCGTCGCCCACCAAGGGGACGTCGACCGGGTAGTTTCGCCCGATCCGGTCAACGTCGATATCGAGCTGCAGCAGCGTCTTGAACGCCCCGAGCCCCGGATTCCAACCGAGCGTCGATGTTTCACTGAGTGAAGCGCCCACCGTGACAAGGGCATCGATCTCTTTGCCGAGCAAGAGGTCACGCGCGTCGTCGTGACCCGCAAAGCCGAAGACACCGAGCGAGAGATCGTGGTCTTCGGGAAATAGGCCCTTGCCGCGCGGCGTTGTCGCCACACGCGCGGGAAGAATTTCGGCGAGCACGCGAAGGTGTTGCTGCGCATTGGCAATGCCGACCCCCGCGCCCGCCAAGAGCGTCGGACGTTCGGCGGCTAGCAGCACCTCAACGGCCCGCTGAACGGCGGCTCGATCGAAGGTGTTCGTCTCCGGGCGATACGTTTTGGGGTCGAACCAATCTTCGATCAGCGGCTTTTCCCACAAGTCGACAGGAAAATTCAGATGCACGGGTCCGGGGCGACCGGTGAGTGCCTGTCGCAGAGCGCGCCGTAAGTGCCCCGGCATGGTGGCGGGCGAGGTGATCATCGCGGAGTATTTCGTCACTGGCTGGAACATGGCGACGATATCGATGTCTTCGCGCGACGTCTCTTGCGCCGCGCCTTTTCCGAGCGCATGGCTCGCGGCTTGGCCGGTTACGACCAAGATCGGCACGCCGTCCGCGAATGCGCAGGCCACGCCGGTCATCAAGTTGGTCGCCCCGGGTCCGGAAGTGCCGGCGCAGACCGCCAGCTTCCGCCCCACGCGAGCATAGCCATCCGCCATGAAGGCGGCACCCTCTTCGTGCTTACTGACGACGACGCGGAGGTTCGAGTCGGCCTCGACGGCCTCGAAGAACGGGTACAGCAGGCCGCCGGGGATTCCGAATACCACCCGCACGCCTTCCGCCTTCAGGTAGTTCAGAAACACGTCGACGAGGCGGGGAGCCTGTCGTTTGGCCCTCGGAAAGGCGGTAACGACGGCCAAGCGTCACCCGCCTTCGATTTTGCGTTTCGCAACTGTCTGGGAAAGAACGTCGCCCAGCTCGCCCGCGCCCGACTCGGGCTCGCTGACTTTATCGGATTCCGAGTCTCCTGCTGCCAGCGGGCGCTCTTTGTTGAGTGGAAAATGCGCCCAAAACGTCGTGCCCTTCCCAGTGTGCGCCATCACATCGAGCTTGCCGCCCACTGACGCCAGGAGCTGCACGACGACCGAGAGACCTGCTCCATAGCCGTAGCCCTCGGGGCCTCGCTGCACGGGCCGGAAGATCTTGCCGACTTCGTCCTCACGCAACGATCTTCCCGTATCGGAGATTTTGATGGTGAGGAAGTCGGGCGTGCCGGCCACTTCGACGACGATGCTGCCGTGCTGGGTGAATTCGGCGGCATTGAGGAGAAGATTATCGATAATGCGGTTGAAGAGAACGATGTCGATCGTGATCTCTTCGGGCGCGTCCCTCACCGAGAAAACGCTGACGCGAACATCCTTGCCGCGGACGAGTGCCTGGAGGCGATTGCGCAACTCCTCGGCGAGCGGTGCCACGGGCACGGTGCGCAAGCAGAGCGACACGAGATTGGCGGGCGAGCTGGCCAGCCGGGAGATGGTCCGCAATCTTCGATCCAAGGCAACTACCGCTTGGTTCAGCCGCTCGACGGTGGGAACCGCTTCCGATGGCGACAGGCCGCGCAGTTGCTCGAGGCCGGAGCGGATGGTCGAAACCGGGTTGTCGAGGCCAGCGGACGCGCGCTTCAGCTGAACGACAGGGTTTGGGTGAAGCTGCTCGACTTCTGCGACGAGCTGGTTTAGCCGCTCTACCTTGTCGACGACTTCGTCTTCCATGAGATGGCCCCAGGTCTTTTGGCGCTGGGTCAATTCGAAAAGCTCGCGACGCGCGTGGGCATCGTCGCGCGCCATCTGGAGATAGGCGGCGTTGATCCCTTCTTGCGTGTGACGGTTGGTGACACTGGCCACGCGTTGATCGCACAAAAAACCGGTCATGCCGGCGACGAGCACCCAGGCCAAGGACGGGGTGTGCCCAGCAGCGTGAAGCGAACCGACGAGCGCGCTGCCCAGGGCAAGCCCCGCCGCGGTCGGAATCCACCGCCGTGCCTCGTAATAGTGAACGTGATAGCAGCAACACTCGTCGCCATGTGCGACGCACGATTCTTCGGCCACGTGCGCAGCCGGGAGCCCCCACAGTTTGGGAACGCCCGCCACCGAGGCCTGTCGCGTAAAGCACATGAGACGGCTCTCGGGCTTTGTCGTCCGATAGCGCAGCCGGATCTCGCCGCGTCGAATCACCTCGAGCTCGAACCGACTAATTCTCGTCAAGAGGTGCGGAATGTGCTTGCAGCCGATCTCGTAGGCCATCGTCGGCGAGATAGCGCCGATATAAAACCTAAGTGCGCCGCGAGGCTCGTCGATTTCGTAGCCGCATGCTTCCAAGAATGCGCGATCGTCGGGCATGAGTTCCCGCGCGCCGTGCAGCACCGAGTCCAGCTGTTCGATCGAGCACCACGTACTCGTTCCGTCGAGATCGGCGAGGGTGAGACCACTCGCCTGGGCGATGCGCTCGAGCTCCGCGCGGCCGTAATAATCCGATACGTAACGGACGACCGGACGCAGTATGCGAAGGTTGAAATCGGCAGATTGAGGGAATTGCATGTAGGTGCTCAGACGACCCCCTCAGCGAATCAATCTACAATAAGCAAGCGCCCCTGGATAGGGTTCCGCCGGTTCTTCGTACTTCGACCATGCGGTAGAGCGCCGTATTTTGAGCCCGTTGTCGCAGCGACGATCAGCGCAGACGCAGCGTGAATGGCCGCTGTCCCGGCCCGTACCGATGCCACCGTGCCGCCGTGCCCTCACACTAGGGTGCAGGAACTTAGACCCCAGAATCGACGGGCAGTGTCACTCGACGAACTCCGAGACTTGACTCCAGCCAATCACCGCGCTTGGCACACCGTCGAGCCGCGATTGGGGCCGTCCAAGCACCCTTCCTTTGGCCGACTCGACCAGCGGAGCTCGTCCGGCAATGCCGAGCAGTAAGGCGATGAGCTTGCCGGCGCCGGCCTCCGACTGCGCATGGGGCGCTGAAGAAGTGTCCCACGCCAGGGTCTCACCGACGGACACCGTGGACGAGCATGAACCGCCGAGGCCCCCTCGAAAACAAGCGCCGAACACACGCTCGCCGACAAAGCCAAGATCGCCGAGGTCATTTGACCCGAGCGAGCGGTCGGCGACGGTAAGGATGCCGCGCGAACGGTAAGCGCATGCGTTGCGGAACTCTTTCCCGGCGGCATCGAGCGGCGCCATGGGCCGCACGCGCGTGCGCGCCCACTCGTCGGATCCCGCCGCCGGCGGTTCACGCATCGCGAAGCGCGGCGCGTGACGCAAACTGGTTGGAACGACGCGAGCGCCTGCCCCGTCGACAGCGTCACGCACCGAACCGCATCGACCGAGCGGTCCGCAGTTGCACGCGTAATTGAGCGAAGCTGGGCGATGCAGCCAGTGGTGCTTGCCAGCGGTGGCGTAGACCATCGGGTGCGTACCGGATAGGACGTCGGCGCCGGCCGCACTCAGTGCGGTACGCTCGTCCACACCTTCGGGCGCCGAGGTATGTAAGGATAGCGGCGCTCCGAACCAGCGGCGATCGCGCTCCAACCAAACGACATCGACGGTGATGGCCTCGGAGTCGCCGTTGTGCTCATCGCTCAAACAAGGAAACTCGGTTCCGAGCGCGTACCCGCCATCGCGCGCAAACAGTATCGCGAAGTGTAGGCGAATCACGCGAGGGGCAATGGGATCGGCGCTGAAGACGACGTACGGCTCATTGGGCGCAAGAGCGTTCTCACGACTGTCGAAGACGATCTGGGGGACGAAGCAGCGCGCCAGCGCCGTCTCCACGCGGTCATCGAGCCCATTGCCGTCTTCGTCGAGGGGGCAATCGTCGCCTTTGGCGAGCCGCAGCCAATCGAGAATGGGCGCGCTATCGAGCGCGCAGTAGCTCGCTGGCAGATCCGCGGCGGCGGCCCGATTTGCGCCGACTGAGATCGCAGCGGCCACGTACACCGAGAGCACGCGGACAAGCCGCTCGAATGGAGTGCGCCGACAGCTCGCCGCCATGAAGCCAATGGAGTCTGGTCCCGTACGGCTTGCGAGTCAAAAGGGTTTCGCGGTTTTCGTTGCAGCGCGGCTCGATACTTCGCGCCCGTCTGAATCTATCGGCAAACGCGCGCTGTCATCGCAGTCACTCGCGCATGAAAACGCCGACGCCGCCCACGGAATCCTCGCTTTGGTAATAGAGCGTGTCGCAGCGCAAGCTCGGAACGGCTTCGGCGTAAGCACCGAGATCCTTGAAGACGTTGAAAGGCGCGTCTGGGGCATTGCGCCACGCCGCGCGCTGAAAATTCGTCGCCTCATCGAAGAAGAAGAGCGTGAGGTCGTCGGATGAAGTTCCCGTCGGGCGCCGGCGTTTGCCAGCCGCGGTCGGTTGCAGTTCTTCGTTGAGTCGGCTGGCGGGCAAGCCCCACGAACGCTGGAGAGAATCCCAGATCGACTCGTAGATGGTGGCGGGCCGGCTGGGGGCCGTGATGACGAAGAAGAAAGAGCGCTTGTCCCCGCTCAAAACGGGATCGGAAGCCAATGCTCCGCCCTCGAAGGCGACGCGGACCTGGGTGAACTCGAGCCCACTCGAGGCGACCCATTCGGCGGTGGCGCTGGATTTTTCGAAGCCCACGAACGCGCCGCGGTCGGCCCGCACAGCGACGAGCGTACGGCCCGTGGGCGCGAGCGCCGCGCGATCGGTGGCGAGTGCCGTCGTATTGACTTTGACAGCAGGGCCAAACGCGTCGCGGAAGGTAGGCCGATCGGCAACGTAGATGTCCCCGCTCCCCGAGGTCCACGCCGCGGTGAGCTCGTCGGGACTCATCGAACCGAGTCGACCCAAGTGCTCATTGGGAATGGAATCGACGCGTCCTAGCAGCGCGTCGAACGTTCTCGTCGGCTTGCAGCGGAACGTCGTTCCGGTACCGCCATCGGGGGGCACACCGCCATCGCCGGCCGAACCGCTCGAACCGCCGGCTGCGCCGGAACCGCCTGCTCCACCGGTCGTCCCCGAGCCACCCGTCGCACCGGCACCCCCGGCGCCGCCAGCCCCGCCGGTTGCAGCCGATCCGCCGGTTGCGCCCGCGCCGCCCGATCCACCGGCGCCACCGGAGCCACCGCCTACGCCCCCCGTGCCCGCTCCAGCTTCCGGACCCACGCCGCCGCCGGAGCCGGACGTGCCTCCCGCCGATGATCCGCCGTCGCCGCTCGACCCGCCGGTGCTGGCGTCCACATCGCCGCCGCTCGACCCGCCCGATCCTCCCACGTACGTCGTTGCCGGCGGCAAGGGGCCGTCGTCGCTTCCGCAAGCGGAAGAAAGCATCGCCACGAACCCCAAAAGGCTCGCGGCTCGGGAACCATATCGGAGCGTCATCGGCTACTCCGCGTCGACGCAGTCATACTGGACCTTCCACTGAATCAGCGTCGGTGACGCCTTTTTGTCGGATGTAGGATTGAGCGTAATCGTCATGCGGAGGATATTCTTCGAGATCACCGGGGGCGACGCGCTCCGCAAAACGCCGCCCGTCGTCGTATCCAAAAGCGCCACGTCCCACGCCGGCAGTACCGTGCTCGAGGTGTCGGTCACGACGGGCACCTTTTGCGCCGTCGCAAAGTCGGCCAGCGTGTTTGCAGTCTGCGTCTCGAGCACGACCGATGCCGTGCTCGGGATGGCAGCCTGCCAGTCGAATTCGCGCCACGCCGGCCGTTGACCCTTGCCGCACGTCGACGTGAAGTCCTGCGTAAACGTGACGGGATTGTAGACCGTGGTCGGGGCGGGTGGGACCCAATTGTCCGGTGACACGCACGCGGTCAGGTCGAAGAGCATGAACTCGAGCGCCTTCTCTTGGGCGGACAGATCGCCGTTGCGGCAAGTGAGGGGGAATCTCGAGCTCGTCGACGAGCAATGGCCAAGACTGCCTCCGTTGCAGGTGCTGCTCGATGCCGGACAATCGCTATCCACATAGCAACCCTTGCAGATGCCGCCGACGCAGAGTGCACCGCCGCACTGCGAGTTCGACGTGCAAGCCTTGGAGCACGTGCCGGCAATGCCCCCCAAACAGACCTGCGATCTTCCACAGTTGCTGTCTGAGACACACGCCGAGGCCGTGCAACCGGCCGTCCTGCAATCGTCGCTGCCGCAATGAGAGTCTTGGGTGCATTTGCACTTCCCCGAGGTGCAAGTCCCCCTGGCACACGGATTGGTGCCGGAGCAAGTGTCTGGAATGCACGTCCCGATGACCTCTCCGTTGCAAGTGGATCCCGACAGTGAGCAGTCGGAGTTGTACATGCACGTTTCGTTGGAGCAGGTGCCCACCACCGGCGGAATGCAGGTCGAGCCGAAACCGCAATCGGTGTCCGCGTTGCAAGCGGTGCCCGACACGAGCGCATCGGCGGACACGTGGAAGTCGCTGAAGACAACGCGGCCGCACTGGTTGGCCGCCGCCGCGGCGACCGGCGTATTGAACGTCATGCTGAGCATCATGTCGGTCGTCGCCGACCCGCTGGATTTGCCGTACATCCAGCGCTGGCTCGGCGGATTGATGGCCGACTTCGCATCCCAGCGCGGCTCATTGATCGACATCTGCCCGAGCGTCGTCGACGCGCCGACATTGAGGAGCCACTGCGCGAACGCTTGTCCTTTGGGAAATGAAGTGTCCACGTTGCCGGTCATGGGGTCGTTGTAACCGGAGTGGTCGATGTACCAATTGGCCGTGCCGTAAAACGCGCTGTTGTTGCGCGCGACGCCCAAGAGGGTCGTGGCGAGCCACTGGTAACCGAAGTGTGTGGTGAAGATGCGGCCCCCGACGTCGGTATAACTGACGAGCTTGGGCGTATCGCTGTTGTGCGCGTTGTTCTCCGTGCCCTCGCACGGCAAGAGCACGACGTCATATTGCTTCAGCGTGGTCAGGTTGCTGGTCAGCGTCGTCCCGGCCGGGGCGGTGCCAGGATCGCGGTCGATGCCGTTGAATTTGTAGTAGTGGATGCGCGCCGCGGCCGTGGCGGGGAATTGGATCTCGCTGGCGTCGATGCCCGCCTTGAGCAAAAGGCACTCGAACGGATCGGCATCGCCGGTGGCGATCGCCATCTTGGGAATGTCGGCGTACGCGCCGTCACCGTCGGTTCGGTTCTTGGGCAGGCGGCTGTTGCTCGCGGCAACGACGTTGTTCGTGCACGACGTGATCGTCGGCAGGGTGATCTTGCGGCGCCACTTGCCCATCTGCACGACGAGCGGGATGTTCGCGCCGGAAGGCACATTGGTATTGAGCGTGAACTTTCCGTCGGGACCCGTTTGGGCCATGGTGATGGCGGTAATGCTCCCGGTGCCCGAACACGTGTCGCAACTCGCGCCCGAGGTGAACGAAGGCAGCGCCACCGCCGGATTCACGGGGATGTAAACGAACGCGTTGTAGAGCGGGTTCTTGCCGGCCGGATCGTAAACGGTGCCGGAGATAGTGGTCTTCGCCCCGCCGTCGCAGCTGGCGATGTTGCACCACAGGCCGGTGCAAGGTCCGCTGCCGCCGTTGCCCGCCTCGCCAGGCGTTATCGAAATGCCGGCGTCGGTGATGGTGAGCCCTCCGGCGTCGACGTCCTTGCCGGTATTGACGATCGACTTACAGTCGTTCGGGTCGCAGACGTTCGTGCAGTTGACGGGGGTTCCGAGGATCTTCCGGCCGCTGGCCCCCAACGTGAGCCCGGGCACGCTCTTGGCCACGATGTGATCGCCGATGCACTCGCCCCACATTTCTCCATCGCAGGTGGATCGCCCCATCGAGCAGGTGACGTAGTCGCCATTTCTTTGCACGACTTTGCCGCACTCGATCATCGCGCCCGTCTCGTCGCAAGCGCAGCCGAGGTGCCCCGGCGTAAGACAGGGATCATCGGGCGGCGGCGTGACAACGTCTTCGCGCCCCCCGCCGGAGCCGCCCGGATCGACGGGCATCCCGGGGTGCTCCTTGTCTTGTTTGCACGCGACGAAGGCAGATGCAGCCACGACGACGGCAGCCGATTGCAGCAAAATCTGCGTGAAACGACTTCGCACTAGCGGGCTCTTTCTTGTCCGAGGCGCTTGCCGATAAGCGGAGCACAACCACCTGTCGAACCACGTCGGAAGCAGGTCGTCAGCGTCATGGGGCCTCTGTCGGCATACGGCACAACATCGCGAAAGTTGAATGAGCAACGACCGTGCCGCGCCCTCGCCGTCCCCGTTCAAATGCTAAGCGCGCGAATACCCGGCACGAAGGTCAACGCCGACAATCAACTGTCACGCAATCTTTTCATCCTACAGAAAACCCCTACGAGGAGCGGGCGACTCGCACTTCGAGCGACATCTGCAACATCGTGCTCGCATTGACCGGAAAAGCTCTGGTAGTGTTCGAAAGCCGGTCAGGGCGCATCTCCTACCGCGGCCCCTCGTTCGTCAGCATTGCTTCCAAAAGAATACCTTTCGGACATGCTGCCGAAAAAGGTGACGTCGTAATCCTCGATGAAGGAGGGATCGTCAATGATGGATATCAGCCACGACTTCGACATTCTTGCGGAGAGGGCCGACGACTATGGCGCACTATGGGCAGCGCGCACGTTTCGTCGTTTTCTGTCGACGCGCCAAACGTTGCCTGAGCACTGGCCCGGAACGCTGGGCGAAGCGCGCCGCGTGGTGTCGACATTCGCCACCCGTGCAGGTTTCGTCGATCGCGAGAAGCTTGCGTCGATCGTGCAGCGCGCCGCCGAGTCCACCTGGACGACCCGAGACTAGCTGCTCACATCTCTTCCGGTGGCAACGTGTCCTGCATGATGTGACAGGTCTCGACCGCCGCCGCGGAATTGGTCGCGGGATCAGTTCCGCGGACGGCGGCGATCGCCCGAGTGTCGCTCTTGTCGCGCCCGAGAAAGCGCAGAAGGTAACGGTTGGGCGTGTCCTTCATTCGCACGGAGTAGCTCGGCGACACGAGGGGACCCGATGTCGGATCGAATACCGCCTCGTCTTTGTCGAAGTCCACCCCGACGAGGATGTCCCCCCAGTCCGTGGCAGGGGTGACCGGGTAGCGCTCGGTCGTATACCAGCGGGTCCATTGCCGCTGCACCGTGCTGCGCGTCCCCTGGAGGATGCCGCTCACTTGCCACGACACACCAATCTTGCCGTCGGCATCCCAATCTTCCGATCCCTCCGGCCGATCGACGGTAGGTAGCGGCAGTCGGGCAGCGACGGTCTCAATCTCTTCGGCGGTGTTGCGTGCTGGAAGAAACCGGTCTTCGGCGCTGAGCAGCGCCCAAAACGGCTCGACGTCGACGATGCACTGACCAGCCGCACTCTTCTTCATCGTGCCTTTGCGACCGGCTTGACTGTTGTGGCTCATGTGCGCCTCGAGCGTGCGAGGCAGAAGCGTGACCGTGACGCTTCCGTGCACTTCGGTGCCGCAGTCGAATTGTTTGACGATCGTAAAGTCGGCGCTGCCCGCGGGCTGCTGGATCTCCATATAGAACCAAGCGCTGGCGTACTGCGGCAGGCTCAAGGCCTGCGTCACAGTGACCATCCTCGACATCCAAATGCCGGTTAGGTTGCAATCGGAGCTGGGTACGCCAGTGTCCGCGTCGCTGCCGCCCGTGCCACCCCCGTCGACACCGCTGCCGCCGGCTCCGCCGGTACCATCGTCGACATTGGGCTTGACCACGTCGTGTGCCGAACAGCCGAGGCTTTCGCACGCCGCGATCGAAACGAGAACCAGTGCCAGGCCCCGCCTCTTCATGCCAAAGCGATCCCTACCTCGTCCGCGCGTGCAAAGCCATCCTTTACCGAAGCGCGCGACACGTTGTAAAACGGCTACCTAGCACCACGCTGTCGGATCTCGCTGCCAGATCGATCATCGGAGCGGCCATATGACGACTCAACCGTGTGACCGGACCCGCAAGCGGTTCGGCCTGGGCTGCACCCTGATTCTCGGCGCGAGTAGCGTCTTTTTTGCAACCCCGACGCAGGCGTCGCCGCTTTTCGAATTGATCGGCTCTAGTGTCGGGTCGGGAGGCTTCAACGCACGAGCGTACGGCGCGAGCTCCGCGTCCACGTACTTCAACCCGGCAATGCTCCCGCGGGCGCGGGAAGGAGTCGAACTCGGTTGGTTCGTGCTGAACGACTCCATCAGCGTCACGCTCGACGGCCGTTCGCACGGGGTCGACGTGTCCGACACCGTGCTGCGCGACATCGGCGGACGCCCCGTCCCTCCCCTGCCGACCGCATGGCTCGAGCGCGGATGCACTCCGATGGCGGGATCGAGCTTGGGGTGCGACACCACATTGCAGCCTCAGCCGCGGCAGAGCGTGGGCTCGAGCGGCAATACGCGCGCCTACCAAGTCATTGGACTCGTGAATCACGTCTTCGAGCGGTACCTGACGTATGGCCTCTATACGCTCGTGCCGCTCGGCCCTTTCGTGAGCGCCAATTCCTTCTTCAATGACGAGCGCGAACAGTACTTCTCGAACAGCCTTCACCCCGAGCTCTACTCGGACCGACTGACGGCGATGGCGCTCGCGTTCGGCGTAGGGAGTCAGCCGCTCGATTGGCTCTCCCTCGGCGTTTCTTTCACGCTGAACCTCGCCAACACCGCGGCGGCATCGACGTACGTTGGCAACGCCAACGACATTTCAGGCACGCTCCAGCTTGCCACCAAGCTCGACGTCCTGGCCGGCATCGCTCCGCATTTCGCGGCAGTCGTCGAGCCTTTCGAGCCGCTCCACTTGAGCGTCACCGTTCATACCCCGCAGATGATGAGCATCGAAACGACGTCGGGCAGCTACCTGCCGAGCGGCGATCGGCAAACCGCCCAGCGCGAAGCGGTGCACGCCTGGCTCCCTTGGATCGTAGGGATTGGCGCTGCTTACGACGTTTTTCGCGGAGAGCACCACACGTTTGCGCTCACAGCGACCGGCACCTACCAGTTGTGGTCGAAGTACAAGAACCGTCAGGGGGAACATCCGCTCCCGGGTTACGAATGGTCGGACATCCCCACCGTCGCGGCGGGCGTGCGTCACACCTACCGAGGCGTGCTCGCGACCTTCCTCGATGGCGTCTATCAGCCCT
>Ga0193706_1000622_pt1 | contig 19373 bp, 33 predicted proteins | sample U3c1metaG_FD_160130 | JGI IMG/M metagenome (GOLD analysis project Ga0193706, IMG submission 160130) | Soil microbial communities from a riparian zone of the East river system, Colorado, United States - U3c1 | ecosystem: Environmental > Terrestrial > Soil > Riparian zone | place: USA: East River... | reverse complement strand
CTCGTTCGCACCGAGATCGCCGAGTGGCAACGCGCGATTGGTTGGGGCCGATGCCTCGTCGCCATCGCTTTCAGTTCCCGCCGTGGAATCAAGCAAACCGCCGTCGAGACCGTATAAGCCAGCCATGAGAACGCTTTCCGCCCTTGCCCTACTGCTCGCCGTCGCGGGGTGTTCGAGCGCCGCCGACGCGCCGAGCTTCACCACCCCCGCCCCCGAAACCGACGCGGGCGGCGACGTGATCGCGCCATCGACGCCAGAGGCCTCCACGGCCGCGCCAGAGGCGTCCGTAGGGGGCGCCGAAGCGGCAACATCAGACGCCCTCCGCGAGGCCATGGCCCCCCCCACCGACGCGGGTTCGGACGCCGCGCCCGATGGCAGCAGTTTCGACGCCAATCTCGACGGGCGCGATGCGCCGGGCTCGGGCTGGACCTGTCGGACCACGTCCGACCTCTGCATCTGCGGTCGGCACGCTGATCCCCCCGCATTCGACGCCTCGCCGGTCAGTGCGTGTCCCGCTCTGCCGTGTTGCCTTCTGCAATCTGCCGACACGTTGGGCGACGTTTGGTGCACGTGCTCGCAGCGCAGCGATTCGGAGTGTCAAACCACGATCCCCGGATTCACTCGCGTGCTCGACTGTCCCCCGCGATGAGCACGAGCTGCTCGTCGACGGACCGCACCGCGGGCGCGCCGGGCTTCCCGAGATGACCGCACCGTCGCCCAACGTCGCGCAAATCGTCAACTGACCAACACGCTCCACACCGGCCGGACCGATTGTCCTTCGGAAGATTTCCGCCGCACGCCGAGCAGCAGCGCGGCGGCTTTCGCGGCTTTCGGTCCAGCCGGCGCTGATGCTTCCAACTCCGCGTCCGCCGCAGTTCTGCCGCGCACTCGTTTGAGCACGTCGTGCCGTTCGCAGTCTCCGCGCGATAAGCAGTCAAACGAAAGGAGCACTCGCATGCCAGACACCGACCTTCAGCTACGACCCGCAGTCGGTCGCTTCGCGCCTCGCTCGTCTGCCACTGCCATCGTTTGAAAAGCCTCTCCTCGAGGCGGTCGGCGTAGTGCTGATCGAACTCGGCCGCGATCTCGTTCGTGAGGTCGTCGTGCCATGTCTGCACGCGCCAGCGCCGTCGAAAGGGGCTCCACGCCAACCTCGGCGCGATCGTCGCTCGGAATCGCTCGAGCGCGGCGAGGATGAGCCGCACCTGTTGCTCCTCGCGGAATTCCCGGCCGAGCTCGAGCTTCGCAGCCAAGAACCGCGCTTGGGTCGAGTTGATCGGTAGAGGCACTCCGGCGCACCTGAAGTCGATCCCGGCGTTGCGTGCCGCCTCGCAGAGCCGAATATACCCCCCGATCACCCCGGCGGACTCGAGGGGCTTCGGAACGAGTTGCGCAAGCTCGTCAACCAGATCGGCATGCCAAACCAACGCACCCCCCCCTTTCTCGTCACGGGGGCGCATCCGGGGCCCCGCGTTTCGACGACCGGCGTAGCTAGCTAGCAACGCGTGGCCAAGAAAATAGTTTTCGACGATTCGCGCGGTAGCTGATTGGATGCTGGATCGTTTGTGCTCCGCGGGCGGGCGGGTCGTTCCAGTGTTGGCATCACGTAGCCACGTGACATCACGATGCCGTGTTGCTAACACGATGCGTTGATGGCAAAGGCCCCGAGTCGAACGCGCGCTTCCCTTGCACTTGACCGCCTCCTCGACGAAGAAGGGCCGATGGCGAGGGCAATTCGTGCGGCCTTCCACCGGACCGCGCTCTGGCGCTTTCGCACCGGGCGAGGACTGCCCGATCTTCGCACCGCCGTCGACCTCTGCGAGCTGAGCGGCGGGCGCGTCGTGGAGCGCGACTGGTTTGCGAAGGCGACGAAGCCGAAGCGCAGGTAACCACGAAAAAACTAGGGGACACCCTCCCGGTTTCCTCCGAGGGGATGCGTGGTCATTCTTGGCCCACCTTCGCGCAATCTGATCTCATCCGCAGAGAGGGACGACCCCATGCCCGAGCCGGAACACAAAGAAGAGCTCCGCGCAGCAACGAAGTCACTTTGTCGAAGACGGGCCGTAACACGCGCGCGCTCAGCGCTTGCTCGACGGTCGCGTCAGCACGCTGCCCTCGCCCGACCGCGGTCCGTCACCCGTCACTGCATCCTCACTCCAAGGGGCGCTTAGGATCCGAGATCGGTTCTAGGTACTCGGCGCCGGTCGCCTCGTCGATCTTCACGCGGACACCCGCGTACCCGAAGATAAAGCGTTCATGCATCTCGTGCACCAGCTTCTGCGATGCGGTGTTCCACGCGGCTGCGCGAAGCGCTAGTTCGGTGCTTGCAATGCCAAAGTGTCCACAGAGGTAGAACGAGAACCCGCAAACGCCTTGGATCGCCGCGTTCCCGAGCCCCCTAACGCCGGCCAACGACGAGCCATGGACGTTCCAACAAATGTACCGGTACAGGGTCTCGTAGTACTCTTCGAGCCGCAACCCCGGCGCGAGCTTGTCGGCCTCGCGTGCGTCCGTTAGCAGATCTCGCGCAGTCCAGCGGTTCGGATGCTCGTTCGCCTTGCCCCAGTATTTGAGTCGTTCCGCTTGAATCGTCGCCTGATGGGTGGCGATAAATGCCGCCTGAATTGTGCCGTCGGAGGTCGCTCGCGGATGCAGGGTGCGATACCGAGCCGTGCATTCGGCATGCTTCAACCGCGCCGAACGCTCCCACGCTTCCATCCTCGCGAACGGGTCCGCGGTCGGATAGGCCAGGAATGCGAGATCGACGGTGAGCTCCAATAGGGCTCTCGCCGCACTTTGATACGCTTGGAAATCGGAGGCTCCTCCGCCGTGTTGCGCCAAAGTGGCTATCGTCGAAAGCCATCCTGAGACCCGGCCGAAGAGTCCGTAGACGGTGACGTGATGAGCGCCGGGGAGCGTCGATGTCGCCTGTAGAAATATCGGCGTGATCTCCGTACGAGCGTACTCGGCGAGCGCTCGCACGCCTTCGGACAGCCGTGCAGCGAAGCGCTGCGCTTCGGATTCGGTGGGCAGTCCCTGCGTCATCTCCACAAGCTCGAGCACACCAAGGCTAAGCGCGAAACGATGCGCGGGGAACCGGCGCAACGGGGAAGGTGGCGGAAGATTCGCATCCGCACCCGTGCGCCTATGGTCACGTCACGTCACGTCACTGCATCGACCGAGGCGCGCGGAACCGATCGGCACGCGCCGTCATGTCTGCAATCAGCGGCGATCCAAGTGGTTTGCTCGACGAACGGACCGCCTTTTCCACAGTGGAGATCTCCGCACATTCGGAGCCGCCGCACGCACAATGGAGCCGACATTTTCTTGACGATCGGCTCTGATTTGCGATCACGCCTGCGAGCGAATGCGTTACGCCGATCGGATCCCGGCGCGCGCATCCGGAGAGCAGCAGCATCGTGGGGGGGGAATGCGCGAAGTCACCCCGCGTCAGCAGCAAACCTTTTTTGCAGCGAGGTGAACTATGGAGAACGCCCGACTCAACGGAGTGCACCATTCGAAAGTCAAACGCTCGACGCGCACGGCTGCGAACGCCGCGGGTGAAACGCCGCGAGTGACAACGCTCTTGCTGGATAGCTCAGCCACGCAGGCGGAGGGCAGTGACGATGGCCTCGGTGATCTCGATAAAATGGAAATTGCGTACATTCCGATCCACGAGATCGCGATGCTGCGAGACGAAAGCAGAATCCTCCAAATGGCTTTGGAGTCGAAGCTCGGCGATGTCGTGCGCGATGGCCTTGGGCTGAATCGCGGCGCAACCGGCGCGGGCGGTGTCGAGGCCGCCATTGCGGCGAAACAATGGGACGTTGTTTCGCAGTGTGCGCGACAGCTCCTCGATTCAGCCGCGGTCATTCGTCTCGCGTGGTCGGCGACTGAAAGGTTCGTCCGGAGGCTCGACAAGATCGAGAAGCAATGCCTGGACACCGTGAACCATCTCGACGACGAGTGGCCGGGCGAGAGCGCGTCGGGTGCCGAGCGCGACGCCTCCGAACGGTCCGCGCAGATCCAATAGGAAACGATGCGCGAGGGGGGCGCTCGGGGGGGGGTAAGGCGCTGGCAGTGGCAGATCAGGAAGCCGCCCCCAAGCGGATGATGCACGAGGGCAAACTGCCCGGCGTTCATAGGTGCTGCACGTGCAGCGCCAAAGGCCGAGGGTCACGAGGTACGCGAGGCCGTGCGCGAAATGACCGTCGAGGAGTATTGGCTAGTATGGCTCACCCGGGCCCCCGCGCGGTGCTGCTGTGGAGCTGGCTCGTCGTCGCAATGCCGTAGCGCTCCTGCCAGGCCGGGGCCCTTGGCGCAATCCTAGTTGTCGTGTCGGACATCGAGCGGTGGCGCAGCCTTCTTTGCAGGTGCGTCGGTACCGCCGGGCTTCGGTTGCTGCGCAGCATCGTGCTCCGTCGAGCTGGGACTCTGGTGCTCAACGAACCATCCGGTCAGATAGAAGATGGCCATCGCCGTCGCGATCGTGAGCACGAGCGCGTACATGAAGATCAGGAAGCCCGCCCCCCAGCACGCTTGTACCCACCAAGCCGGACCTTCCGTGGCGCCCTTTTCAATCGGGTTTGTCGCCATCGCCACGATTGCGGTGACGAGCGCGAGTGCTTGCACCACGATGAAGTGCGCAAAGGTGGCGCTCGTGCCTGTCCAAATCGTAACCCCCTCCGCATTCCCGGGCGTTGTGCTCAAGACCTTTCTGAATTTCTCGTCTCCGAAGCTCACGAGCATCGCATAGCCGCCCAACGAGAAGCCGAGCAGGTTGGGGAGCACCGACAATGCCGTGTTCCACCACTCGACGGCGCACCAGCTTTTCCAACTGATGCCGGTGATTGCCAAAGCGAGCGCCGCGTACGGCGAAGCAAACACGGCTCTCCAGCCGCCGTACGCTTTCCAGTAGCGCCCTAGAATGCGCAGGACCCCTCGGTACTGCGCGAAGGACTTGGGAGGGGCTTGGCCGGGACTCATCGCAGGATCTTAGCCGCAACGCGGGCCGGCCACTTTCGAATCGCACGGACAAAAACGTCGGTTTCAGTTTCCTTCTTCTTCGGATCCCACATCTCGTCGATGACTCGGGGGTGAGCCAGCGACGACTCCGTCACTTTGAGGCCATCCGCGCGCTTGCCGCTGCCCAACACGGATCCGTTCTTCAGCGCGACATAGGCGAGAGCCTTAGTCGTTTCGTCCGGCTCAAGCCCATCGGTCCCCACTAGCTCAACCGTCACTTGGTCGGCGCTCTGTTCGGCGAGACGCTCTTTCAAGCGCGCATCGAATTCCTCAAAATCGTCCGGGTTGGGACGCGATACCACGATACGCAACCGCGACAGCGTCTCGATCCCAAAGATGCGGTCCAATGCCGACTCTTCTTGGACGACAGTGACGTTTACACGTTGCTCGCCTCGGTTCACCCGCGGATGGTTGAGCAAGTTGAAAATGACGCGCTCGAGATTCGTCGGTCCTGTTTTTTCCGCGCGAATGAACAAGAGGTGCTTGCCAGGGTGGAAGGCGAATTCGATGGGCAGATATTCGGGCTTGAGATTGGCTGGAAGCTGGATCGCGCGAACCTGCTCGATTCCGGCGATGTCGTCGGTATCAGTATTGAGCCACGGTTTCTTGAGATCGAAGTCCACGAACGTATTCAATCGGCCAAAGTGCAAACCGTTTGCGTCGGGGTTACTCGCGATCGACCCGATTCGGCCCCATCGGTTTCCGTGCATCAGCCCTGCAATCTTGGCGTTCCGCGCGCGCTGGAACAAGCCCAGGTAGATCTCCGGCGAATGCGGTGACGTCGCAATGTTGAGTCCTACTACTCGAATTCGGCGGGCGCGCGGCATCGAAGTCCGACGTTAGCCCAGCCGGTGCCCGCGTCGGAAAAAAGCCATCCTTGGGGCGGAAGCGCCGCACCCCGCCCGCCGAGCGCCGCAGCCGCTGGTCGAGCGCGGATTTTTCGCAAGAAGTTCGCGCTCGCGCGTGCGAACGCTGCAGGCGGATGATTACGTTCGTTGTGAGTAACGATAGCCGATCGAAGCTCCTGGCAGATGGACGCCTTCCCCCCCGCCGAGGCTCAGTGTCGCCAGCACGAGCCCCGATTCTCCTCCCGGGATTGGCGGTGACCGATCGGATCGGTCGGCTCGTCCGCGACGAATTCGACGAGCACCTCGGTCCCCCGCGTCATGCTCGGCACCTGGCCTGGTGTTGCTGGTTTGGGGCGCCCCCTCCGCGCGCGCGTCATCACACGAACACGAGCTCGGCGAGCAGCGCATCGGCGCGGGCGACCACGGGTTGCAACACCTCGACCTCGTAGGCGTGCACATCGTAAGGAGTCCGCCCGCCCCGTCGGAGCCCGAGCTCGGGCACCCGCGTGCGCGCGTAGGGCGCTCCGTACGACGCCGTCGGGCGAGTGTTGTAGGCGCGCTCGACCGCCGCAATGTGGAGGCCGAGCTCCGCCGATAGGATCGACTTGGGCTGAGTCGCCTGAGCCTGCGCGAGGCGAGCCTGCAGAGCGTTCGCATTGCTGCCATCCGCAACGAAGGTGATGAGCGCGCCGCCGCCGAGCACGTATCTGCCGCACCGATCGGCGGCTTCGTGCGCGGCTTGAGTTGCTGTTGCCCACGCGGTCGTCGCGGCGGTCAGCGCGGCGTCACCGGCGGCTTTGGCGGCGTCGACGCTGCTCGCTCCGAGCGATGTCCCGGCGGCGTCGTAGGGCCCGCCAGCTTGGTTTAGCCGTCGGATCACTTCGACACGAGCCGCCGCGTCCACGCCGGTGAGCGTCAGCGCGTTCAGGCTCGTTACGCGTGCGTTCCAGTCGATCATCTCTTTGCTTTCTTCACCTTGGGTTTAACGAGCTGGTTGCGGTCACGGAGCCAGCTCGAAGAGCTGGATCCGGCTGTAGAGGTTCTTGATCGTCCGGTCGACCGAATCCTCGGGCTCGGGCTCGGACTTAGCTGCCATTGGTTTACAGACGGCAGGTGTTGGCATCCGAAACTGCACGAACTTGATCTCGTGCACCCACTCGCCATTGCCGACGTCGACGGGTTGCAACTGGTCTTCGACGACGACCGCTTTGATGCCCAAGTCCTCGAGAAACGGATGCCAGATGTCTAGCGCCTCCGGTTTCAAGCCCGACGGCGGCTTCGCGATCAGCTGCTTCCAAATATTCCACGCGTCCCAATCGGCGACGGTAAAAAGATGCACGTGCACCGAGAAGTGCGCGAGCCCGGTCCCCGTGTAGACGATGAAAGCGCCCGAGAGCCCATATCCGGGACGCTCATCCCATTTGCGCGGCTGGCTCGCGCCGACGATCTCGGCGAGCCCCGGTGACTTCTTGCGGGTGAGCAAGATGTAGTCGATCGGGGTGACGAGCGGGTTCCAGTTGCTCATATGTTCCCTCCTTCGAGTCGAACCAAATCCCTCGGCAGCAGCCCCGCCCGGTCGGATGAAAGGTCGAAAAACCGGCCGGGCAGGGCCGAGGTGCGGGGCGCGCGCTGTTGCACCTTCGCCGGTGGAGAGCCGGCGTCTGCCAGAGCTTTGCTCATCGGGCCCGCGGCCCCGCGAAGTGTCCGACCGTCGACTCGACGACCGGCACGACGGCGCCGGGCCGCGTCTCCCCGGGGTGCTCACGCGCGAACCGCGCATCGTTGACGGCCTCCGTCGCGTGGTGGGAATCGGGCGTGCGCATCATGATCTCGAAATCCTCGCGCAACGCTTTCTCTTCTTCCGCGGTCGTTGTCAGCCCGGGACTGAGCTGATCAAGGATCGCGCCGGTGGTGGCGAGCAGCGGACCGAGTAGTTTCTCCTCAAGCCCCTGACCGGGAAGGGCGTTGTACGTTGCAAGCACGCGATGATTGAAGGCGAGATCGGCGACGATGGCCTTGAGGCGGGCAGGGTGCGCTTGCACATAGGCGCCGATGAAGCCCTCGATCTGATGGATCGGACCAATCGCCGGAACGTGCTCACCGAGCTCGTTGAGCGCCTTCTGGGCGACATCGGCCGCGCTGAACGCAGCGACGACCCCTCGGAGCGCCGATCGCAAACCAGCGATGTGCGTGAGCGCCAGAGCGAAAGACGGGGCGGCGGCCTTTCGCGCAGTTTCGAGGGCCGCCACTTCGCGCAGCTTCGGAACCTCGGCAAGGCGGGCGTCGTACTCCGCTCGCTTCAACGCGTCCGCCGCCACCCGCTCCGAGTCGATCGCGCGCGCATGGGCGCCGTCCGCGACCCGATGCTTTTGCCGGGCAACTGCCAATGCCGCTTGAGCGTGAGATACGAGACCATGGTTTGCAGTTGTGGGTCGCGCCTGGTAGGCCGCGTCGTTGATCTCGACAGCCCTCTGGGCGTTCTCGACGTCGCGCGCGCTCGCCTCGGTGTCCGCCTTCGCTCTCGATGTTGCGATCTTCCGGTCAGCCAGGGTCTGTCGGACGACTGCCAGACGATCGACCTCATAGCTGTTTCCGGTCGCGTTCTCTTCGGGTGTCGCGTTCTCTTCGGGTGTCGCGTTGCCTTCTACGCGCGTTTTCATTGTCGACCTCCTCCGTACCGAGCTCGAACTTCCGCGGGTCGCATGACGGGCAGAGAAAAGCGGCCGTCGGGGAGGCGGGCGGGGGCGGCCTGCGCGACGATCCCCATCCCGCGGTTCATCGCGTCGCGCTCGTCACCCTCGAGCAGCGGAGCCGCGCCGGCACCCGAGCGCGAGGACATGAAACGGATCGCGGCGTCGTCACCGAAGGGCGACGGTGCGCCAGTGCGCACGGCCGCTTCGGCGAGGTGCTTGCGCAAGTCGGTGGGGCGCACGGTATGCAGAACAAACGTCCCGTCGCTTTGGCGCGCTGGCATCTTGATCGCGCCGTCGTTCATGTGCATTCCGCGATCCATGTCTTCGCGGTCGCCGCCCTCGAGCAAGCGAGTCATCGGCCGTCTCCCAACGGCTCGATGGGATCGGCGCGCGGCACGAGCCCCCCGGGATTGCGAGCGGGGGCGTGATCACCTTGCGGCGAGCCTTCTGATCCATCGCCCGGGGTTGCCGGCGGATAGCGCAACGCCGGTTCGTGCGTGACGGGTACGGCGGTCGGGCTCGGTGGGAATTTGGGATCGCTCATGGGGTTTTCTCCTTGCTCTGATTTCTCAAATAGCGTGCGGACCGTTGACATTCGTAAACTTGGCGGGTTCGTCCCAAAGCCCGCATGCGATCCCGAGCTCGCGCGCGAATCCCTCGCGGAGTCGGTAGCTCGAGGGGGCGCCGCGGTTTCCCGAGGCCAGCAAGGAAACGAGCGACGGTGAGCACCCAACTCGGCGCGCGAGCTCGCGAGCGTTCATGCCCATTCGCAACGCTCCGCGGAGCAGCCGCTGTCCTTCGCTCCACTCCGACCGCGGTAGAACGCCCTGCCTTGCGTTTCGACGGCGCGTGATCTGCCGCAGATCAATCCACTCCGTCGACTCGAATAGTTCTGCGCGGTCGGGCTCGGTGAGGTTTGCCTGTAGGTCTAGAAGAAGCTGGCCGACGCGGTTTCGCGCGCGGGTGAGGTGCTCTTCGATCGGAGCCGACGAGCATGCCTCGACGTCCTGCAAAACCACGACGAGCTTGAAAAGCGATGCGCCGAGTTTCAACGCGCTCACGCTGATGTCGAGAAGAGGGCAGTCGCAACGATCACCGAACGCCTGCCGACGCGCTCGCGTCTCCCGCACGATCGCCTCGAGCGCCAACGCATCGCGGGCGGCTTGCCCTGCGAGGCCCGACGGACGGGGCATAAGCTGCACAGTGCAGCGCATAGCAATAGGATCCGTTTGAAGCGCGTCGGTGCGCGAGGCTTGAGGGGCTCGGTGCGTCACGGGTCTTCCTCGTCACCCTCGTGCAGCGCCTTGCCGATCGCCTTGAGGGCTTTGGGGTAAGGGCGGAGCGCCGCGAGCATCCGCTGCTTGAGTCGACGCCACTGCGGAGAACGGAGGATCCGCGCCTCGGTGATAGCCGACAGATTCTCGCCTGAGATTTTGCCTAGTTCGGCCGCGCATCGAATCGACACACGCGTGACCTCGAGCCGAGCGGCTTGGGAGAGCTGGCCGCTGCTTTTCATCGCGTCGAGGCTACGGAGCTCGGCGCGAAGTCGCCCTTCCGCGTTTCCGTCGTACCCTTCGGGGGCGGGATCGACGAGCGCCTCCTTGTCGCCCGCATTCGCCATGTCCGCCCCACCGTGGGGCGCACCGCCCCGAGCTCGCGCCTGCCGCGACGGAGCCGTCTTGACGGCGGGCTCGTCCCAGCTCGCCGGCGGGATCCCAAACGCGGCTTGAAGCTTTGCCCGGCGCGCGTCGCTGGGGAGCTTGTCGCCCCCACGGTGCCGCGCCGCGGTCGTGCGCGTGCACCCCTCGACTGCGGCGATCTGGGCGAGGCTCGCGCCCGATTCCACGACGAGCTGCGCGCCGCGGTTTGCGGGTGAGCGCCGCGTCCTATTCGCGCTCATCGTGGCCCCGCTGCGCGGTTCCGAGGTGTAACCCCAGTTTCCGCGGAAAAGAAATGCTCCGGATCGCTCTCTCGACACCGCAGGGTCTTGGTTTGCCCCTGGCTGTTAACCGCCCCCCGTATGTAGGTGGCAATGTGCTCGCTCATCGGATGCCCCCGAGCGGCGCCCACAACGCCCGAAGCAACGCCGCTCGCGTCTCACCCGACACTCGGCGCGCACCCTCGAGCCAAGCGCGTACGAGGGCGGACGGGAGCCGCGTCTCCTGCGCCAACGCGCTCACCAATTCTTCGTCGACCGGCGGTGTGGGCAGCGGCGAAGGGAGCGGCTTGCGGGCGGGCGCGGAGGTCTCGGGTGCGTTCGTCATGAGTTCGCCCTCGGGTGCACGTCGACCACGGAGCCGAGCTCGACGAGCCGGCGCACGAACGCACTGCCGTAGCGCTCGGCGAGGCTCGCGGCAGAGCGTCCGCATGTGACGATCGTTGGCGCGCGCCGCACATACCGCGCGTCGATGACGTCGAAGAGCGTAACGTCGGTGCTGACCTCGAAACCGAGCTCGTCGAGCACGAGAAGGCTCGCGCGGCTCGCGTTATCGACCGCACTGGCTTCGCCCTCACCGAGGGGAGCTTGCCGGCGAGCGACAGCGAGCTTCGATGCCGCGTACCAACGAAGGTTGCACGCAAAGTGTTGATCGCGCTCGTCGAGCTCCTTCGCATTGATAGCGGTCGAAAGGATGCGCCGCGCGATTGCGTGCGCGAGCGCTGTCTTACCGATGCCGGTGGGTCCGAGCATGAGCAGATTGCCCGCGCGTCGCTTCCACCCCTTCGCGGCCGCGTACAGCGTGCGATCGATGCCCGGATGCCTATCGAGCCCCTCGAACGTCGCCCAATCTTGCCACGGCGGCAGCATGTCGCGGGCGATGGTGGTGTCCGTCACGATGGCGCGTCGACGTGCTTCACTATCGTGGCGCTCGCGAGTCGCCCGTGCGCAAGGTCCGCACCGGAATCCGATGCCCTGGTAGCGCTGCCCGCAGTCGGCACACGCCTCGTGCCATTCCTCGTGCCGACCGCGGTCGTGCTGGATGATGTCGCCGATCGATTGCATCAAAATTGGCTCTCCTTTTGCGATGTCGCCGACGGTTGATTTGCCACGAAGTCGCGCACTGCTTTCTGTTTTGCTGCGCTGGGAGCCTCGCCGCGTTGAACGTCGCGAGGGGCGCCGCCGTTACGACCGTTCGGCTTTTGCCAGTCGCGCGCGTTGCGGAGCCATCGGCTGAATGCGGCGTTCCAGTCTCGGGCACGCCGATCTTTCTCGACGGCGTGGTCTCTGAATTTTGCAAGCTCGCCCTTCACGCGAGCGCCGTCGAAGTCGAGTTCGCTGCTTGCCATCTCGAAGACCTTGGCGTTCGGCAGAAACCCATCAGGGATCGGCGTTTCCGGTTTCCGTCGGCTCGGGCTTTTGCTCGCCTTCGAAGTCTTCGACGTCGAGGTCTTGCTCCCAACATGAATAGGTTCCTTGAATAAGTTCCCTGAATAAGTTCCCGTGCCGACGTCGGAACTCAGGTCCCCCCCATTTTGGAACTCAGGTCCCCCCAAATCGGAACTCAGGTCGGTTGCCGCGCCGCGGGAGTTGAGTTCCGGTGCCGCACTCTGCTCCCGGCCCGACTTGAGTTCCGGGGTGGAACTCTGCTCGGCGCGGGCTTCTCGCCGGCCGCCGGCTCCTTCGCGGCTTGAGCAGAGTTCCGCTGTCGCACTCAAGTCGACCGTAAGCAGGTAGACGTTGGGCGCTCTGCCGGGTCCGTCCTTTCGGCAACGGCGCACCACGGTCAACCTCACCGGCCCGGTGGCGCCCTCGAGCTCCCTGATCGCTGCGACAACCCTTCTACGCGGTAAGCCGCTATCCGATTGCAAACGGTCGAGGCTCGGCCATGCGTCCCCCCTCTTGCTCTGGTGCTTCAAGATGTTCGTGGCGACGCAACGCGCCCCGTGCGTGACGCCGCTCGCGGGACTCCAGATCAGAGCGTACTTTTCCGCCTTCCCGACTTTGGCCACGGCGCTCACGCGGGCTCTCTTTGGCGTCTCGACAGATCGAGGCCGGACAACTGCCATTCCTCCCATTGCCGCTCACGCTCTCGACGGCTCCGATCCGCGCGCGCCAACTCGTCGGCGCCGGTGCCGGTCATGCCGTCCGCGATCCGGCATAGGAGCGCGCGTTGCTTCGCGTTGAGATAGGGCGCTCGCGCGCTCATCTCGGCGGCGAATTCGTCGGAAGTCACCGTCCGCCCCCCCGTGCGGCGCCAAGGTCAGCGGCGAGCTCGCGGCGAGAGGACTTTCGACGACGATCGGGCGCGGGATCTGAAATCGGCGGCGCGATGCGCACGCTGGAGCGGCGGACGTGAATGACTTCGACTTCCGGGCTTGCGATGGTCAGCGACCCGATCGGCCGCCGCTGTTCCGCCCCGCGGCCGAAATCGCGACGAATTCTGATTTTCATCGAAGCCGTCCAGTTCGCGCTCCAGAAACAACCCGAAACGGGATGCGCTTCGGGAGCAAACCCATCTCCGCTCGGACCTCGTCTTCGAGCGCAGTTGAGGCCGCCGCCTCATGCTCGCTTTCGACCGGCATCGGTTCCGCGCGATGATCGAGCCAAGCCTCAACATCTCGGCGGCAAGCCACAATCAGTCGACCGCGCTTGCTCGACCGAAATTCACGCTTTCGCGCCGCCTCCATGTAGACGCGTGGCGTGAGCCGAAGCTCTCTCAACTCCGCTACGGAACGTTGATCGATCTCCGTTTCGCGCCGACTGTTGGCAAGTTCTGCCGACAGCTCGACCGCAAGTGCATGCACGAAGGACTGTGCGAGCGCGACGAGCGTTGTGACAATTGGCGCCAGGGAGGCGTCGACGTTGCTCTGTAGCGTCTTCATCGGTGGACCCCCCTCAGCGGGATTCGGCTTGCCTGCCGAGCTCATCGCCCGGCCCCGCCGCGTGCGAATTCAGCGAGCCCGGCTCGAATGTGCGTCGCCGTTGTCCGTGCGATCGGCAGTCGGGCCAATGCCCTTGTGGTAGTTCCGGGCGCGATCTGGAGGATGTCCGATGCCCCTTGTACGGTTCGTCGCTCGACCAGATCGCGAAGTGCTGCCAGTTCCGAGTCGTGAAGCGTCGCCGTTGCCGCCATCGTTCAACCCCTCGACGTTGAGGGGAGCAACGAAAAGGCTAGGTCGCAAACCTAGGACTTCACTTTACGGCTAGGTTGACGACCTAGCCTTTAGACCAGAGCAGCCAATCCTGCTCCAGGGCGCCGGCGGAAAGTGGCAACCCGATCTTCTCGACCAGTTTGGCGAGCACTTCCCACTTTCGCGGCGCGGCACCGGCCGCGACCGGTGGGGCACCGCGCTTTTTCCAGATCTCGATCGCGTCTTTCAGACATGCGCTTGCAGCTTTCAGGCTCTCGAGATGCTCGGGGAATTCCTGACCGAATTGGAGCACGATGGGCTCGACGCAATCACTCGCATTCGACGGCGGCAGTGTTAGGGAGGCATCCGGATGCTGCGTTGCGAAACCCACGGCGCGGTCGTCTTCCTCGGTCTTTTTTCCACGCTCGAACCGATCGAGAGCCCTGCGATCCTCCGAGGACAGGTCCTGATTCTTGCTTCGCCGCGCGTAGGCTCGAGCGAGTAGAAGGAACTGCGCGCTTCGTACCTGCCCATCAATGAAATTGAGAAGGGTCATACGTGCACGGCGGTCTGCGGACCACCCGCCCATCACCGTGGCCCACGCATTTTCGATGGTCCTGCGCAGCGCGCGAAAATCGTTGGGCGCAATGTTTGGATCGAGCATGCGCTCACTCATGGTGAGCAACCTCTCGGCGGCTTCGCGCGCTTTCCGCGCCGCGACCTCGCGGCCGAAGACTCCGACGATGACGTTGCCGTCTTTGCTATCCGACCCTACCTTGGTGCTCACGGGGACCATCCTCCTCGTCGGCGGCCGGGTGGGTGACACCACGCCGGCCGCGCCAAGCTACCTTGTCCGGCGAACCGGCTCTAGTTCCCCCGGCTGTCGACGACGCCCGCCTTTAGGCGCTTTGGTTTTGGGGCGAGGGCCTACCGCTTGCGGCGCTTCGATGCGAGATCGACTACCCGAGCGCCGGAGCCGTTTCGCCCGAGCAAGGTCGCAATGGCGTCGCTCACTGCGCGAGCAGCTTCGAGGTCTCCGGCCGCAACGAGCTCGGCAAGGCGGGCGCTCAGTTCCTGCACGACGGCAGCACGTGGATTCACCGCGTCAGACTTCGAATCGCAACCGGCGGGTCGAAATAACGCAACCTCATCCCCCTCGCAGCACCCCTCTTCGGGGAGCGTTTCGGGCTTGTTTTCCCGAGGAAGTGCGAAAGGGGGGACTTGAACCCCCACGAGAGTTACCCCACTGGAACCTGAATCCAGCGCGTCTGCCAATTCCGCCACTTTCGCTTGTGTTCCGTGGCCCATTCGTGGCCCGTTCGGGTCTCGGGGAGGGCTTGGTCGAGCGGTACTACCTCACCCAGGTCCAACTCGGCAAGAGAATCAGCAGCTTGGCGGTACTTTGAGAGCTGCTGGGTGTTGGTGTGGCCGGTCCGGCGCCTGACCCACTCCTCTGGGTGGCCGTTTGCGAGGGAGCGGGTGACGAAGCTGCGGCGGAAGCTGTGGGTTCCAAAGCGGCCGCGACCTTTCCCCCGCTCGAAGAGCGCCGGTCGGTCGATCCCGGCCGCGGTCAAGTAGTCGCGAACCTTTTCGGCGAGGTGATCAATGCTGATGGGCCGGTCGTACTCGTCGACGAAGACGAAGTCCTCCGGCCCCGTCTCGGATCGGTGCTCTTCCTTCCACCATCGAAGCGCATCCCCGACCCCCGGGCTGAGCGTCCAGGGCTCGCGGGTGACGTCGTCCTGCGTCTTGTGCTTCCGCAGGTCGATGACGCCTTGCTCGACGGAAAGGTCGAGATCGCGCCAGCGGAGCGCCACCGCTTCCTCGCGGCGCACGCCCTCGCGGTGCATGAAGCCGAACAGGATTCGGAAGCAGAGCGGCACCTTTTCCTCCGGCGCTGCCAAGAGCTTCGTGTCCTCGACGGGTCGCAAGATGGCGAAGACCATCCGCGGGTTCGGCTTCGGGAGCCATCCCTTGGGGATCGGCGTCGCGGGGATGAGGCGCAGCGGGTAGACGGCGAATCCGAGCACGCGGTTGATGACCTGTGCGTACTGCCGGCGCGAGCTGCGGGAGAGGGGCTTACCGTCGCGTTTTAGGGGCAGCGATCGCAGAGCCGCCTCGGCGTGCTGCAGCTTAAAGTCGGCGACGAGTACATGGCCAATCACCGGGTAGAGCTTCTTCAGGCGAAACTCGTCTGTATCGGAGCTCTTCTTGTCCGGCACGTGATCGGGCCATTCCCGATGCAGCTTCCCGCTCGTCCAGTCCTCGCCGATTTGCTGAAACGATTTCGGCGTTGCGTTCCCGTCGGCGACGGTGCCTTCCATCGAGCAGAGTGCGTCGACGGCGCGCACAACCCCTTCGAGCTTCGGCCCTGCCGTGGCGATCGCCGCCATCTCGAGCAGCTGCACGGCGTCGCCGGCGTGGCCTGCCTTGCGAAGTCGCTTCGCCATGTCGGCCATCATGCGGCAGCGCGCGTGAGCCTCGTCCTCGGTTCGGCATCCGATGAGCTCGAAGCCCTTACGCAGCTTCGGACTGATTCGGATCCTCGCTTCCCAGCCGTCGGCCAGACGTCGCAGTTGACCTGTTGCTTCGCGTGCCATCACTTACCTCCACCGGCGCCCGAGGGCGCCCCGTTTCGCTGTTGCGTCATAGCGCCACGCCCTCGACTCGCGAGCGCACCTCAGCCCGGTGCGCCTCATGTGTGAGGGGCGCATTTTCGGCGACGAGCCACTCCATGTCGTCCAGTTCGTCGCCGAGCATGGCGCGCGTCTCGACGACGGTGTCCGTCAGCATGTCGCAGATCTCGTTGCCGACATCGCTCGGAACAGCGCCGTCGTCGACGATGTTTCCGAACTCGACCGTGAGCCGTTCGATCTCGTCGAAAATGGCGGAGAGTCGCAGTCGGCCGGCGGGTAAGCGGGACGCCGCGTAACTGATCTTGGTCGCGCTGTGGCGTGCGGCTCCCCCGTTAGCTTCGGCCGCGGCGTGCGTGCCGCTCTCGCGGATAGCTTGCTTCTTCGCAGCGCTCATCGCTGCTCTCCCGCGAAGGGGCCCGCCTCTGGGCGTTGAATGGCGACGAGCTTCATCATTGCTTTTCTCGTCTTCTTCTTTTGCAGCTTCTCCGTCAACGCCTCCTCGAGAGCGGTTTCCTCCTCATCTTCGGATTGCTTCAGGAGACGATTGACGAGCTGCCGGCACTCCTCAAACTGGCCCAACGTCTTGTCGTGGAGCCACCACCAGCTCTTGCGATCTTTGGCATCGATGAGATGGCGCAGGTTTTTGATAGAGCACTCGAATTCGATGAACTTCACGTAGAGGTGCTGGAGTTCCTCTCGTTTGGTGGCGGGCGCGCTCATTGGGCGTCCTCCTCTCCCGAAAAGAACAGCCGGTCGATCTCGATGGCGGCGTCGAGTCTGCGCTGCGCCATGATGAGCCCCCGCGCGATCGCTTGCGTGCATCCCTCATCCTCGCCAATCGCATAGCCCATGATCGTCAGATCGTTGCGCACCGCCGCCATGACCTTGTGCGAGAAGGACGTGGGATACTCCGGCGGGTCCCCCTCGAAGCACATATCGAAAAGCTCCTTCAGCTTTTCACGCGACACGGCTGTCGGTTCGGCGGCCCGGTGCGTTCCGCTCTCGCGATCGTCGGGCGTGCTGGGCACTTCTGTTCTCATCGTTTTCATCGAACCCCTCCTTGTGAAAGCCGCGCAGCGGCATTTGCAAGGACGCAGAGCGCCTCGTACAGCGCAAGGCGCGCCGGATGCTCGTCCCCGATCGGAGAATCTTCCTTGCGCGCGTCGGATGCAATCTTCGCGTGCGCGCCTACTGGAGTCGCTCGAGCCACCGCGGCAAACACGCCGCTCTCGGGCAGCGTGGGCGAGTATGTCGATGTGCGTGCTAGATTCGTTCTGTCCATGGGACCAATCCTCCTGTGGGCCAAGGCTCCCGGCTGTTGACGCAGCGCGGGGGCCACTTACTTGGTGCGCTTCTTCTTCGGGGGCGTATCCCCGAACCGTTTCTGGTGCTCTCGGCGCACGAGGGTACGGACCACGTCAGCGGCGGAAAGCCCATCGGCCTCGGCCATCTCATGAAGCATGGCCAGTTCCGACGGTGCCATTCGCACCATGAAGTTTTCCGTTCTTGCCTCGCGAACCATTGTACAGCGAATGTATAGCGGTTCGACTGCGAGGTCAACTCGTTATGGTCGAATCCTGGCAAGTCTGCGAATCATTTATGGTGCTCGATCACATGGTCAGAGTTCTGCTCACGTTCGACGTCCAAAGGCAGGCGGCCATGCTCCAAGAGGCTGCCCAGCGACTGGTAGTACCGTTCGGTGAGGAGGACGTCGTCCACGAGGTTGGCGACTTTCCCGTCTTTTTCCGCAATCCTCATCGCGACTTTGCGGCGAGCAAATGCCAGCTCTACGGCGTGCTTGAGGAGTAGCTCTGAGCGCCTTGCCCTGCGCTCGAGGTACTGCCCGAACGCGGTGATGCCGGTACTCACGAAGCTCGCTACAGCGGCCGACGTGACGATCGTTTCCCAATCCGTGCTCTGCATGATTGCCTCCTTCGCTCGCGTGGCCAACACGGCGCGCGCGGGAGACGATGCTACCCTCATCCCGGATGCCTCGCCCCAACGAGCCCGATTGGTCGCGCCTTCGGGAGATCGCCATCGAGGTCGAGCAGCTGCACGCCGCTGGCCACTGGGACCGCGCTGCGTTCGAGCGGATGTGGCGGAAGGGTCGGCGCGCCGTCAACGGGCACGGCGAGTTCCTCGAGTTCATTGCCAACGCAGCCGAGCCGGACTGGGTTTGAGGCGTGCGGCATTTATGCCGCGGTTCGCGCCGGTTCCATTCCGCGCTGGCTTCGATAGCCTGGCTCTCGGAGGTGCTCTCATGATGTACCCAATCGCAAATCTGCTGGGCGATCTCTCGCGCACCGAACATCTTACGGATCGCAACATCGCCGAGCGGCTGTCCGTCACGCTCGAGCAACTGCACGCAGTGGCCGCCGTACTTCGAAGTAAGGGCGTCATCATCGCCGAGTCCGCAGTGCAAAACGGTGGGTTGCGTCACGTGACCTGGCATTTGAAACACGGCCATGACCTCCAAGCGAACATCGATTTCGCGCGGAGCGTTGGGGTCGATGTCGATGCACCGCTCGTCGCGCTGTCGGTTCGATGTCCGACGTGCCAGCACAGCGCGCAAATGGGTGGCAGCCCAGGTACGTGTCCGAAGTGTGGGGTGATGATGGAGCAAGTCGATACCCCGTATTCGCTATGACGCGATCGCCGTGTAGGTCAGATTCCACGTGCCCTTGATAACCTTGTGCCAAGACGGCACCGAGATGGTGGGGGGCCATCAGTTGAACGCGATCAGCCATTGGCTCCTTTCACGGGGGGCAGCATCGCCCGGTCACGCCTCCTCGGCGAGCCACCACGTGATGTGTGGCGCTACCCGCCGCATCTCCTCAACGGTGAGCTGCGATGCCGCGCGAGACCTATGGCGGGCGAGGGAGGCGGAGATTTTTGCTGCCACTCCGAGCCGCACTAACATATGCATGTGGGTGAGACGCACCAGCGCCCAGACCTTGACCGCCTCGGGCTCTGCAATGCCCTCCTCGTCCCATACCACGGCGTCGTGCGTACAAATCTTCATGGTCGAAAGTGTTGCACGCGAATCCGCGAGCCGCCGGCGTCTTCCGCGAAAACCTGGCCGCCCCCCGTCTCTGTTTTGT
>Ga0193706_1000621_pt1 | contig 19383 bp, 20 predicted proteins | sample U3c1metaG_FD_160130 | JGI IMG/M metagenome (GOLD analysis project Ga0193706, IMG submission 160130) | Soil microbial communities from a riparian zone of the East river system, Colorado, United States - U3c1 | ecosystem: Environmental > Terrestrial > Soil > Riparian zone | place: USA: East River... | reverse complement strand
GCTTCGTTGATCCTATGGCTGAGCATCAAACGCCCGAGGCGAAGAGCGTGACCGCCGAACCCGCCCCAGTGACGACGGCCGGCTGGCGCCCGGGCGATGCGCGCGCCGATACGGAGTCGATGATCCGGGTCGACCAGGCCGGCGAATATGGCGCGGTCCGGATCTATTGCGGCCAGGAGGCGGTGTTCGGGCAGAGGCACAAGGCGGCACGGACGATCGCCCGGATGCACATCCAGGAGGAAAGGCACCTCAGGCGCTTCGACGAGATGATGATCGAGCGCGGAGTCCGGCCGACCCTGCTCCAGCCCTTCTGGCATATCGCGGGCTACGGCCTGGGGGCGGTGACCGCTTTGATGGGCCCGAGCGCCGCAATGGCCTGCACCGCCGCGATCGAGACCGAGATAGACCGCCATTATGGCGACCAGCTTCGCGAGCTCGGCGACCGGGACCCGGACCTTGTCGGGACGGTCGAGCAGTTCCGGGCCGAGGAGGTCGAGCATCGCGACACCGCGATCGCCGCCGGCGCCGAGGATACTTTCGGCTATCCGATATTGTCCGGGCTCATCCGCGCCGGATGCCGGGTTGCAATCGCCCTTTCCAAGAGGATCTGAACCGAATGAAAGCCAAAGCCACCCTCCTCCTGCTCATGCTCGGCGCCGCACCGGCTTTCGCCCAGGAGGCGCCCGCCGCCGCCGCCGCCGGGCCGGACGACGTCCGAGTCAATCAGCTCGTCGTCTATGGCGACGATCCCTGCCCCGAAAGCACCAACGAGGAGATCACGGTCTGCGCGCGCAAGCCCGACGCCGAGCGCTTCCGGATCCCCGAGGTGCTTCGGAGCGATCCCAACGATCCGGTCAACCAGAGCTGGGCCAATCGCGCGACCGAGATGCAGTATGTCGGCCGCTCCGGGATCGGCAGCTGCTCGACCACCGGGCCGGGCGGAATGACGGGATGCTATAACGACCTCGTCCGCCAGGCGCGGGCCGAGCGGGCCGGGCGGGATTCGGTGAACTGGAACCGTCTGATCGAGGAAGCCCGGCAGGAAAGGCTGAGCCGGATCGACTCCGAGGCCGATGCCGAGGAAGCGGCGAGCAGGCCGAACTAGGGGCGTCCGTCAATGCCGTTATCCTGCCTCACGTCAGGATCCATGAACAGTGCCGGGCGAATTCGGCAACGGCGATGCTCGTGGATCCCGGATCCCTCGATCAAGTCCAGGGCGGGCAAGTCCGGGATGACGAAAATGGGAACAAAGGCCCCTCCCCGGCCCTTCTTTCAGGCGAATGCTTTGAGAGGAGGCACCGATGAAAGCCGCCCTTTACACTGTCGCACTGCTTGGCGTGGCCGCGGCCTTTTCAACCGTTCCCGCCCAAGCGCAGCAGGGCGACTCCGCCCAGGAGAAGGTGAGCAGGGTCGTCGTCTATGGCCGCGATCCCTGTCCGCGTGGGACCGGCGAGGAGATCGTGGTCTGCGCCCGGCGGCCGGAGACCGAGCGCTATCGAATCCCGGAGGCCTTGCGCGAGCCTTCGGACAATCCGGAGAATGAGAGCTGGGCGGCGCGAGCCGAGACGATCGAATATGTCGGGCGGACCGGGATCCAGAGCTGCTCCACGGTTGGACCCGGCGGAGTCTCGGGGTGCTGGGACCAGATGGTCCGCGCCTGGCGCGATGATCGGCCGCGCGGGACAGCGCCGGGGCAATGAACCTCGTTATCCCGGCCCTTCGGCTCCGCCTGCGGCGCCGCTCAGGATGAACTGCGGTCGGGATCTGGGCGAGACCGCCGTGACTTCCTGTGACGAGATCCCGCCCTTCGCCGGGATGACGGCTAAAGGGCCCCTCCACCGCACTTCGTGCGGTCCATGCGCAGGTCGCCCTGTCCCCCAGACAGGGCTGGGCCGTGCGGGGCACGGCCCACCTGCGCATCCCCTGCAAATGCAGGGGAGGAACTATCGGGCCTTCTCGGCTGCGATCCAGTCCGTCACCTGAGTTTCTAGCACGTCGAGCGGTACGGCGCCTTGCAGGAGGACGGCGTCGTGGAAGCGGCGGAGATCGAATTTGGAGCCTAGCGCCTTCTCGGCTTTGGCGCGCAGCTCCTTGATCTTGAGCTCGCCCAGTTTGTAGGCGAGCGCCTGGCCGGGCCAGCTGATGTAGCGGTTCACCTCAGCCTCGATATTTCCTTCGGTCAGCGCCGTATTCTCTCGCATGAAGGCGACGGCCCGGGCCTTGTCCCAGCCCTTGGCGTGGATTCCGGTGTCGACAACGAGCCGGGCGGCGCGCCAGGCCTGGTAGGAGAGCTGGCCCATCTTGCGGGCGGGGGTGTCGTACAGGCCCATCTCCTGGCCCAGGCTCTCGCTGTAGAGCGCCCAGCCTTCGACGAATGCGGTGAAGAAGGCGAAATTGCGCCGGAAGGGCGGGAGATCGATTTCCTGCTGGAGCGAGATCTGGTGGTGATGGCCCGGCACGGCCTCGTGAAGGGTCAGAGCCGGTAGCTCCCAGAGCGGCCTCTGGTCGAGCTTCGAGGTGTTGACGTAATAGGTGCCGGCGATCCCGCTCTCCGGAGCGCCCTGGCTGTAATAGGCCGTGGTCGTGCCTTCCGCGGTCTCGGCCGGTATCTGGCGCAAGCCGTAGGAGAGGCGCGGGAGGGTCTTGAACAAACCGGGCATCTTGCCGTCGATGGTCTTGGCGGTCAGCGCGGCCGCCCGCATCAGCTCGTCCGGCGTTTTCGCGAAATAGACCGGGTTGGTTCGAAGCTCGTTGATGAAGGCCTCGCGGCTGGCGAACCCGGCTTCCTTCGCGACCTTCTCCATGTCGGCTCGGATCCGGGCGGATTCGGCGAGGCCGATGGCGTGGATCTGATCGGGCGTCAGGTCGGTGGTCGTCTCCTGGCGGACCCGGAACGCGTAATATTCGCGGCCGCCGGGCTGCGCCGAGACGCTGTCCGAGCGCGCACATTTGGGCAGATAGTCGTTCCTGAAGAAGTCGCGATGCTTTGCGTAAGCCGGGTTGAGCGTGTCCACGACGATCCGCCGCGCCTGCGCCTGCATCGCGGTCCATTCGGCATCGGTGACGTCGGCGGGCCTCGGGCGTGTGAAGGGCTCGTAGAAGCGGGATTTGGCCGGGTCCTCGACGATCACGCCGCTTATCGTCTTCTCGTAATTGGCGAGGACCGAGCAGGGCAGAGTGTAGCCGCCGCGCACCGCCTCGGCGGTGAGGCCCAAAGCGGCGTCGTTGAGCTTCGGATATTGAGCGATGCGGGTGAGGTAGGAATTGTAGTCGGCCCTGGTGCGCAGAGGCACCGAATTGGCCATGTCGGCGAAGCCCTGGTGCCAGCCGGCATAAGTGGTGAAGAGCATGACCCGCTGGCCGTAGCGATTGGCCTCGACGATCTCCTCGAGCGAGCGCTTCAGGATTGCGCGGTTGGTCCGGTCGGCGGGGGTGAGGTCCGATTCGGGGATTCGGTTCAGCCGGGCGAGGAAGGCCTTTGCTTCCTCGACCCGCCGATCGCGGGTGGCGGCGCTGATATCGTCGATCCGGTCGTCATAGTCGCGGACGCCCAATGCGGTCGCGTAGACCGGGCTTTCGCGAAGCAGCCAGGCGTAATGATCGTCGAGCAATTTCCGGAAATCGTCACCCGGCGCCGCGGCGAGAGGGGCGGCGAGGAAGAGGGCGGCGAAGAGGAGGAAAAAGGCGGCGAGCTTGTGGCGCATGTCTCACTCCCGGATGGGAAAGCGCGCACCCTATCGCCCCCGCCCCGCCGCGCAAGGGAGCGGATGCGGCGGCGCAGCCGTTACGGTCGCACGCCAGGTGAGGAGCAAGATATGACCGACAATGTCTACAAGGTGATCGAGATCGTCGGCAGCTCGGAGAAATCGATCGAGGAGGCGATCGAGAAAGCGGTCTCGCGAGCCTCCTCGACGATCGAGGACATCAGATGGTTCGAGGTGGTCAGCACGCGCGGCCATGTCGAGGGCGGCAAGGTCGCCCATTACCAGGTGACCCTGCATATCGGCTTCACGCTTCACGGCTAGGCCATTCGGGCCGGGGCGCTTAGGGTGTCCCTTTCCGGGGAACGAGACATGGCAACGACCGCAGCAGCCGCGCCGCCGCGCAGGAAGGTCAGCCTCGAGCCCGACCTTTACGACCGCTTCCTCGCCTTCGCCGCCTTGCTGCTGCTCGCCGCGGTGATCGCCGCCTTGTGGAAGGGGCGCGGCGAATGGGGCGAGGTGCCGGCGATTGTCTGGGCGCATCTCGCCACGATCGTGACCGCGGTCGTCCTGACTCCGGTCATGCTTCTGAGGCGGCGGGGCGACCGGCTTCACCGGCGGATCGGCTGGATCTGGGCCTCGGCCATGGCGATCACCGCCGCTTCGACCTTCGGCATACGAGGCCTCAACCAGGGATCGTTCAGCCTGATCCATATCCTGTCGGCCTGGACCCTGATCCAGGTGCCGGTGATCGTCTGGGCGGCGCGGACCCACAACATCGCCCGGCACCGGATGGCCGTGCGCGGAATGGTGACCGGCGCCTTGATCATCGCGGGAGTTTTTACCTTCCCGTTCGACCGCCTTCTCGGCCACTGGCTGTTCGGCTGAAATAAGACTGGAATCGCGGTGATCAGCCGCTAGCTTCCCGCGACTTCGCGAGAGGAACGATCATGACCATCGCCGACGCCACCCCCGATTTCGAAGCCAAGGCCGCGCGCGACGACCGCGCCTTCATCGGACATCCCAAGGGACTTGGCTATCTCAGCTTCATCGAGGGCTGCGAGCGTTTCTCTTATTATTCGATGCAGACCCTGCTGACGCTCTATATGGTCAATTATCTGCTGGTGCCGGCCCGGATGGAAGGCGTGCTGGGGCTGAACTGGCTGCGGTCGTGGCATTATGAGGGGCTCAGCGGCCAGCCGCTCTCCTCGGCGATCTTCGGCGACTATACCTCGCTCGTCTATCTGACTCCGATCCTCGGCGGGGTCATCGCCGACCGCTTTTCCGGGCGCCGGGTCGCCTTGTTCGCAGGCGGAATAACGATGTCGATCGGCCATTTCCTGATGGCGTTCGAAGGCGCCTTCCTCTTCGCGCTGCTGACGTTGATCATCGGCGTCGGCCTGTTCAAGGGCAACATCGCAAGCCAGGTCGGGGCGCTCTACAAGGGCAACGATCTGCGCCGCGCCATGGCCTTCCAGATCTTCTACATCGCGATCAACGTGAGCGTCATCGCCGCGCCCCTGATCAGCGGCACCCTGGGTGAGAAGGTTGGGTGGCACTACGGCTTCGGAACCGCGGGCATCGTCATGGTTCTCGGCGTTCTGATCTTCCTCGCCGGCCGGCCGCATTTGCCGGTCGAGGAAGGCGAGAGCCGGTCGATCGGTCCTGCAAAGACCCTCGGCACAATAGCGCTGGCCGGGCTCATCATCGCGATCGTGATCGGAGTCGTCTTCGTCGCCGGCATATTCGTCGCTCTGGCGGGTCTCGTCCCGCTCTATTTCTTCCTGGCCCGCGGCCTTAGCCGGGACGAGAACATGCGCGTTCTGGCGCTGATCATGCTGATTCCGGTCATGGCGGTGGCGCTCTTGACCAACCAGGAAATCTTCAACGCCTACCTGGTGTGGGCCGACCAGCACTTCCAGCTGACCTTCTTCGGCCAGACGCTGCCAACGAGCTGGATGATCACGATCGACGCGACCCTGAGCTTCTCGATGCTGGTCGCCGTCGCGGCATTCTTCAGATGGTACGGCACCAGGCGCCGCGAGCCGGACGAGCTCGGCAAGATGATCATCGGCAGCTTCTTCACCATCGCCGGGGGGCTCTGCCTGTACGTAGCGGCGCTGACCCAGGGCGACGGCAAGATCGGCCTGTTCTGGCCGTTGATGTTCCATCTTTTCAACAGCATCGGCTTCGCAATCAACCTGCCGGTGAGCCTCGCGCTCTTTTCGAAGATCGCGCCCCGCCAGATCAACGCCACCGTCATCGGGCTTTATTATCTGGCCTTTTTCGGGGCCAACAAGATCGTCGGCCAGATCGGACAGCTCTACTCGACCCTGGACACGCCGACCTTCTGGCTGATCCACGTCGCCAGCGCCGCGGTGGGCCTCGTCGCTTTTGCTCTGTTCAAGTTTTTCATGTCGAGCCGCATGGCAGAACATCACGAGGCAGCAGAGGCGGGGTGACCGGTTCGGCCTGGCCGCACGGGACCCGCTGCAGGCCAGATCAGCCCGGCCGCTAGGCTTGGGCGGCAGCGGAAAGAGCGTAGCGAATTTGCGGAACAGGCCGCGGTCGCCCTCGTCGCTGAGAGCGCCTTCCTGCTCGAGAGCATGCCGGCGTCACAGTTCTGGCTGCTTCACCCCGCCATCGTGGCCGGTGCGGGCATAGGCCTGCTCGTCGTGCGATCCTTTGCGGGACGAATCCTCGCGCCCAAGGACGACGAAGCGACCGCCTAGAGCATCGCGCACCGTTTTGATCTTACGTGTTTTTCCGCTTGCATCCCTGCAACAAATGTAACATGCAACATTTGTTGCAGGAGAATCGGTTTGATCGAGAAGCTTCCCCCACGCGAACGCCAGGTGTTCGACGCGCTCTATGCGCGCAAGCAGGCGACCGCCGCCGAGATCCAGGCGCTGATACCGAATCCGCCGAGCAACTCGGCCGTCCGGATCATGCTCTCGCGGCTCGAGAAGAAGGGGTTCGTCACCCATCGCCTGGTCGACCAGACCTATGTCTATGCGCCGGCTGTCCCCGACCGGAAGCTGAAGCAGTCGGCGCTTCGGCACATGATCGAGACCTTCTTCGACGGCTCGCCGATCGGAGCGGCGGCGGCGCTGGTCGGAATGTCCGGAAAGGTCGACGCCCAGGAGCTAGACGCGCTCGAGCAGATGATCGCCAAGGCTCGGGAGCAGGCGAAATGACGATCGCCCTGTTGATCGAGCTGGCCTGGAAATCCTGCCTTTGCGCGGGCGCGGTCATGCTCCTGCTCCGAACGCTTCGGTCGCGCTCTGCAGCCGAGAAGGCGATCGTCGCGCAGCTCGGACTGCTCGCTTTGGTCCTGCTTCCGCTCGGAATCGCGGGGCTTCCGCCGATCGAGCTCGCCGCCCCGGCGCCGATCGCGGCCGCTTTACCGCTTCCGGCGCCGGCTGCCGTCGACTCGCTGACGTCGGCTCCCTCGGCGGACCTTCCATCCCCCGCCGCCAGCGGCCTGGACTGGCGGCCGATGGCGCTCGCTTTCTATCTGCTCCCGGCGCTGACCCTGCTGCTGCTCCTGGCGGTCGCGGTGGGACGGCTTCAGCGCATCCGCCGCCGCTCCGACGTCATCGTCGATCCGCTCTGGCTGACCGCTTTGGCCGGCGCTCAGCGCAGGCTCGGTACACGGCACCGCTCTGCTGGTCAGCTCCGAGCTGGATTCGCCGGTGAGCTGGGGGATTGTCCGGCCGGTCATAATCATCGACAGCGTTGCGGCCGCCGACACGGCTCGGGCCGAAGCAATCATCGCGCACGAGCTGGCCCATGTCGTCCGACTCGACTGGCTCAAGCTGATCGTCGGCCGGCTCGCCACGGCGATCTTCTGGTTCAATCCCCTGGTCTGGCTGCTTGCCCGCCAGTCGCACCAATATTGCGAGGAGGCGGCCGACGATTGCGTTCTTCGGACCGACGTCGACCGAGCCGATTATGCCGAGCTTCTGCTCCGCGCCGTCCGCCACGCCAACCGCCCGGCCCTGATCGCGGCGAACGGCGTGGCGCCCAGCCGCTCCTCCCTGTCGTTGCGGATCGCCCACGTCCTCGACCCCTCGCGCCCGCGCGGCGCGGCACGCGCCGGCTGGGTGATGCTCTCCTTCGCCGCCGCGCTGGCGATGAACGGAGCGCTCGCCGCCGCTCAGCCGGTCGGGCCCTTGCCCGCCGGCCACGCGCTTTCCGCCCATGCGGGCGAAGCAGCGGCAGCCGCGCTCGCCGGTCTCGACAGCCCGCATGCCCGGGCCCTCGCAAAGGCGATACGCCGCGGCGACTGGTCGGCAAGGCGGGTGTCCGGCAACACCTTGTTCCATGAGCCGGCCGCGCTTGCTCCCCTGATTTCGGCGATTCGCGACGAGGATCCGCAAGTGCGCCGGATCGCGCTTTGGGGCCTTTCCGAGATGAGGCCAACCGTCGGGGCCGATGCAGCGGGCGCGGTCGGCGCCCTGCTTGACGATCCCGCCCCGCAAGTCCGTGGCGAGGCCGCGGGCGCGCTCGGCGATTTCGGCTCAGTCGCTCATGCCGCCGCGATCGCCCTGCTGCTGACAGATCCCGACCGCGGCGTCCGGCTGCGTGCCGCGCACGCTCTCGGCGACTTGCAGGCGCCCGCGTCCCGCCCGGCGCTCGAGGCCGCCCTGCGCGACAGCGATCCGGAGGTACGCGACAAAGCCGGCTGGGCGCTTCGCCAGGTCCGCGAAGCCGAAGCGATATTGACGAGATATGGCGGCGGCTGACGCCGCCTGCCTGCCTATCCCGATTGAAAGGAACGACAATGAAGACCCTGCTTTTGCGGGCGGCCCCGCTCATGCTTTGCCTCGGCCTGCCGCAGTCGGCGACATGGGCTCAAGCCGAGCCATCCACTTCCGCCGCCATCGCCCCTGCCCCCGCGCCTGCCGTGCTCACCGCCGAGCAATGGCGAGCCGACCTCGCCTTCATGGCGGCCGAGATGGAGCGGCGGCACGCCAATCTCTACCATGAGATCAGTCGCGAAAGGTTCGCGGCGGCGGTTGCGGACCTCGACTCGCGAATCCCTCGCCTGCAGCGCAACGAGATTATCGTCGGAATGATGCGCCTCGCCGCGATGGTCGGCGACGGGCACAGCAATGTCAGCCCGCTCAAGGACTCGAAATTCGCTTTCCCGTCGCTCCCGCTCAAGCTCTATCTGTTCGAGGACGGCATCTTCATCCGTGCGGTCGCTCCGGGCCAGGAAGCCTTGCTTGGAGCGAGGGTCGAGGCGGTCGGCGGAGTGACGGCGGAGGAGGCCATTCGCAGGGTCGGCGAGATCAGCCCGCGCGACAATGTCATCACGCCCAGGCTCTATGCGCCGGTCTTCCTCGCAATGCCGGATATCCTCCAGGCGCTCGGCATTTCGCCCCGGCGTGACTCGGCCACGCTGACGCTGAGCAAGGGCAAGAAGAAGTGGACGGTCACCGTGCCGGCCGGAGCGGTCGATCCGAATTGGCCGGCCGACACCGACATATCGTTGGTGACCCCCGCCGGCTGGCTTGACGCCCGGACGGCGCAGCCGCCGATGTGGCTCCAGGATCCTTTAAACTACCACCGGCTGATTGCGCTGCCGGAGGAGAAGGCGCTCTACGTCCAGCTCAACATGGTCGCCGATATTGAGAATGAGAGCCTGACCCAGCTCGGCGAGAAGATCCTGGCGGCGGCGCAGGCCGCCAATCCCCGGGCGATCATCCTCGATCTCAGGCTCAACCGCGGCGGCAACGGCAATCTGCGCACCGGCCTGATCCGCAGCCTGATCAAGGCGGAGGACGAGGACACGCACCTGTTCGTGCTGACCTGGCGCGGCACCTTCTCCGCCAGCCAGTTCATCCTCGACGATCTCGACCGGCTGACCAAGGCGGTGTTCATCGGCGAGCCGGCCAGCTCGAAGCCGAGCTCGTTCGGCGACAGTTATCGGATCGTCCTCCCGAACAGCGGCATCACCGTCCGGGTCGCCATCTATTGGTGGCAGAACGGGCAGAATATGCGACCCTGGACCGGCGTGGACGTCGCCGCGCCGCTCAGCCTCGCCGATTATGCGGCCGGACGGGACCCTGCGCTGGAGTCGGCCTTGCGCTGGCAGCCACGACCACCGCTGGGCGAGATGCTCACGGCGGCGGGCAAGGAAGGCGGGATGCCAGCGATCGACCGAACCCTCGCCGGCTGGGAAGCCGATGCCGCCAACCGCTATGTAGATCTGGAAAGCCAGTTGGCCGAGGCCGGACAGAGCCTCGGCTGGGCGAAGAAATATGACGAGGCGATCGGGCTGCTCGAGCTGGCGTCCCGGCGATTCCCGCGAAGCTCGAACATCGCCAATGTGCTGGCCTATGTCGCCGACTGGGCCGGGCGCCATGAGCTCGCGCTCAGGGAAGGCCGAAGGGCCCTGGAGCTGGAGCCGAACCATCGGCTGGCGCGCTCGCTGGTCGACCGGCTGTCGCCGCCGAACTGACTCAGGCGACGGACGGCCGCTCCGCCTTCGGCGGAAGCGGGAAGAGGGTCGTGAATTTGCGGAACAGATCGCGGTCGCCCTCGACCTCGAGCGCGCCCTCCTGCTCGAGCGCTTCGATGGGAACTCCTCCATAGACCGCGGCGGCGACCGCGGTGGCGCCGCCGGTCACTAGCGCCTGGACGTCGCGGGCCTCGCCGCGCTCGGTCGAGATCCGGTGGTCGGCGATGGTGAGCAGGAACGTCTCGTTGCCGAGCCGGAAGCCGATCCGCGCCTCCAGCCCTCCGGTCCGTTTCGAATCGAACATGGTTCGGAAGGAGAGCATGAGGGAGACCGGGCTGAGCGGAAGCGTCGGATCGTGATCGGGCGAGCGTGCGGCCCAGCGGCCGAGCACCTGGACGATCGGCTCGGCCTCATAGCCCCAATCGGTCAGCTCATAGACCTGGGCGTTGGCGGGGGGCGGCAGACGGCGGCGCACGAGCAGGCCGGCAGCTTCCAGCCCCTCAAGGCGCTGGGTGAGCACGTTGGCGCTGATTCCGGGCAGATCGGCCCGAATGTCGCTGAACCGCTTCGGGCCGAGCATAAGCTCGCGCATGACGAGAAGAGCCCAGCGCTCGCCGATCAGATCGAGCGCGTGGGCGGTGCCGCAGGCGTCGTCGTAGCGCCGCCGCGAAGAGGTTGAATCGGCTTGAGTTATTTTTTTTAACTTCATAGTTGCTTTTTATAACTGATTCGCCCATCAACGTCAAACAGCGATTCGCCAGCCAGGCGAACGCGCGACAGGAGAGACGAAATGGCGAAGATGATCTTCGTGAACCTGCCGGTCACCGACCTGGCCCGATCCACCGCCTTCTACGAGGCGATCGGAGGCGAGAAGAATCCCCAGTTCAGCGACGAGACGGCGACCTGCATCGTCCTTTCCGAGACGATCCACGCAATGCTCCTGACCCACGACAAATATCGCCAGTTCACGTCCAAGCCGATCGCCGACGCCCATTCGACCAGCGGGGTGCTGATCTGCGTGTCGGCCGACAGCAAGGACGGTGTCGATGCGACGGTCGGCCAGGCAGCGTCCGCGGGCGGCAAGGCGGACCCGGGCCCCAAGCAGGATTTCGGCTTCATGTACGGCCGAAGCTTCGAGGATCCGGACGGCCATCACTGGGAAGTGATGTGGATGGACATGGAAGCGGCGCAGGAAGCGATGAGCGAGGCCCATCCGGCCTGACCCACGCACACGAATCACAGGAGAGAGACGATGACTTATGTGGAAGGAATCGTTCTCGCGGTCCCAAGCGAGAACAAGGACAAGTTCCGGGCGCATGCGGGAGAGCTCGCGCCATTGTTCAGGGAATTCGGTGCGACCCGCCTGGTCGAGAATTGGGGCGACGACGTGCCGGAGGGCAAGGTGACCGACTTCCGAGGCGCCGTGAAGGCCGAGGCCGGCGAGGACGTGGTCTTCTCCTGGCTGGAATATCCTTCGAAGGAAGCGCGCGACGCGGCGAACGAGAAGATGCGGAGCGATCCGCGAATGGCCGCGGGCGGCGACCCTCCGTTCGACGGAAAGCGCATGATCCTCGGCGGCTTCGCGTCGATCGTGGAGGAGAAGGGCGAGGGCGCGACCGGCTATGCGGACGGCTTCGTCGTGCCGGTGCCCGAGGGCAAGAAGCAGGCCTATACCGAGATGGCGCAAAAGGCGGCGAGCGTGTTCCGGGAATATGGCGCGACCCGAGTGGTCGAGGCCTGGGGCGACGACGTGCCGGAAGGCCAGGTCACCGATTACCGCCGGGCGGTGCAGGCCGAGGAGGGCGAGAATGTCGTCTTCTCGTGGATCGAGTGGCCGTCCAAGCAGGCGCGCGACGAGGCGTGGCCGAAGCTGATGGAGGACGAGCGGATGAAGCCCGACTTCGCCAACATGCCGTTCGACGGAAAACGCATGTTCTGGGGCGGCTTCTCGACCCTCGTGGACGAATAAGAGCGGCCGGAATCGAAGCGGAAAAGCGGGCGCCCGCGAGGGCAGCCGGAGGAGGAAGACATGGCGGACAAGTTCATCTGGTACGAGCTGATGACAAGGGATCCGGACTCGGCGATCGCCTTCTACAAGGCGGTGGTCGGCTGGAACGCGGCCGATCATGAGAATAGCGGCATGGACTTCCGCTACGTCATCCTTTCCGCCGGCGATCGCGGCATCGGTGGGGTGATGGGGCTAACCGACGAGATGTGCGCCGGCCCGGCCCGGCCCGGCTGGGTCGGCTATGTCGGAGTCGCCGACACAGATGCGGCCGCGGCCCGTATCGCGGAGGCGGGCGGGACGATCCTGATGCCGCCGGGCGACATCCCCAATGTCGGCCGATTCGCGATGGCCGCCGATCCGGGCGGCGCCGCTTTCTACCTGCTGACACCCAATCCGCGCGACGACGAGCCGCCGCCGGCCGAGCCGACGAGCCCGGGCATCATCAGCTGGCACGAGCTTTACTCCGGCAACGGAGAGAAAGCGGCGTTCGAATTCTATTCGAGCCAGTTCGGCTGGGAGACGATGCACGAAATGGACATGGGGCCGATGGGCACATACCGGATCTTCGGGGCCGACGGCGTCCAGATGGGCGGGATGATGGACAAGCCAGCGAACGTCCCGGTCTCGACCTGGGGCTTCTACGTCAACGTCGACGGAATCGACCCGGCGATCGCGCGGATCGAAGCCAATGGCGGCCGGGTGACGATGGGTCCGCACGAGGTTCCGGGCGGAAGCTGGGTCGTCCAGGCGACGGATCCGGAGGGCGTGAATTTCGCGCTGGTTTCGGCGACGCGGTGAAATGAATGGGCCTCGGCAATCGCCGGGCGCGAAGGAGATGAAGATGGACAAGATCAGGCCGTGCCTCTGGTACAATCATGACGGCGAGGAAGCGGCGAACTTCTACGTCACCCTGTTCCCGGACAGCCGGGTCGACAACGTCCAGCGATCGCCCGCGGACAATCCCTCGATGAAGGAAGGCGGCGTCCTGGTGGTCGAGTTCACTCTCGCCGGCCGGCCCTATATCGCTCTGAACGGCGGCCCCCATTTCAAGTTCACCGAGGCGATCTCGCTCCAGGTCCAGACCGAGGACCAGGAGGAGACCGACCGGCTCTGGAACGCGCTGACCGCGAACGGGGGCGAGGAGAGCATGTGCGGCTGGCTGAAGGACCGCTGGGGGCTTTCCTGGCAGATCACGCCGAAGCGTCTGCTGGAGCTGAACTCTGATCCCGACAAGGACAAGGCGCGTCGGGCGATGGAGGCGATGCTCAAGATGCGCAAGATCGACATCGCCGAGGTCGAAAGGGCGGCCGAGGGGGGCTGAGCGCAGGTCCAGGACACAACGCCCGTTCGGGCTGAGCTTGTCCTTCGATACGCGCCTTCCCCCGATCAAGTCCGGGGTCAGCCGCTACTCAGGATGAGCGGATAGTGTTTGGAAGAGGATTATCCCGCCGAGGCGGTGCGGGTGCGGCGGGCTTCCGCCAGGGTTTCCTTGATCAGCGCGTCGAGCTCGTCGAGGCTGAAGGGCTTCTCGAGAACGGGAGCGCCGTCGGCGGCGTGGCGAAGGGCTCGGAGAGCGGCGTGGCCGGTAGAGAAGATGATCGGCAGGTCCGGCGCGATTCGGGCCATCTCGCGGGCTGTCTCGGCGCCGTCGAGGCCGGGCATGACGTAATCGAGGATGACGAGGTGAGGCTCCTCCGAAGCCAGTATGGCGAGCGCCTCCAGCCCGCTCTCCGCCTCGCGGACGCGGTAGCCAAGCTCCACGAGGCCGCGCCCGATCGTGGCGCGGACCTGGGAATCGTCATCGACGAGAAGGATCATGGGAAAGTCCGGACATGTACGCGGCTGTCTGAACAGGCCGCCGCGGCTCGCGGTTCCATTCAGGCCGCTTCGGCGCTGGGCGAGCTGCTCGGGCCGCAAAGCAGGTCGAACAAATCGGAATAGCCGTAATCGACCACCGCCCGGCGCCGCCACGACGCGCCCGGCGATGGCCTCGCCGGCGGGATCGCAATCGCCGGCAGTGCGCGAGGGCCGGCGCCAGGCCGCGCCACGACCATCTCCTTGTACCATTCGCCGACATAGGATCCGTCGAAGCGGTGGACCCGCGAGCCGATGATCCGGCCGAGCGGCCGCCCGTCCAGATCGTGGATGAAATTTTCGTAGAGGAAGCCGACCGGCTCTCCGCCGGTGCTGTAGACATACATCGCCATTTACGCGCCCCTGCTCGTCTTATCCGGCTCGAAACTGGCGCCGGCGCCTGTATCGCGGATGAACCGGCAGCATTCGCGCCAAGCATAGCCAGTGCGGGACGTTGGAGCGGTGGAAGCATGCGACGAGCACCCGCCGGCTCGCTCGGGGGCGGAGGCACGGCAAGCCCGGAGCGGGCGGCAAAGATCGGCTTTTGACGCCGCCCGCGCCGTTCAGCCGCCGCTCAGCCCGCCGGCCGGAAACAGCTTCGGAAAGGAGTCCCGAATGGCCTTGGTCGCGCCCCTGTTGCTGTTGCTAGCGGCGCCGGCCGCAAATGCGGCGCCGGCCCAAGACGACTTCCTCTGGCATCGGCGGCTCAGAGAGATTTCGGCGCCGTGCGCGGATCCCGTCCTCGACATCCCGGTTCCGCGCGGGGTCGACCATGCGCGCGACGCGCGCCGGCTGATCGACGCGATGCTCCGAACCGATCCGGTCAAATGTCCGGGGACAGCAGCGGCAGCGGTCGCCGAGCTTCGCTCGGCACTCGGCGAGGTCGAGCGCGGCGACGTAGACCTGGAGCTGCTCGCTTATGCCTGGCGCGCCGCCGCTTTGGGCCAGGGCATGGCGCCCGATCCGACGCTTGTCGACCGCTACGGCCGAATGCTGTGGCTGTTCGACGAGCAACCACCGGAAATGCCGCGCTGGGCGGCGGCCGATCGGGAAGCCTGGCTTCGGCGCCCCGACAGCGTGGCCCTGCTGCGCGCCCGCAATGCCGACGCGATGCTTCGCACCGGCCGCTCGCTCGAGGCGCTCGCGGGCCTGCTTCTGCGCCGCGACCTTCCTTATTACGCCCCGGCCGAAGCGATCGCGCTTCTCGAGGACGGCCGGCTGATCACCAACCTTTCCAATCGCCTCCGGATCAGCCGTCTCCTCACCGACGGCGCGCATGTGCCGGCCGACTATGCACGGGCGGCGCGGCCGTTCCTCAGCGTCGCGGCCGTGGAAGCGGATTTCGCCTCGAAATATCAGCAGGAGCTGCTGCGGATCGGCTATCTCGCCTCCGCGGCCGCCCGAACGCCGGCCGAGCGCTCCCAGGCGCTGCGGATTGTTTCCGCCGCGGCGCTCGACGGCCGATTCGACAGCAGGGAGGTTCAAACCAGGCTGTTGCGCGGCCTCGGGCCGGCGAAGCGGGCCGCCCTCTCCGATTCCGACCGAGCGGGAATCGAGAAAGCGCTCGACTGGAAGATGGCCTGGGCGCTTCCCGGAACCGACGGGATCGAGGGCCGGCTTCGCCCGATCGTGCTTCGCGGGCTGGTCGGGCCGGACGGCAAGGTGATCGCGGCCGAGGTCAAGACATCGAGCGGCTCGCCGCGCCACGACCGCGCCGCTCTGGGCGTGTGGAGCGAATATTACGACCTGGTCGATCTCCGCGAGGCCTCGAGCGGCAATTTGGTCTGGGTCGATCTGCCCCCGGTCGATCCCTATATGACGACCAGCGACGCCTGGTCGAAGCATCACGGTTCCGGCTCCGCCACTCCCTGACTTCGAAACCGTCCACAATTGAGGAGATAGGCGCTGGACAGCCAAACGTCTGGAACATAAAGCGAACATATGGCCCGGCTCGGCACCCAGGAGAAGCTCGCGATCCTCGCGGACGCGGCGAAATATGATGCCTCCTGCGCCTCGTCGGGGACGGCCAGGAAGGATAGCCGCGGCGGGCGCGGTATCGGCTCGACCGAGGGCATGGGCATCTGTCATGCCTATGCGCCCGACGGCCGCTGCATCTCGCTTCTGAAGATCTTGCTGACCAACAGCTGCATCTTCGACTGCCATTATTGCATCAACCGCAAGAGCTCGAACGTCAGGCGCGCGCGCTTCACGGTCGAGGAGGTGGTCCAGCTCACTCTGTCCTTCTACCGGCGGAATTATATCGAGGGCCTGTTCCTCTCCTCAGGGATCATCCGTTCTCCCGACTATACGATGGAGAGGATCGTCGAGGTCGCCCGGCGGCTTCGCGAGGGGCATGATTTCCGCGGCTATATCCATTTGAAGACGATCCCCGACGCCGATCCCGAGCTGATCCGGCTCGCGGGCCTTCATGCCGACCGGATTTCGATCAATGTCGAGCTTCCGACCGAGAAAGGCCTCGCGCGGCTCGCGCCCGAGAAGGATTCCGGACGGATCGAGGGCGCGATGGCCGGGATGAAGGCGGCGATCGACGAGGCGAAGGATAGCCGGAAGAGGTTCAAATCCGCGCCCACCTTCGCGCCGGCCGGCCAGTCGACCCAGATGATCGTCGGCGCGGACGGGGCAAGCGACGGCGCGATCGTGAGACGCGCAAGCGCGCTGTACGGGCGGCACAAGCTTCGCCGGGTCTATTATTCGGCCTTCAGCCCGATCCCCGATTCCTCGGCGGTTCTGCCTCTGAAGCCGCCGCCCCTGATGCGAGAGCATCGGCTCTACCAGTCGGACTGGCTGATGCGCTTTTACGGCTTCGCGCCCGGCGAGGTGGCGGAGACGACGGACTCGGCCGGGATGCTGCCGCTGGACATCGACCCCAAGCTCGCCTGGGCGCTCAAGTTTCGCGAGAATTTCCCGCTCGACGTCAACCGCGCGCCGCGCGAGCTTTTGCTGCGAGTACCCGGACTGGGCGTGAAGGCGGTCGATTCGATCCTTGCCTCGCGGCGCTGGCGCAAGCTCCGGCTCGCCGACGTCGGGCGGGTCACCAACTCGATCGCCAAGATGCGGCCGTTCATCAGCACCGAGGACTGGCGGCCGGTCGCCCTGACCGACCGGGCCGATCTTGCCGCGACCCTGAAGCCGAAAGGCGAGCAGCTTGAGCTCTATTGATCGGGTCGAACGGCGCGAGGCTGGACGCGGCCGCCGAAGCCGGGCCATGATCGCCCGCGCGGCAACGGCGGGGGAGTGGCGACATGGCGGGGGACTATCGCGATCCGAAGCCGATCGCTCGGGCGGCCATATTGGCGACGTGGGTCTGGCTTGCCGTCCAGTCGATCTATGCGATCGCGGCTCTCTATTCCTTCCTGGAGCTGTCGGCCCTGCCCGCGGATACGCCGATGGCTTTCGCCGATCCGGTGCCGCCGGAAATCGAGACGAGCATGAATGCGGTTGGGATCGCCGCTTTGCTTCACTTTCTAGCTTTCGCGGTCAGCGGGTTCCTTATCCTCAGGTGGATCCACCGAGCCAATTCCAACGCACAGGCCTGGTCCTCGACGATGGGGGTCAGTCCCGGCTGGAATGTCGGCTTCTTCTTTATCCCGATCGCCAATCTTTGGAAGCCGTTCCAGGGTGTGAGGGAAACCTGGGAAGCAAGTCAAAGCGGGTCCGATTTCCTGGCACCCGTCTGGATGAACTGGTGGTGGGCGTGCTGGCTGGCGACGAATATCCTCGGCAACATCTCGTTCCGGATCGGAATCCAGGCCGGTACGGCGGGCGAGACGGCCATTGGCGCGGCGATCGACGTCGTGGCCGGGATTATCGGGATTCCGCTGGCCTTGCTTCTCGTCCGGCTCATCCGCGAGCTGACCGCGGCGCAGGAGAGCCGGCAGCACGGCGACACCTTCGCCTGAGCGGAGCTTGAGATGCCCGTCGTCAGGCTAGCGCACGAAGAGGATCATGACGGCTGGCGGGCCGGCGCGCGCGCCCTCGCCGCCGGCGGCGTTGCGGCCGACCTCGTAAGCTGGCGGGTCGGCGATCAGCCCGGCGATTTGTTCGGCGGCAAGGCGATGCCGCCCGAGCCGGCGAGTCAGCCCTTCCCGGTGCCGAAGCGCTTTCTCGATCTCTCGCGCCAGGCGATTTGCCACAGCGATGGCGAACGCTTCTCCTTGCTCTACGCCCTGCTCCTTCGGCTGCGCGCCGAGCCTAAAGCGATCGACGACGAGGCCGATGCTCTGGTCCGGCGGCTCGCGCTGATGGCGAAGGACGTCCGCAGGGACATGCACAAGATGCATGCCTTCGTCCGCTTCCGCGAAGTTACGGCGGAAGGCGCCGAGCCGCGCTACGTCGCATGGTTCGAGCCCGATCATCATATCGTCCGCGCCAATGCCGGCTTCTTCGTCCGCCGCTTCGCCAACATGGCCTGGTCGATCCTGACGCCCGAGCTTTCGATCCATTGGGACGGCAACACGCTGACGGAATCGCCGGGCGCGGTCCGCGCCGACGCTCCGGGCGGCGATCCGGTCGAGGAGGTGTGGAAGACCTATTATGCCTCGATCTTCAATCCGGCGCGGGTGAAGACCAGGGCGATGCTGAAGGAAATGCCGAAGAAATACTGGAAGAACATGCCGGAGACGGGGCTGGTCGCGCCGTTGCTGGCCGGCGCCCGGGCACGGGTGGACGCGATGCTCGAAAAGGCCGCGGACGGTCGCTGAGGACCGGCATAGCGGCATTTCACGAGGCGGCGCCACGGGCTAGGGTGAAGATATGCCCGTGGTGACCCTGGCGCACGATCGCGATTTCGCCGGCTGGCGCAATGCCGCACGGTCGCTGGCGTTGAAGGGCGTGGCGCCGGTCGACGTCGAGTGGCGCGTCGGGCTGCCGGCGAGCGAGGCGGAGCCGCCGGGCGACGCGATATTCCATGTGCCCCGTGCCTTCGTCGATCTCGCCCGCTCGGTCATCCAGGCCAGTGATCCGGAGCGTTTCTCCCTGCTCTACGCCTTGCTGGTTCGCGTACGTGCCGAGCCGGGGCTGGTCGAAGCGGGAACCGACCCTCTGGTCAGGAGGCTCAAGGCGATCGCCGACGCTCCGGGCGGAAATAAGGACGCCGACGGCGCGTTGTTCGGAGCAATGGGAAATCCTCGCGCCAGGATCGGCGGAAATGCCTTGGCGGCCTGGGAGACGGTGCGCGCCGAGGCGATGTCGTGCACGCGCTGCCACCTCTACAAATGCGGCACGCAGACCGTGTTCGGCGAGGGCCCGATCGATGCGCCGTTGATGTTCGTCGGCGAGCAGCCGGGCGACCAGGAGGATCTGGCCGGGCGGCCGTTCGTCGGGCCCGCCGG
>Ga0193706_1000620_pt1 | contig 19407 bp, 19 predicted proteins | sample U3c1metaG_FD_160130 | JGI IMG/M metagenome (GOLD analysis project Ga0193706, IMG submission 160130) | Soil microbial communities from a riparian zone of the East river system, Colorado, United States - U3c1 | ecosystem: Environmental > Terrestrial > Soil > Riparian zone | place: USA: East River... | reverse complement strand
AGCGCCATCGCCACCGATCTCGCGCGGGGCGTTCCGCTCGCAGCGGCGGTTGAGCGGGCGCGGATTTTCGTGCGGCTTTCGCTGCGTGAGGCGCCGAATCTCGGCGCCGGCCACGGACCGATGGGCCAGCAGAATCTGGTGCTCGACATCCCGCCGCCACGCGGGTCGATGCTCAACCATGTGACCTTGCCGGCGTCGGACTATCACTCGAGCATCGCTTTCTACCGGCTGCTCGGCTGCCGCCAGATCGTCGACGCTCCACCGCGCTACGCGCGCTTCGAGGGGCCGGGCGGAATGACCCTGTCGATCGAGATCCGCGATCCGGTCGACGCGCCCTCGACCACCGAATATTTCTTCCAGTGCGCCGATGTCGACGCGGAGGTCGAAAGGCTGATCGCGGCCGGCGTGAAGTTCGACGCACGGCCCGTCGACCGAGACTATCTCTGGCGAGTCGCCGAGACGCGCGATCCGCACGGCAATCTGGTCCGATTGTACGAGACGGGCGAAATCCGGCGCTATCCGCCGTGGCGGGTGGGCTGACGCCGGAAATTCCGCGCTGATCTCCCCTCCCTGGAAACAGGGAGGGGTTGGGGGTGGGTCGGGCCGAGACGAGCGCTCACTTCCCCGAGGATGGCCTCCGCAACTCCATGCGCGTTCTCCAGGACTTCGGAGTTCCAGAACCGAATCACCTTCCAGCCCAGGCTCTCCAGAAAGACTGTACGACGCATGTCGGATTGAACGTCCAGGTGTTGGCTGCCGTCGATCTCCACGGCGAGCTTGGCCTGTCGGCACGCGAAATCGAGTATGTACGGCCCGACTACGTGCTGTCGGGTGAAGCGCGGACGAAAGGGGCCGAGAATGTGCCAGAGCTTCCGGTCCGCATCGGTGGCCTCCCGACGCAGAGTACGGGCATTCGCGGTCATGCGTGGCGGGACGCGGGGCATGGACAATTGGATATCGCACCCGGGACGGAGCTGTCACGCGACGCTGATGGACCGGCGGCGGCTTACCCACCCCCGACCCCTCCCTGCGTGCAGGGAGGGGAGGCAATGATATCCACAACTTAATCGCGGCGGGGCTTGGCGGCGGCGGGCTTGGGACTCTACCCTGCGCGCACATGGCGCGCCCCTGCTTCAAGATCGAGAGAGACTTTCCCGAACCGCTCGCCGGAGTGGACGAGGCCGGCTGCGCGCCGCTCGCCGGGCCGGTGGTGGCCGCGGCGGTCGTCCTGGACCGAACCCGCTTTCCGCGCGGAATCGACGACAGCAAGGCCGTTCCGGCGCCGGAGCGCGAGGCGATTTACGCGCGGCTTCAGAAGGTCGCGCGGATCGGGGTCGGAATCGCCAGCGTGGAGGAGATCGACCGGCTCAACATCTTCTGGGCGCGGATGCTCGCAATGGTCCGGGCGGTCGACGCTTTGGGGTTCGAGCCGGCGATGGTGCGGGGCGACGGCAACCGCTGCCCGAACTGGGAGCGCCCGTCCAAGGCGATCGTCGCCGGGGACTCCAAGTGCCGCTCGATCGCGGCCGCGTCGATCATCGCGAAGGTCACCCGCGACCGGATCATGGCCGATCATGCTCTCGCCCATCCGGGCTATGGCTGGGAGACCAACAAGGGCTACGGCACGCCCGAACATTATCGCGCGCTCGATCGGCTCGGTCTGACGCCGCTCCACCGGATGAGCTTCGCGCCGTGCCGGCAGCACAAGCTGCAATTGGAACCTCAGCCGGTCATCATGGCCTGAAAACGCGAGCGCGTGTTTTTAACCCGCCGTACAAACCCATCCGGCTGAGTCCTTTCAGCCACACCACCCGATATTGAGTCCGCGGCGATGCTCCGGACGCTACCCCTAGCGTGGGACTCGTTTCGTTCCCGCAGCGTTAACCATATGCTCAACAGCTACCGCTAAGCGTCTGATCTTGACCGGCGAGTCCCCGTGACTCAGGCTGGCCGTCTTGTGTCTTAAAACCGGGGGCGGTGACGAATGAGCGTGCTGACGCATGTGGGGCCTAAGCAATCGCGCTCGAAGCCCGAGCCGAACCCCGATCTTCCGCTGGACACCATCATCGAGCGGGATTGCGTTGCCGCCATGGCCGCTCTTCCGGAGGCGAGCGTCGACATGATCTTCGCCGACCCGCCCTACAATCTCCAGCTCGGCGGCGACCTGTTCAGGCCCGAAGGCGGCCTGGTCGACGCGGTCGACGACGATTGGGACAAGTTCGATACGTTCGCGACCTACGACGCCTTCACCCGCGCCTGGCTGAAGGAGGCGCGGCGGATATTGAAGCCCGACGGAACGCTCTGGGTGATCGGATCCTATCACAACATCTTCCGGGTCGGAGCCGCTCTCCAGGACGAGGGCTATTGGATCCTCAACGACATCGTCTGGCGCAAATCGAACCCGATGCCGAACTTCCGGGGCACCCGATTCACCAACGCGCATGAGACATTGATCTGGGCTTCGCGAAGCGAATCGAGCCGCTACACCTTCAATTATCGCGCGATGAAGGCGCTCAACGACGAGATCCAGATGCGCTCGGACTGGGTGCTCCCGATCTGTTCGGGCGGCGAGCGGGTGAAGACGGAAGGGGTGAAGGCCCATCCGACCCAGAAGCCCGAGGCCCTGCTCTACCGGGTGCTGCTCGCCTGCACCAATGCGGGCGACGTCGTGCTCGATCCCTTCTTCGGCACCGGAACGACGGGGGCCGTCGCGCGCCGGCTCGGCCGCCACTGGATCGGGATCGAACGCGAGCCGCGCTACGTGAAGGTCGCGCGCGAGCGGATCGCATCGACCCTCGCTCTGGACGAAAGCGCGATGCGGACCATGCAGTCGAAAAGGGGCCAGCCGCGGATCCCGTTCGGTGCTTTGGTCGAGAACGGGCTGATCGAGCCTGGCGCGACCCTCACCGACTGCAAGGGCCGCTGGAAGGCCCGGGTCGGCGCCGACGCATCGCTCGAGATGGGCGGGGTCCAGGGCTCGATTCACCAGATCGGAGCGGCCGCGATGGGCGCACCCTCCTGCAATGGCTGGACCTTCTGGCACGTGTCCCAGGGCGGGACTCTCGTCCCGCTCGACGCGCTCAGGCAGATTTATATCTCCAATTTGGGCTGAACTGCCCACCTCGCCACTCGACAGGATCGGGAGAAAGAGGCAAGAGTTCGCCTTGGCGATCGTCCCTTTGCGATCAACGCCCGACTGTCTTTGACCACGGGAGACAGACGGGAGCCCCTTTGAACGCGAAGGGCCCGGACCGACCATGTTCTGCATGGAAGATCCAGGCCTTCTTGAGTCAGTACCCCTACCGGCTCTCTGAATAAGCGGCGATCGCCACCTTCACCCCCCTTAGTCTGCGCCGGACTCCATTCCTGTCGCACTTTTTTCGAATTATTTTTTCGCCCCGGATTCGGCCTCGGCGGCACGCGCGTGAAGCGCTTCCACCGCGCCTGTTCAGCCGCTAGTCCGCACCCATGACCTCGCGGACATATTTGCGGCCGACCGCCTTCGTCGACGCGCCCTTCGGCCTCGACGGCCGGGTCGCCCGCCTCGCCGGAACTATGGTCTGGTTCTCGGCGGTGGAGCTGATCTCGGCCGGCGACAACGACGAGCTTTCGAGCGCGCTCGTCCAGGTCGAGGCGATCGAAAAGGCGCTGGCCGGCCGCGGAGCCGAGGCCGAAAGAGCCTGGGCGAACCTGACGGCGCCGCGGGCGCCGCTCGCGCTCGGCGCTCGAACCATCCGCCTCGACCAGCCGCAGGTGGTGGGAATTCTCAACGTCACGCCCGACAGCTTCTCCGACGGAGGACGCTTCGCCGGCGAGGCGGCGGCGGCCGAGGCCGGCTTCGCCATGTCCGAGGCGGGCGCTGCGATCGTCGACGTCGGCGGGGAATCGACCCGCCCGGGCGCCCGGACGATCTGGGAGATGGACGAGATCGAGCGGGTGCTTCCGGCCATTCGCCGCCTCGCCGCCGGAGGCACCGCGATCTCGATCGACACGCGCAAGGCGGCGGTGATGGAGGCCGCGCTCGGCGCCGGGGCGGCTCTGGTCAACGACGTGTCCGGACTGACCTGGGACGAGCGCTCGGCCGAGGTTGTGGCGAAGGCGGGCTGTCCGGTGGTCCTGATGCACCACAAGGGCGATCCGGCGACGATGCAGGACAATCCGCGCTACGACCGGCCGGTCCTTCTCGAAGTCTATGACTGGCTCGAGGAGAGGATCGAGGCGGCGGTGGCGGCCGGCGTCGACCGCTCGAAGATCGTCGTCGATCCCGGCATCGGCTTCGGCAAGAGCGTCCAGCACAATCTCCATTTGCTCAACGGTCTCGCCCTGCTCCACGGCCTCGGCTGCCCGGTCATGCTCGGCGCCAGCCGAAAGCGGATGATCGGAGCGCTTTCCGGCGAGGCGCCCGCCGACCGCCGCCTCGCCGGCTCGGTCGCGCTCGCGCTCAAAGGCGCGGACCAGGGGGTGCATCTGCTGCGGGTCCATGACGTTCCGGAGACCGTCCAGGCTGTCCGGGTCTGGCGCGGCCTCCGCGACGCGGCCCTGACTCCGCCCTGAGCGCATCCGAACGGGCCCCAACCATGGTATTCCGGACGTTCTTTCGGGGAGGCCGTCGATGAAGCGCTGGTTCCTTCTGCTCGCTCTGCTCCTGCCGCTCGCAATCGCCGGCTCCCCGGCCGGCCGGGCCGCGCCGCCTTCCTCCTATTTCGACCGGGCTGGGCGAGACGACGTTTTGAGCGGCGGCGTGAAGATGATCGACATCGATACGCCGAAGGGGAAGTTCCGGGTGTGGACCAAGCGGGTCGGCAACAATCCCAAGCTGAAGCTTCTGCTCCTTCATGGCGGCCCCGCCGCGACCCACGAATATTTCGAGGCGATGGACGGCCGGCTTCCGGCCGAAGGCGTCGAATATATTTATTACGATCAACTGGGCTCGGCCTATAGCGACAAGCCCGAGGACGACGACCTCTGGACCCTTCCGCGCTTCGTCGAAGAGGTCGAGCAGGTCCGCCAGGCCCTCCATCTCGACCGCGACAATTTCTGCCTTCTCGGCCACAGCTGGGGCGGGCTGCTCGCGATCGAATATGCGCTCAAATATCAGGCGAACCTCAAATGCCTGATCATCTCCAACATGATGGATTCGATCCCGGCCTATAACCGTTACGCCGAGCGGGTGCTGATACCGGCGATGGACCGGGACCAGCTTGCTTTGGTCAAGGAGCTCGAAGCGACGGGCAGGACCGACGATCCGGCTTACATGCAGACGCTCATCCCGATGCATTACGAGAAGCACATATTGCGAAGGCCGTTCGCCGAGTGGCCGGAGCCGCTGGTGCGCTCGTTCGGCCATCTCAACCAGCACCTCTATGCGCTGATGCAGGGCCCGAGCGAGCTCGGTGCGAGCGGCCGGCTGCTCGGCTGGGACCGAAGCGCGGACCTCCATCTCATCCAGGTTCCGACGCTGGTGATCGGCGCGGAATACGACACGATGGATCCGGCCTGGATGGAGGCGATGGCGCACCGGCTTCCGAAGGGCCGATTCCTGCTCTGCCCCAATGGAAGCCACATGGCGCTCTATGACGATCAGGAGACCTATTTCACCGGCCTGATCGCGTTCCTGAAGGACGTCGAGCGCGGCGGGGGCTGATCCCTTCTTCGCCGCTGGATCCCCGCCCGCGCGGGAATGACGAAAAAAGAAGAGCGCAGGCATGGCGGACGAGTAAGAGGCCGACTCGCATGACTCCCGATCTCCTCATCCTCTACGAGCATCCCGACTGGTTCAGGCCGCTCTTCGCCGCTCTCGACCGACGCGGAATCGCCTATGAAGCGGTGACCCTGGCCGGCCATCTTTTCGATCCGGCATCGGCCGATCCGCCCGCGCCGGTGATCCTGAACCGGGTCGCCATGTCGGCCTTTCTTCGCGAGGCGGAGCACGGGATCTTCTACGCCGAATCCCTGCTCGCCCATTGGGCCGGGCGCGGCGCGCGCGTTCTGAACGGCGCCGAGGTGGTCGCGATCGACAGCTCGAAGGCACGCCAGCTGTCGCTGATCGCCGGACTCGGCCTCGCCGTTCCGGAGACTCGGGTCGTTCACCGCGCCGGGGATCTCGCCGCCGCGACCGAGGGCATGCACTTTCCATTGCTGGTGAAGGCCAATGTCGGCGGCGCCGGCGCCGGCATCGCACGCTACGATTCGCTGGAGTCGCTTCGCTCCGCGGTTGCGGACCGGACCGTGCCGGAGAGCGTCGACAAGATGCTTCTCGTCCAGGATCAGGTGCCCGCGCGCAGAGGCTCGATCGTCCGGGTCGAGACCCTGGGCGGCCGCTATCTCTACGCGCTCGAGATAGAGAGCGGGTCCTCCTTCGATCTCTGTCCGGCCGATGCCTGCGTCGTCGCGCCGGGACGCGTCGCGATCGCAATGCGCGCGTTCGATCCGCCGCCCGAGATGATCGAGGCGGCGGAGACTATCGCCCGCGCCGCCGGGCTCGATGTCGGCGGAGTCGAATATATGATCGACGACCGCGACGGCGTGGCGCGCTTCTACGACATCAACGCTCTGTCCAATTTCGCCGCCAACCCGCTGGACGTGCTGGGCTGGGACCCGCACGAGCATTTGGTCGACTTTCTCGAGCGCGCGATCGCGGAGGCGAGGCCATGAGGTTCGGTTACTGGATGCCGGTTTTCGGCGGCTGGCTTCGAAACGTGCCCGACGAGGGGATGGAGGCGAGCTGGGACTATGTCCGGCGCCTCACGCTTCGGAGCGAGGAGACGGGCTGGGACCTCAGCCTGATCGCCGAGCTGAACCTCAACGACATCAAGGGGGTCGAGAAGCCCGCGCTCGACGCCTGGTCGACCGCTGCGGCGCTCGCTGCAGTCACGTCCAGCCTGGAATTGATGGTCGCCGTCCGGCCCAACTTCCACCACCCGGCTTTGTTCGCCAAGCAGGCCGCGAACATCGACAATATCTCCGGCGGACGCCTGTCGTTGAACGTCGTCTCCTCCTGGTGGGCGGACGAGGCGCGCCAATATGGGCTCGACTTCGACCAGCATGACGACCGCTATGCCCGTACCCGGGAATGGCTCGACGTGGTCGACGGGCTGTGGAGCGAGGGGCGGTTCAGCCATGAGGGCGAGCGCTACCGGCTCGAAGGTGCGATCTGCGAGCCCAAGCCGGTCTCGCGGCCTCGCCCGATCGTCTATGCCGGCGGGGAGAGCGACGCCGCCAAGACGATGATCGCCGAGAAGTGCGACGCCTATGTCATGCACGGCGATCCGGCCGACGCGGTCGCGCCCAAGATCGAGGACATGAAAAGACGGCGCGACGAAGCCGGCGGTCCGCCGATGACGTTCGGAATGGCGGCCTATGCGATCGTCCGCGACAGCGAGGCCGAGGCGCGGCGGGAGCTCGACCGGATCACAGCTCTGCCGCCCGAGCCGCCGCCCGGCTTCGCCAATTTCGACCAGTGGCTGTCGGGCACCCAGCTCGAGCGGGAGCTGAAGCTTCAGGAATATTCGGTCTCGAACCGCGGCCTCAGGCCGGACCTGATCGGCACGCCGGAGCAGATCAGGGAGCGGATCCACGGCTATGAAGAGGTCGGCTTGGACCTTCTGCTCCTCCAGATGAGCCCGCAGGCGGAGGAAATGGATCGCTTCGCCGAGCAGGTGATCGCGCCGATGAAGGCTCGATAGACAGCCTCGCAAGCGGTCGCGGCCGCGTCGCGACCGTTTCGGAGTTCGTCTGATCCGCGCTCCCTGCGGGGCTGACGGAATGGGCGTTCGAGCCCGTGGCGGTTAAATCGGTGTCAGGGACGGCGGAGGACGGCGACCATCGGGCCGAGCGGGTAGCCGGCGTCCATCCGGTCCGCACCCTTGTCCCACAGGCTCGACACGGTGCCGTCGAAGAAGAGGGCGTCGCGGCAGCCGAGGCCGTCGCGCAGGAAACGGGCGAAGCGTCCGAACGAGACGGGGTCCTCGCTGATGACGAACCAGGCGGTGCGGCCGTCCGCGGTGCCGACTCCGTTGCGTATGTGAAGCGAGGGCCCGTCGGCCTGGATCTTCGGATGGAGCTTGCCGCCGATCAGGAGCATCGGACCGGACTGGCTCGCGAAAAGCGCCTTCCTCCCTTTCCATTGTCCGCTCGGGGCGATCGAGACCCTGCCGCCTTCGTCCACCGCGAACACGCCGTTCGGCTTCATGTGGAAATTGCCGGGCCCGTCGCGCAGGTTGATCGCGTGGAGCTGCTTTCCGTCCTCCACGTAGAGGCCGATCGGCATGCCTTCTTCGTCGTACATGCCCGCATTCATCGCGAAGAGCAGGTTCGGCGCATCGCCGTCCAGCGACTCCTCGAGCGCCTCGAAGCCGCGCAGCGGCTTGCCGTCCCGAGCGTCCGCGAGGGCAATCCGATGCAGCCTCGAGTCGTAACGGCAGGCGGTGAAAGTCGAGCCCTCGAACGTCTTCGTCTCGCAAGGACTGGTCGCCGTGGCCGGGGCCGCGTTGCCGGCCTCTCCTGCTTCCGGCGCGTAGGAGAGCCGCCAGGCTATTCCGGCGATCAAAAGCACGAGGATGATCAGCTTCGCCGGGAGCGATAGCCTCCGCACGCCGGCGAACCTAGAGCGAATAGCCGCCGTCGCTGACCAGGCAGGCGCCGGTGGTGAACGAGGCGCGGTCCGAGAGCAGGAAGGCGATCTGCTCCGCTATCTCCTCGGGCCGGCCGAATCGGCCCAGCGGGCTCGGGGCGGCCTTGCCCATCGCCTTGAACGCGGCCTCCTCGCTGCCCTCGCTCTCGACCAGGGCCTGGAAGAAGGGGACGTTCGCCCAGATCGGGGTCTCGACTCCGCCCGGAGCGATCGCATTGACCCGGATCCCGTTCGGCCCGCCTTCCTTCGCGGCGATCCGGGCGAGATGGATGACGGCCGCCTTGGAGGCGCCATAGGCCGCAATGCCCGGCTCGGCCTTCAGTCCGGCGACCGACGCGGTCAGGACGATCGCTCCGCCATTGCCCTTCATCGCGCGCATCGCCGCCTGCAATGTCAGGAACGCGCCGTCGAGATTGACCGACATCACCTGCCGCCATTCGGCGAGATTGGTCTCGTCGATCCGGCCGCCGGCGCCGATCCCGGCATTGACCACCGCATGGGTGAGGCCGGTCAGGTCCGCGCGCTGCCAGAGCTGCTCGTCGGCGACGTCGCCGATGATGATCTGCCGCTCGCAGGGCAAGGTGAAGCCGAGATCGGACAGCCTTTCCTCGTCGAGATCGGCCAGGATCAGCTTCTTGGCGCCGCTGTTCGCGATCAGGGTCGCGGTCGCCGCCCCGATGCCCGAAGCGGCGCCGGTGATCAGGACGATGGCATTGTCGAATTCGGGCATGCGGCCGGCTTAGCAGCAGGTGGTCGCGCGCGCCATTGTTGGGCCCAGAACGTCATTGCGAACGGAGTGGAGCAATCCAGTACGGCGCTTGGCCGGTACGCTCTCTGGATTGCTTCGTCGCGATGACGAGGTGAGTGTGGCTAGGCGGCGTCGCCTATGCCGAGCTCGCCGAGCTTGCGGTAGAGGGTCGAGCGCCCAATCCCCAGCCGCCGCGCGACCTCGGTCATTCGGCCGCGATAATGGCCGATGGCGAGGCGGATGACGTCGGCCTCGATCTCCTCGAGCGAGCGAAGATTGCCGTCGCGGTCGTAGAGGGTGATTCCTGGCGCGTGGTTCAGTGCCGCGGTCGCCGAGGCGCCGTTGAGGGCGAAGGCGTGATAATCGTCGGAGCGCTTCGAATAGGTCGATTCCTGGGCGATCTGCGGGAAATCGGCGGCGGTCAGGGCATTGCCTTCGCAGAGCACCGCGGCGCGGAACAAGGCGTTCTGGAGCTGGCGCACGTTTCCGGGCCAGCCATAGGCGAGAAGGACCTCGAGCCCGTCGTCGGTGATCGAGAGATTGCGCATTCCGGGCTGCTCGGCGATCCGCGCGAGCAGATGGCGGGCGAGCGCTGGAATGTCGCTGGAACGGTCGCGGAGCGGCGGGATTCCGACATGGACGACGTTCAGCCGGTAATAGAGATCCTCGCGGAACCGGGCTCGGGCGACCTCGTCGATCAGGCGCTTGTTGGTCGCCGCGATGATCCGGACGTCGACGATCTGGATGGCCCGGCCGCCGATTCGCTGAACCTCGCCGGTCTCGATCGTTCGAAGCAGCTTGACCTGGGTGTCGAGGGGAAGCTCGCCCACCTCGTCGAGGAAGAGGGTGGTTCCGTCGGCATCCTCGAACCGGCCGATATGGCGGTCGAACGCGCCGGTGAAGGCGCCTTTCTCATGACCGAACAGGACCGATTCGACGAGATTGGACGGGATCGCGCCGCAATTGACCGTGATCATCGCCTTCTTGCCGCGCGGGCTCGAGGCGTGGATGGCCTGGGCGATCACTTCCTTGCCCGATCCGCTCTCGCCTTCGATGAGCACGGAGACCCTCGCCCGGGCGGCCTTGGCTGCGATCGCCAGGGCCGAGCGGAAGCTCGGCGCCGAACCGATGATCTCGTCGAAGGCGAGCGGCTTGTTCGAGAATTTCTCGGACAGCGGTCGAAGCTCGCCGCTGCGCTGGCGGCGGTCGGTGGCGGCGTTCAAAGCGGCGAGTAGCCGGTCCGGGGCGATCGGCTTGACCAGGAAATCGTTGGCACCGGCGCGCATCGCATCGACGGCGCAGGCGACGCTGCTCTGGGCCGTCAGGATGAGCAACGGCAGGTCCGGCCGCTCGGCGCGGATCTGCTCGATGATCGCGGTTCCGGCTTGGCCGGGGAGCCAATGGTCGAGGAGGATCGCGTCGACCTTCGGCGCTTCGGGATCGCGGAGGATGCGCTGCGCGGCCTCGACGTCGGGCGCGCCCGTCACCCACCATCCGGCACGCGCGCCGATGGCGGTCACCAGCCTGCGCTGGGCCGGCTCGTCGTCGATCAGCAGCAGGCAACGCGTCGGGTCCGGCCGCATATATTCCCCTTGTGGCTTCGCGGACCGGCCTAAACGAAGGGGGTAAAGTTCGGCTTAATCCTCGCGATTAAGGCTTGGGGGCCGAGCCTCGGGTTGATAAGAACGCGCCACGAAACGACACGTGCTGAGAGGATGGACATGGCAGCGGAAAGCAACGCCAAGGAGCTGAGCGTTCATCGGACCGGCTACGACCGGTTCGTCACCCTGATGAAGTGGGGCGCCGCGACCAGCTTTATCGTGGCGCTGGTCGTCATTTTCCTGATCGGCTCCTAGGTACATCGACGGCCCGGCGGCCGCCGGGCCTGCCAAACAGCCCCACCTCAGGCGGCTTTTCGCATCTCCGCCGGCGCCAGGATCGCATCCGCAGCCATCCGGCCGGTCTGAAGCGCTCCGTTCATGAAGCCGGGGAATTCGTCCGACAGATGCTCGCCGGCGAAGAGCAGTGGCCCCGCCTGGGGCACCTGCACGAGGCCATCCTCCGGCTCCAGCGCCAATAACGGCGCGAACCGGGTAAGCTGGCCCGGCGCGAAGCAGGAATAGGCACCCCTCGTGAGCGGATCCTCGCACCAGCGGGTTCGGCGGATCTTGCCGTTGGGCTGGGGAAGGCCCGGAAGCAGGCGCCGGGCAATATCGCTGAAATTCCTGGCCAGTTGCGCGGACGGCACCGCCCGGGCGGCCTCGACCTGCCTGCCGCCCAGGAAGAAGCAGAGCGCCGCCGGGCCGGGCGCCGGTACGAGCGAGGCCGCCTCCCAGATCGCCGAGAAAGGCCCGGCTGCCCACACGGCGCCCCCGAAACCCGTTATGGGCCGCCAGCCGCTGTCGTCATAGCCGATGATCACCTTTTCGTTCCGGCCGAGCTTGGCCTCGTCGATATAGGCGCGCCACAAGGGCGGAAGATTGGCGCTGAAGCGTACCTCCCGAAGCAAAGTGGGCGGTATCGCCAGGATCGCGCGTTCGGCGGTGACCTTCTCGCCGTCGGCGAAGGTCAGTCGGACCCTGTTCGCTTCAATGTCCACGGCGGTGAGGCGCTTGTTGAGCCGGATGTCGCGGACATGCTCGGCGCCAAGCGCCTTTGCGACCTGATCGGTGCCGCCCGAGATCAGATAGCGTTCGTCGGACGTGCTGAGCCGGGTGACCTCCTGCCCGTCGACCTTCGGCAGGTTCCAGAGCAGCTCGAGCGCCGAGGCCTCGTCGGGCTCCGAGCCATATTCGGTGCGGATCCCGGCCTCGAGCGCGTCGCGGGCGTCGCCCGGCGCGAGCCCGCCTTTGTCGAGATAGGCCTTGACCGAGAGCCCATCGATCTCGGCCGAATAAGAAGGATCGTCGTCGACCTTCCCCGCATCCTCGCTGATTCGTGCGGCGATCCCTCGAAGCGCATGAGCAAGCTTCTCGTCATCTACGGCGGTGCCGTCGCGCCCGATCTGAAGCTCGTTCTGCGGATATTGCGTTCGGTCCACCATGCTCAGGCGGTAGCGCCTGATCATCGCCTTCAGGTCGGCATGATCGTCGTTCACCAGCTGCGCGCCCTCGTCGAACGCGAAGACCGGCGCGAACACGCCCCTGACGCTCCGGGTTCGGCCGCCGACGGCGCCCCTCGCTTCGTAGAGAGTCGCGGTGACATTCGCCCGGCGGAGGCGGTCGAGCGCGGCGAGGCCGGCCAGCCCGCCGCCGACGATGATCACCCGGGAGGCGTTCTGCTCCATCGGAACCACGTCGCCGCACGCGGCGAGGCCGGCGGCGCCCGCCATCGCCGCCAGCGCGCGCCGCCGGGTCAGGCCGGAGTCGCCCGCGACCGGCGGCGGAAGGCCCGCGGCTTCGAGGTTCATCTCACGCGCCCGATCGAGCGCTCGCCAGATTCCGCTAATGCCCCGCATGCGCCCGACCCCCCTTGCGCCCGTCCGGCCATTTCATCGCAAACCGCGGGCCCGGCGGCAAGCCGCGCTTTCGCGCCTTGCCCATCGCCCCAAGCCCTTGATAAGGATGCGCCCGGACGGGAGATCATAAGGATGCCCGATCGGGCCCGATGTGGGAGCGCGAAGACAGTGACAGCTCCGCCCGGCGCGGCCTCCTTCCATTTCGGTATTTGAGAGAAAGCAGGCGCGCGTGAAGTTTGCGGTCCTCAAGGAGAATGCGGACGGCGAGCGCCGGGTCGCGGCGACCCCGGAAACGGCACGCAAATTCATCGCTCTGGGCGCCTCCGTCGCGGTCGAGGCGGGCGCGGGTCTTACCGCATCGATTGCCGATTCCGATTATGAGGCGGCGGGCGCCGAGGTCGGCCCGCGCGAAGCCGCGCTCCGCGACGCCGACGCGATCCTCGCAGTCCAGGGCCCCGACCCGGCCTCGCTCCAGGGCGCGAAGCCCGGCGCGCTGGTGGCGGGAATCCTGAACCCCTTCGCCGAGCGGGCGCGTGTCGAGGCCTATGCCGGCGCCGGGCTCGAAGCCCTGGCGATGGAGTTCATGCCGCGAATCACCCGCGCACAGTCGATGGACGTCCTCTCCTCCCAGTCCAATCTTTCCGGCTACAAGGCGGTGCTCGACGCGGCGTCCGAATATGGGCGTGCCTTGCCGATGATGATGACCGCCGCCGGCACGATCGCGGCGGCCCGGATTTTCGTGATGGGCGTCGGCGTCGCCGGACTTCAGGCGATCGCGACCGCCCGCCGTTTGGGTGCGATCGTCTCGGCCACCGACGTGCGGGCCGCGACCCGCGAGCAGATCGAGAGCCTCGGCGCCAAGGCCATCTTCGTCGAGAATGTCGCCGGGATCGAAGGGGAGGGCGCCGGGGGCTACGCCACCGAAATGTCCGAGGAATATAAGAAGGCCCAGGCCGATCTGGTCTCGGCCCATATCGCCAAGCAGGACATCGTCATCACCACCGCGCTCATTCCGGGCCGTCCGGCGCCGCGGCTGATCAGCGACGCCCAGCTCGCGACGATGAAGCCCGGAAGCGTGATCGTCGACCTCGCGGTCGAGCAGGGCGGCAATGTCGAGGGCGCGGCCGCAGGCGAGGTGGTCGAGCGGCACGGCGTGCGGATCGTCGGACACCGCAACGTGCCGAGCCGCCTCGCCGCCGACACCTCCGCCCTCTATTCGCGCAACCTCTACAATTTCCTCAGCGCCTTCTGGGACAAGGAAGCGGGGAGGGTGGTGTTCCCCGAGGACGACGAGATCGTGAAGGGCGTTCGCCTGACCCAAAGCGGCAAGGTCGTGAGCGAAAGGCTCCAGGGATGAGCTTGGTGCTGGCAGCCTTCATGCTCGCGAGCCAGCCGGCGGCGCCGATGCCGGAGCATGTCCTGCGCTTTCATTATTATCGGGTCGTCGCGTTTCAGGCGCGGGCGCGGGAGCTGCATTGCGAGGCGGGCGATCTCGACCGGGAGCTCGAGCAGGTCCGCCGCCGGCTGAACAGGCGCTACGGCAAGGATGCGTTCAAGCCATTCGCTCCGGAGCCCGGCGGTCCAGGGGACTGCCTGATTCTATTGAGGGGCTACAGGTCGAACCTGGACGGATTCCGCAAGGACGCCGAGGCGGCCCTGAACGCGCCTTCGCCGGCCGCATCGACGGCCCCGCAATCGTGAAGGAGAGGGGTGCCCCATGAGGAGTCTTCGCCGCACGAAGCTGGCCGCCGCGATCGCCGCCACGTCGCTCATCGCCGCCGGCGCATGGGCCGCCGCGGCGGGTCGCCAGCTCAACGCGGTCTGGGACATACAGCCGTCCGAAACCTGGTCGGCGCCGAAGGAGATCGGCAAGGGCGAGGTGCTGCTCGATCCGGCCATGCACGCGCGCGCCCTGATCGAGATCATGGAGGATGTTGAGGGCGGCGGCGGCGAGATCCTGCTCCGCCAGGGAGACAAGCTCTATCTGGTCACCACCAATGCCGGCGCGGTCTATTGCACGACCGACGACCAGCCCAAGATCAACAATGAGGGCAAGTTCACGCTCATCGTCCTCGTCTGCCTGGTCGATTCGAATCGCGACGGCACGTTCGAGGGCCATTTCCGCGAGCCGGCCACGAAGGGCGTTCCGATCGTATTCGGCGACGTGCCGACCAAGCTTCGGCCGAACGGCGCGGTCCGCTACGAGCAGAGGCCAACGAACGCGACCGGAGGCCGTTTCCGAATGCGGATCGAGCTCGAAAGCGATCCCGCCAAGGCGAAGACCCTAAAATTCACCTACACAACCGCGGACACGGTCGAGGACGCGAACAAGCAATTGCTCCAGACCGTCACCGAGGTGCGCAACGGCGGCTATCCGCAGCGCTTCGCGGTGCTCGACGGCGTGTTCGAGCTGACCGGTGTCAGCAACGGCAAGGCGGTCGTCCGGATGCTCACCCCCACCGGGCCCTACCCGTTCCTGATGGAGCGGGGGACAATCAAGCTCTGAAGGACGAATGATTCTCGCCATCGCCCTTTCGATGCTGATCGCGGCCCAGCTCGCGCCCGCACCTCCGCCGGGGAGCAAGGACGGGCGGCGATTCGAAAGCGACTGGACGATCGAGCCGATCGCGGCTCCGGCCGGAGTGCGGACGATCAAGCCGATGGAGTATCTGTTCCGCCAGCGCCTTCTTCCGCCGAGCCTCGCCCGCCTCAGGACCGACGCGGTCGATGCCAAATCGGGAAAGCTGCTCGCCGCGGCGGGGTCCCAATTGTTCGGCCTTCGGACCTTCGGAGAGCCCTTGTTCTGCGCGCCGTCCACCGGCTTCCGCTACCATTGCTTCGCCGACCTCGACCGCGACGGCGCGCTCGACGGCCATTTCCGCGCTGCCAGCCAGACGAAGGCGCTTCCAAACCTCTACGGGACCCGTCCGCAAAGCCCGGACCCGGTGCGCGGGGGTGCCTACGATCTTATCGATCCGAAGCAGACGGACTCCGGTTATTTCGCCGGGCTCCTCTATTCGGGAAGCCCCCGGTTCCACGACAGCCCGCGGCCGGTTTTCGCGGTCATGTTCGGCCGGGACGGGAACTCGCAGTCGCTGACCAGCGGCCTTTCGCCGACCGCGGGCACCAATCCGCCGCGGGTCGAGTTCCTCGGCGCCGAGGTCCTGGTCACGGGCAACGGCGCGGAGACGATCGACGTCGAGGTTCGAAGCACCTACGCCGAGCGAAAGTTCGGCGTCGTTCGCGGTTACGGTTATTAGGGGCAAGGCATGGACTTCATCACGATCCTGTCGATCTTCGTCCTGGCCTGCTTCGTCGGCTATTATGTCGTCTGGTCGGTCACGCCTGCATTGCACACGCCCTTGATGGCGGTGACCAACGCAATCTCCTCGGTGATCATCGTCGGCGCTCTGATCGCCTCGGCCGCCGCGGCCGTGCCGGAAGCCAAGTGGCTCGGCCTGCTCGCGGTGGTGCTTGCGAGCATCAACATATTCGGAGGGTTCGCGGTGACGGCGCGAATGCTCGCAATGTACAAGAAGAAGGAGCGGAAGGGATGATGGCCCTTGACCGAAGTCCCGGCCCTTCGACGCCGCCTGCGGCGCCGCTCAGGATAAACTCCGCCCGGGATCCCAGGCCGGACAAGCCCTGTCTTTCTCCACGAGCCCCCGGCCTTCGCCGGGGCGACGAGCTTCTTTAGTCGTGCACGGCGCCGCACTCCCGGCCTGGGTCGCACTCGCTTATCTGATCGCGGGCGTCTTCTTCATCCTCGCGCTCCGCGGCCTGTCGGGCCCGGAAAGCGCGAGGCGCGGCAACCGCTTCGGGATCGCCGGAATGGCGATCGCGCTCGTTACGACCCTGGTCCATTACGTGCCCGCGCGCGACGAGGAATTCCCGCTCGCCTGGCACGTGCCGATCGACTGGAACGCGCTGATGCTGATCGGAGGGGCGATCGCGATCGGCGCCGTGATCGGCGTCGTGACCGCCCGGCGGATCGCGATGACGGCGATGCCGCAGCTCGTCGCCGCCTTCCACAGCCTGGTCGGAATGGCCGCGGTGCTGGTCGCCGCCGCCGCTTTCATGAATCCGGACGCGTTCGGGATCGCCACGGCAGGCGTGATCGAGCCGGTCAGCCGGGTCGAGATGGGGCTCGGCGCGGCAATCGGAGCGATCACCTTCTCGGGCTCGGTGATCGCCTTTTTGAAATTGAACGGCAACATGTCGGGCAAGCCGATCCTTCTGCCGGCCCGGCACGTCATCAATCTCGGCACCATCGCATTGATCTTCGGGCTGATCGGCTATTTTACCCAGGATCAGAGCCCGTGGGTCTTCTTCACCGTCGCCGGCCTGTCCTTCCTGATCGGCTTCCTCCTGATCATTCCGATCGGCGGCGCCGACATGCCGGTCGTCGTCTCGATGCTCAATTCCTATTCGGGGTGGGCCGCCGCGGCGATGGGCTTCACGCTCCAGAATACGGCGATGATCATCACCGGCGCCCTGGTCGGAAGCTCGGGCGCGATCCTTTCCTACATCATGTGCCGGGCGATGAACCGGAGCTTCATCTCGGTGATCGCCGGCGGCTTCGGCGGCGATTCGATAGCGGGCGGCGGAGGCCCGGCGATCGACCGGCCCTACAAACGCGGCTCGGCCGAGGACGCCGCCTTCCTGATGAAGCAGGCCGAGCAGGTCATCATCGTTCCGGGCTACGGAATGGCGGTTGCCCAGGCCCAGCACGCGCTTCGCGAGATGGCGGACCTGCTCAAGAAGGAAGGGGTGGGAGTCAAATATGCGATCCACCCGGTGGCCGGCCGGATGCCGGGCCATATGAACGTTCTCCTGGCCGAGGCCAACGTGCCCTATGACGAGGTGTTCGAGCTCGAGGACATCAACAGCGAGTTCGCACGGACCGACGTCGCCTTCGTCATCGGCGCCAACGACGTCACCAATCCGGCCGCCAAGACCGACAAGACCTCGCCCATCTACGGAATGCCGGTGCTCGACGTGGAAAAAGCGAAGACCGTCCTCTTCATCAAGCGCTCGATGGGCGGCGCGGGCTATGCGGGCGTCGAGAACGAGCTCTTCTTCCGCGACAACACCATGATGCTGCTCGCCGACGCCAAGAAGATGGTCGAGGAGATCGTGAAGTCGCTGGGCTGAGCTAGGGGGCCGTCCCGGAGGCGCTCGGCCCTTCCGCCAAGCCCCAATTTCCAGCCCTTCCAACCGCTTGAGCTTGCGCTAGGATGGCGTCGGGAATCGGGCGAATGCCGCTCGCAAACGTGGGGAACCAGCATGCTGAGCGCGGGCACGATCATCGAGGGCGCATTTCGTCTGGTAAGAGAGCGGCCGGTCGCGGTTGCGATCTGGGGCATGGTCTATCTCGCGCTTAACATCGCGACGACGCTAACGATGGGCCCGATGTTCGATCCCGAGGCGTTGCGCACGGGCTTCACCTCGATGATGGGCATGTTCTTACTGATCCAGCTGCTCGCACTGATCATGTTCGTCGTGCTGATGACCGCTGCGCAGCGGGCAATCCTCCGGCCCCGGGATGAAGGCCTGGCCTTTATGGCGTTCGGCATGGACGAGCTCCGGGTGCTCGGCGTGACGGTCATCCTGGCGATCCTCTTCTACCTGCTCCTGATTGCGCTCGTCCTGGTCCTCACCCTCTTCACCGTCGCCGCCGCAGCCGCTCTCGGTGGCGGTGGTATGGTTTTCAGCGCCCTCCTCTCAATGCTGATCGCCTTGCCTTTGATGATGTGGCTGATGGTCCGCCTGTCGCTGGCGACGCCGCTCACCTTCTTGCGCCGCAAGATCATAATCGGCGAATCCTGGCGCCTCACCAAAGGCCATTTCTGGTCGCTGTTCGGCGGCTATCTGGTCGTCTTTCTGATCCTGATGGTCATCGCAATCGTGGTCGGCGTGGTCACGACTGGCTCCTATTTCGCGACTCTGCTCCAGAGCATGGGCAATCCGGAGACGACCGAGGCGGTCATGCAGGAGCAGCTCGAGGCGATGCGGAGCGTCACGCCCTGGACGATGTTTGGCTGGGTTCTAGGCTCCATTTCCGGCGCGCTGACCGTTGCCCTCGGCGGCGGCGCGGTCGCCACCGCGGCGCGCGAGTTGACCGGCGACTACGACGCGGTTGCTGAGACCTTCGCCTGAGCGCTCGGTACGATCCTTAACCCTGCGCTAGCCAATTCAGATTGCCCGTAAAATTACAGGGGTCCCTTCGGCTCGGCCCATTATCGCCTCAGCCGGGCGGAGGCAGCCCCCCGCGCGACTTGAGCGGCCGCGCATGCTCGGGAAGGATAAGCCCGAAGGGGGAATTGGGTGCGAAAACTGGGCCTGATCGGCGGGATGAGCTGGGTCTCGACCGCTTTATATTACGAGCAGATCAACAAGGGCGTCGCCCGGCGGATGGGCGGCCTCAGCTCCGCGCCTTTGCTGATCGAAAGCTTCGACTTCGCGCCCATCGCCGCGCTCCAGGCGAGCGGCGACTGGGCCGAGCTCGGTACCCGCCTCGCAGCGAGCGCTCGCCGCCTCGCCGATGCCGGAGCGGAGGGCCTGATCCTC
>Ga0193706_1000619_pt1 | contig 19420 bp, 13 predicted proteins | sample U3c1metaG_FD_160130 | JGI IMG/M metagenome (GOLD analysis project Ga0193706, IMG submission 160130) | Soil microbial communities from a riparian zone of the East river system, Colorado, United States - U3c1 | ecosystem: Environmental > Terrestrial > Soil > Riparian zone | place: USA: East River... | reverse complement strand
GCACGCCCAGGCTGAAGCGGCGGAAACCCAATTCGGCCAGGGTGTCGATCTGCTCGTGCGAAGTGACGTGCGGATGGACTTCGATCGAAAGCTCCGCGCCTGGATCGAAATCGAAGCGCGAGCGCAGCGCTCCGATCACTCGCCGCATCTGCGGCGAGGTCAAGTGTGTCGGCGTTCCGCCGCCGAGGTGCAGCTGGACCACGCGGCGCCGTTCACCGAGCAGCGGCGCAACCAGGTCCAGCTCGCGCTCCAACGCGCCGAGGTAGCGCTCGACGCGATCCTTGCGGTGCGTGATGTCGACGCTGCAGCCGCAGTAGAGGCAGAAGGGAATGTGCACGTACACGGCGAGCGGTGCCTCGGGCACGGCCGCGGCCCGCGCGTATGCTGCTCGCGCCGCGGTCTCGTCGAAGGCGGGACTCCACTCCGGCGCGGTCGGGTAGGAGGTGTAGCGCGGCCCCGAACCCGAGAGGGATAACAGCGTCTCGTCGTCGACGTCGAAGCCGCTCATGCAGGTTCCCTCGCGGCCGCGACGAAGGCCGCCACGCAGGCGGGGTCGGTGTCCTTGATCACGCCGTGGCCGAGGTTGAGGATGTGACCCGCGCGTCCGCCGACTTCCTTCAAAAGGGCGCGCGTGCGACGGTGGACTTCCTCGGGTGTCGCGAGCAGCACGGCCGGATCGAGATTGCCCTGCAGGGCGCGCCGCTCGCCGAAGCGACGGAATGCGGCGTCGATCGGCGTGCGGTGGTCGATCGCGAGGGCCTCCGCCGGCAGCGAGGCAAGATCCTCGAGCAGGTGATCCGCTGCGCCCGCGAACACGACGCGCGGAATGCCCGCAGGGAGGCTTTCGAGAATGCGCTTCGACCAGGGCATCGCGTATCGCTGGTAATCCTCGCGGCCCAGCGCGCTCGCCCAGGTATCGAAGAGCACAACCGCCTCCGCACCGCATTCGATCTGGTAGGCGAGGTGATCGGCAACCGTCGTCGCCAGCTTCTCCATCAACGAGCCGAAGCCGCGCTCGTCGTGGTACATCAAGCCGCGCAGATGCGAGAAGGTCTTGCCCGTGCCGCCTTCGATCGCGTACGAGGCGAGCGTGAAAGGCGCCCCGCAGAATCCGATCAGCGACGTCGCCGCAGGCAGATCGCGCCGCACCAGCCGCAAGGCTTCACCGACGAAGGCCATGGACTCGCCCGGCACGGGATTCGAAAGCCGCGCGATGTCGCTCAGCGAGCGCAGTGGATGGGGCAGGTGCGGGCCGCGCTCGTCGAACACCAGCTCCATGCCCATCGCCTCGAGCGGAACGAGGATGTCGCTGAACAAGATCGCCGCGTCGAGACCGAAGCGGCGCACCGGCTGCAGCGTGACCTCGGCCGCGTACTCCGGATTGCGGATCATTTCCAGGAAGCCGCCAGCCTGCTCGCGCACGGCTCGGTACTCCGGCAGATAACGTCCCGCCTGGCGCATCAGCCACACCGGCGGCCGCGGGAGCTTCTCGCGCGCCAGGGCGCGAGACAGGAGTCGCTTCGTGCTCACGATGTTCATGGCGTCAGGCGATAACCCGTGCCGCGCACGGTGTGGATGTAGCGCGGATTCTGCGGATCGGGCTCGAGCACGCGCCGCAAGCGCACGATGAAATTGTCGACCGTGCGCGTCGTCGGGAAGGCATCGTAGCCCCAGACGCGGTCGAGGATCTCCGCGCGCGGCACGACCACGCCCGGTTGCTCGGCAAGAGCGCGCAGGATCATCGCTTCCTTGGTCGAGAGCTCGAACGTCTTGCCGTTCAGCGTGGCGGTGTAGGTCTTGAAATCGACGTGGGCGTCGCCGAGCGTCAGCGTGTTGCCGCCGTGGATCGCGCCGCGGAACCATTGCGTGCGCTTCAGGATCGCGCGCACGCGCAGGATCAGCTCGCGCAGCTCGAAGGGTTTCCCAAGGTAATCGTCGCCGCCGAGCTCCAGGCCGCGCACGCGATCGTCGTTCGAGCTCTTCGCGGTCAGGAACAGGATCGGCACGTCGTTCTTTTCCTTGCGCAGGCTGTCGCAGATCGCGAAGCCGTCGAGCGAAGGCAGCATCACGTCGAGCAGCACCATGGCCGGCGCATCGCGACGGATCGTCTCGAGAGCCTTCGCGCCATCGCTCTCGGTCGAGACGGCGTAACCCTCGAGGGCCAGGTTGTCGCAGATCACTTCCGCGATGTGGACCTCGTCCTCGACGACCAAGAGGCGCTCGCCGCTCATGCTCCAGCTCCCGCTCGCGCCTTGGGCAGCCACACGCAGACGCGCATCCCGCCGCCTTCGAGGTGGTCTTCCGCGCTCAGATCGCCGTGCAGGGCGCGCGTCAGCTCGGCGACCATGTACAGACCGAGGCCGATACCCGGGCGCATGCGCACATCGTTGTCGTCGCCGCGCACGAAGGGCTTGAAGATCGATTGCGCGTCGGCGCCGCGCAGGCCCGGGCCGAAATCGCGCACGGAGAGCTCGGCGCGATTCCCCGCGCTGGCGACGTTGACCTCGACGCGCGGCGGGTCGCCGCCGTATTTGAGCGCGTTCGAGACCAGGTTCGCGACGATCGCGGACACGGCGCGCGGATCGGCGCTCGCGACCACGGCTCCGGAGGTGTGGAATTCCAGACGCGCTCCCGGCGCGAGGCCGGCCTGCTCGATGTCCTGGACGCAGCTGCGCACGTGGGCCGAGAGATCGAGGACTTCGGAGACGACTTCGGGCATGGTGCGCTGCAGCCGCGCCGCCGCAAGCAGGCCGTCGACCTGCTCGGTCAGTCGGTCGATGTCTTGGATCGCGTGCTCGAGGTAGCGCCGCGCCTTTTCGCCTTCCGCGCGGCCGAGCAGCAGGCTTTCGAGGTACAGGCGCGCGGATGCGATCGGTGAGCGCAGCTCGTGGGTCACCGCCGACAGGAAATCCTTGTGCTGGCGGTAGGCGAGCAGCTCGCGGTGCATCGAGCGCACGATCAAGGCCATGCCGCCGATCAAGAGCAGCACGAGGAACAAGCCCTCCGACAGGAACATGCGCAGCGTCTCATTGGAGGCGGCGCGCACTGCGTGGGCCTCTTCGGCTGTCAACGATTCACCGGAGCGAGCGATGCGCGCGATCAGGTAATCGCCTTGGCGCGAGAAGAACACGACCCACCACGCCAGCAGCACGAGCACCAGGGCGAGCACGCCCCAGTAAGCCTGCAGGATGCGGCGCGTGGAGATCATGGGACCAGCACGGCGAGCTTCTGGAGCGCGCGATCGAGTCCCTGTCCGACGCGCTCGACGTGCTCGGCGGTGTGCGCGAGCGAGATGAACGCGACCTCGAAGTACGACGGCGCCATCCACACGCCCTCGGCGAGCAAGAGAGGATGCAAACGCGCATACCGCTCCGCCGCGCGGCCGTCGATCGCGTGGAAGGCTCGCGGCGCGGGAGACTTCTGCATCCACAAGCCCAGGATCGATCCGACGCGCGACAGGCTGTGCTCGATCCCCGCGTCGCGCAGCGAAGTTGCGACGCGCTTTTCCAGCGCCGCGCCGAGTCGCTCCAACTGCTCGTAGGTCCCCGGGCGATCGAGCTCGCGCAGAGTTGCAATCCCCGCGGCCATGGCCACGGGATTTCCAGACAGTGTGCCGGCTTGATAGACAGGACCGAGGGGTGCGACGAGCTGCATGATTTCGTCGCGCGCAAGATACGCTCCGACCGGCATCCCGCCGCCGAGGATCTTGCCCAGGGTCACGATGTCGGGGTCGATGCCGGAAAGCTGCGCCATCCCGCCCGGAGCGACGCGGAAGCCGCTGATCACCTCGTCGAAGTGCAAGAGAGCCCCGTGCTCGCGCGTCAGCCGCCGCAGCGTGCGCAGGAATTCCCTGCGCTGCACGAGCAGGCCCGCGTTGGCCGGCAGCGGCTCGATCACCACGGACGCGATCTCGCTGCCTCTGCGCGCGAAAAGCTCCTCCACCGCGGCTTCGTCGTCGAGCGGCAGCACCTCGGTCATCGCCACGACTTCCGCCGGCACTCCCGCGGAAGAAGCCACGCCGAACGTCGCCAGTCCTGATCCGCCCTTGACCATCAACGCGTCGCAATGACCGTGGTAGCAGCCCTCGAACTTGACGATGCGCTGGCGTTTCGTGAATCCGCGCGCGAGGCGCACCGCGGACATGACCGCTTCGGTCCCGGTGGACACGAAGCGCACTTTGTCCGCGAAGGGGAAGCGGCGCAGCACCGCCTCGGCCAGCTCGACCTCGGCAGGACAAGTCGCTCCGAAGGAAAGTCCGTCGCGCGCCGCGCGCTCGACCGCTTCGATCACCGCCGGATGAGCGTGTCCGAGGATCAAGGGACCCCAGGAGCCCAGGAGATCGACGTAGGCACGGCCGTCGACATCGAAAATCTCCGCGCCGCTGCCGCGCGCGACGAAAGGCGGATCGCCGCGCACCGCGCCGAAGGCCCGCACCGGACTCGAGACTCCGCCGGGCATGGCCAGGCGCGCGCGCGCGAGGAGATTGCTCACGACAGCCATCCTTTCTGCAGCGCCTCGCGCCCGTGGTACGTGATCAAAAGATCCGCGCCCGCGCGAGTCAGACCCCAGAGCACCTCGCGCACCACACGAGCCTCATCGATCCAACCGCGCTGCGCCGCCGCCTTGACCATCGAGTACTCGCCCGAGACGTTGTACGCCGCGATCGGCAACAGCGTGCGCGCGCGCAGCCCGGCGATCACGTCGAGATAAGCCAAGGCCGGCTTGACCATCAGCATGTCGGCGCCCTCGTCCTCGTCGATCAGACTCTCGCGCAGCGCCTCGCGGCCATTGCGCGGATCCATCTGGTAGGAGCGCCGGTCCCCGCTCTTCGGCGCAGAGTCGGCCGCCTCGCGGAAGGGACCATAGAAGCCCGAAGCGAACTTGGTCGAGTAGGAAAGAATCGCCGTCTCGACGAATCCACCGCGATCGAGCTCGGCGCGGATCGCCGCGACACGCCCATCCATCATGTCGCTGGGCGCCACGATGTCGGCTCCCGCGCGCGCGTGGGCCAGGGCCATGCGCCCCAGGATCGGCAGGGTGTCGTCGTTGACCACGTGGCCTTCGTGCAGGACACCGCAGTGGCCATGATCGGTGTACGCGCACAGGCACACGTCGGTGATGATCGAGAGTTTTCCGCCGAAAGCATCGCGCAGAGCGCGAACAGCGCGCGGCACGAGGCCGTCGTCGATCGTGGCAGCGCTGCCGCGCGCATCTTTCTGATCGGTCAGGCCGAAAAGCAGCACGCTCGAGAGCCCCAGCTCCAAGTCTTCGCCCGCGCGCTCGACCAGCCGATCGATCGAAGTGCGCGAGATGCCCGGCATCGCGTCGATCTGCGTCTCCGTCCCCTTGCCTTCGAGGATGAAATGCGGCTGGATCAGCGCGTTGCGCGACAGACTGGTTTCCGCGAGGGAATCGCGCAGCACGCTGGTGCGGCGCAGGCGGCGGGTGCGACGGATCATGCGGGATTCTCCAGCTCTCGACACACACGGGCGACTTCGACGATCACGGATGCGCTGCGGTTATCACGCGTCCTGCGCGCCTGCCAACCGACTTCGGCGCAAGCGGCGAGTGTGCGCTCGCCGAGGGCGATCAGCACGGTGGAACCCTGCTCGATGGCGAGCTCGGATGCGATGCGCACCGCGGATGGGCTGAGCAGGACGCGCACGTGCACGCCGCGGACGATCTGCGCATCGCGGCGCGCCACCGTGCGGTAGAGCGGAAGGGGCTCGACCAGCAAGGCGCGCGAGACGAGCTCGCGCTCGAGCTCGCCGCTGGTTTTTTCGGCGCAGGGGAAAAGGACCCGCGCGCCTTCGATGCAATCGAGCTGCTGCGCGAGGACCATGGCGCCCTGATCGCCGACCAGCGTCGGCTCGAGCCCGGCCGCGCGCAACGCACTGGCCGTGCCTTCTCCGACGGCCGCGATCGCAACTCCGCGCTTGGGCGAAACACCCGCGAGCCTTCGCGCGGCTTCGCGGCTGGTGACCGCAAGAGCGTCGCCTTCGCGCAGGCTCGCGACGCGCTGAGCGAGCTCCGGCGCCTCGAGGTCCTCGAAAGCGATCACCTCTTCGACCACGACGCTCGCACCGAGTTCCGTGAGCCGGCTCTCGAGCTCGCTCGCGGTGGATCGCGAGCCCGTCAATGCGATCGTGCAACCGCACAACGGCCCCGTGTGCGCTCCGCTCGCGGACAAACGCTCGAAGGCCCTTCGAGCAGCGGCATCCGCAGTTTCAGCCTCCGCGCTCGCCCAGCGCGCGCTGTCTTGCGGCGTCGGATGTCCCGCGCCAAGAAATACGAACGCCTTGTACGGTCCATTGCCGGTCACGGCCGCGCCCAGCGGCAGATTGCAACCGCCGCCAGCGCTCTCGAGCAGCCGACGCTCCGCCGCCACGGCTCGCGCGCAGTGCACGTCATTCAGCTTGCGATCGAGCAGGGCCGCGAGGACCGTGTCGCCTTCGCGAATCTGGATCGCGAGAGCTCCCTGGGCCGGCGCGGGCACGAACCATTCGAGGCTCAATTCGACGTCGTGCAGGCCCGAGAGGTCCAGCCCGAGCCGATCGAGGCCCGCCGCGGCGAGCACGATCGCGTCGTAGCGCCCATCGCGCAGGCGCAGCACCCGCGTCGGCACATTGCCGCGCAACACCCTGGCTTGAAGGTCGGGCCGCAGCAATTGAAGCTGCGCAATGCGCCGCGGCGAGCTCGTCCCGACCTGCGCATTCTCGCGCAGCGGAAGAAAAGCCGTGTCAGGCTCGTAAGCCGCCGGTCGCACGAGCAATCGCTCCGCCGCCGAAGCGCGCGCGGGCACCGCGGCAATCACCAGGCCCGGCGTCATCGCAGTCGGCAGATCCTTGTGGCTGTGCACCGCGAGATCGACCCGCGACTCGAGCAGCGCCTGCTCGATCTCACCAGTGAAAAACGCCTTGCCCTCGACGTTCTGCAGCGGCACGTTGTCGATCAGATCCCCGCGTGTCTTCAACACGACCAGCTCGCACTCCGCCTCGGGGCTGAGCAGCGACGCGACATGGCGCGCCTGCCACAACGCGAGATCCGATCCGCGAGTTCCAATCCGCAGCTTCATGGCGTTCCGTTGCTCCCTCTCTGCGATTCGAGCCAGCGCTTGATGGCGCGGATCGGCGCATGCTCCAGCCTCCCGAAGGCCTGGCGAGCCCACTCCTCGACCGCGCGGCGTTGATCTCCGGAAAGCGCGCTGAAGCGCTGGTCCGACAAGCTCGACAATTCGCGCTCCAGAATCTCGCGCGACTCCCCGTGCATCTCGGCCACGGTCTTCGCCGCGCCTCGGTCGAGAAATGCCTGAGCCAGACTCTCGAGTTTCTGCTCGATCAGGACCTCGGCCTGCGCGGCCGCGCTCTCGCGCGCTTTGCGGTTCTGCTCCGCTTGCGCCCGCAGTCCCTCGAGATCGAAGATCGTGACCCGCGGATCGTCGCAGGCTTCGAGATCGCGGGGGATAGCAAGATCGAGCGCGGCCAGGCATTCGCCCGCCGGCAGGCGATCCGCCATCGATTTCAGCGCATTCGACGTGACCACGATCCCCGGCGCGCGAGTCGCGCTGACCAGCGCATGAACCGGCGGCCCGCTGCGAAGGAAATCCTCAATGCTCGATGCCTGCGCGCCGAGCGGCTCGGCCAATCGCGCAGCTGTCTCCGGCCTGCGGCTCGCAACGGCGCGCACGCGGAACCCCGCGCTCTGCGCGTGAGTGATCGCGAGCTGCGCCATCGCGCCCGCGCCGATCACCGCCAGATCGCGCTGCCCCTGCGGCAGTTGCTGCGACAACCGTGCGAGACCGATCGACACCACAGAAACCGGATGGCGCGAAAGCGAAGTCGCCGTGCGCACTTCCTTGCCGACCTGGAAAGCTCGATTGAAGAGCGGCGTGAGCAGCGAGCCGCACAGCCCATCGTTCTCCGACCTCGCGTGCGCCGCGCGCGCCTGAGCCAGAATCTGATCCTCGCCGACCACCAGCGACTCCAGCGAGCAGACGATCCGGAACAGCCGCCGCGCCGCGTCCAGGCCCGCATCGAAGCACAGGCTCGATTCGAGGTTCGCATCATTGCTGAACAGCCGCGCGATCGCCTTGCGGTCCGCTTCGCAAGGCAGATGGCCCTCCTCGCGCGCGAACACGACTTCCGCTCGATTGCAGGTCGAAAGCAACACGAGCTCCGAAGCTCCAAGCTCGTCCGCCGCGCGGCGCGCGAAGCTGCGCTCATCGCCGATATTCCGCTTGACCTCTTCGAGGACAGCGACGTCGACTTGACGCAGCGAGAGTCCGGCGATTGCGATGCGTTCCACGACGATGGTCTTCTGGCGCGAGGGTGCGAGACGGTCGGGGTTATCGGCCACACGATGGGGCAGGCAGGAGGGAGGAGTGTCATCGCTGTGTCATCGCTGGCGGGAATCGCAAAAGTCCCCAATTCGCGCTCGCCTCGGGCCCTCGGGCTGACGAAGATCGGCCCGCCTCCATGGGGAATTCCAAGCGCGCCATCCTGCTCGTCAACCTCGGCTCGCCCACGTCGCCCACGCCCGCGGCGGTCGAGGCATTCCTCGAGGAATTCCTGTCCGATCGACGCGTCGTCGACCTGAATCCCTGGCTGTGGGGCCTGCTGCGCAAGCTCGTGATCCTGCCGCGGCGCAGCGAAGTCGTTGCGCGGGCCTACGCGAGCATCTGGACCAAGGATGGATCGCCGTTGATCGTCCATGCGCGGGATCTTTGCGCGCGACTGCGCGAGCGCCTGCCTGAAGCGCGCGTCGAGATTGCGATGCGCTATGGCGAGCCTTCGCTGCGCTCGGTGGTCGGCGGTCTAGCGCGCGAGGGGATCGAGCACGTGCGTGTCGTGCCGCTCTTCCCTCAGTTCAGCGAAGCGACCACTGGCTCGATCTTGGCCGAAATGAAGTCCGTGGTAGCCGGGCTCGGTCGTCCGCTCGCCTGGGATTCGATCGACACGTTTCACGCCGATCCCGGATACATCGCCGCCCTCGCCGCGCGCGTGCGCGAGAGTCTCGCCCTCGGGCCGGTCGATCACTATGTGTGGAGCTTCCACGGCCTGCCGCTGCGCTTCATCGAGCGCGGCGATCCCTACGCGTCGCAGGCGAATGTCACAGCGCGTCTCCTCTCCGAGCAATTGGGCCTGCGCGCCGACCAGTGGTCCCTCGTCTGGCAATCCCGCTTCGGTCGAAGGAAATGGCTCGAGCCCGCCGCGGATCTCTTCGTGCCTGCCTTGGCGAAAAAACACCCGCGCGTCCTGATCGCCTGCCCGGCTTTCGCGGCCGACTGCCTCGAAACGCTGGAGGAAGTCTCGGTGCGCCTGCGCGATTCCTTTCTCGCGAGCGGCGGAGTCGAGCTGCGCAGCGTGCCCTGCCTCAACGCCGATCCAGCCTGGGCCCTGGCCCTGGCAGGGATCTGCACGGCGCGCTAGCTGGTCGACACCCCGGAGCGCCGAGCCTGGGTAGCGTGCCCCGCGGGGATGGAGACGGACAATCGCTGCGCTCACACTTCGTTGCTCAGCGGGCTCGGGGATCCTTCCTATTTCAGGGACTCCCGGACTCCATCGCACTTGGTTAGGCTGTGCGCCGGATCATCCAGCGCGCGAGCTGGAAGCTCCTCCTTGCAGCATCCGTTCCATCCGCGCGTCCGCCGGCGCCGCGGGCTGGGGTGTCCGACAAGTCGGGCTCAGCTTCCTTCCCGCGCGAGCTTCGTCGGTCCGTCGGTGACGCCTCGTCTCGCCGGGCTAATGCACCGATCAGTTCCCGATGCCACCTTGGCTGCTTCGCCCGGCCAACTTCGTCCAATGCTCATCCTGCGCTCGTTTCCCGTGGTACCTGCTCTTGTCGCGCTCGTCGTCGGCCTCTCCCCAGCTTTGCATCCAGCGGAGCTTTCCGCGTCGACGGGATCGAGTGTTGCGGACATCGCCTGGCAAAACAGCTACGAGAAGGCCCTGGAGGCCGCCAAAGCCGAGCACAAGGTCATCTTCATCGCCGTCAACATGGACGGCGAAGGCGCGAACGATCGGTTGGCGAAGAACGTGTACACCGATCCGGGCGTGGTTGCACTCAGCAGCTCGACGATCAACGTGATCGCGTCCATCGCGGCGCACTCCAATGCCGGCGTCCCCTGCACGCGCTTCAAGGTCGGCGCGTGCGACATCCACCAGGTGTGCGAAAAATCGGTCCGCAAAGGTGTCGTCAATGCCGATGAGACCGGCAGCATCGTCGCTCCACAACACGTGTTCCTGGATTGCACGGGTCGGGCGCTGCTCTCCGTGCCGTATGAGATCTCGGTCCAGGAACTGGAATGGTGCCTTGCGACTGCGGTGAGGAAAGCCGATCCGACCTCGAAGCTCGCGATGCCTGCGGGCGCGCACATGCCCAGCCGAGTCGTCATCGGCGCGGTGTACGACCCGAAAAGTGGAGTTGGCGGAGCGCTCAAGCCGCTGACGAAAGAAGGTATCGACAAGCTCATCTCGGACGTCAAGCGAGGCTTGCTCGATTGGGACAAGCGACAGACGGCACTCTGGGGCATACTGCATTCCGACCTTCCCGAGGCGCTCGATTTCATACGCTCCGACTTGCGCTCGGGCAGTGGAGACGATGAGCGCAAGCGGATCTTGCGCGCTATGGGAGCGGTGTCGCCGCAGGTCTATTGGGAGATGGCGGCGGAGTTCATCAGTGCGGACGACGACGAGTTGCGTCAAGAAGCGTCGGCCGCGCTCGAGCAAATGGGCGCGCCTCAATCGCTCAAGGCGATCGAGAAGCAACTTGCGAAGGAAAAGAAGCCCGAAGTGAGGAAAGACCTGATCCGCGCCCTCGCGGCCTGCGGCGCGAGAGATCCGAAGGTGCGCGCGACCGTCGTGAAGCGTGTGCGCTCGGAGAAGGACGAGCTGGTGCGCATCAGCTCGATCGTGGGTCTGGGACTGATGGATCAAGACGAAGACGTCCGTGCCTGCCTGCAGGAGACGCTGAAGTCCGAGGATGACTCGTCGCGAATTCCGGCGGCGTTGGCGATGGCGCTTTCCCGCGACGACAACTATCTCGCAGTGCTCGATCCCATGCTCAAGGCCAAGAACAGTCCCGCATTCGCGGACGCGCTGAAGCGCTCCGTGGAAGTTCTGCGAGGCGGGCCGATCGGCCGGTTGCAGGTTCCCTTGTGGACCGTCTGCAAGGACACGATTCCGCGCGAGCGCACGCTCGGGATCTGGGAACAGTAAAGATCCGTGCTTGATCCGAGGGAACAGACGTTCAAATCGTCAGACCGAAGCGGATCCGCTCGTCGCAGTCTCTGCTTGCCAACGTAGCTATCCGAGTATCGAGAGGTCCGTTGACGCGGCTGGAGACTCTGAGTTGTCGGTGCACAGCCGCTCTCGCTGCACACATCGACAGTTCAGGGCTGATTCATGCGTCTAGCTGGCGACGTCGTGGAAGCGTGCGTTCTGCTCCGCCAGTTTGCGAATCAGAGGCGCGGGAGTGAAACGCGCGGCTGTGGGGCCGCGAGTCTGGATGTCGGCGGCAGAGGAGATCTTTTGCAGGCGGGCGAGGACTTCGCGCGTCCCGAGCTGATCGGCCCAGCGCAGAAGGCCGCCGCGAAAGGGCGGGAATCCCATGCCGAAGACGGTGGCGAGGTCGAGCTCGCGCGGGCCGGCGATCACGACTTCTTCGAGCGCGAGGGCGGCTTCGTTGAGCATCGCCATGAACATGCGATCGAGCATCACTGCGTCCGTCAGGTCCTGCGGCGGAACGCGCGCGCTGCCGAGGAGTCGCGCGACCGCGGGGTTGGCGACGCGCTGCTTGCCCTTCGAATCCTTGCCGTGCAGGTAGAAACCCGCGCCGCTCTTTTTGCCCTTGATTCCCGCGTCGAGCAGACGTTTCAGGAACCCCGAGGAGGCCATCCGCGCTCCATAGGCCTTCTCCAGCGACTCGGCCGCGTGGGCAGCGATGTCGAATCCCACTTCGTCGAGCAATTCCATCGGCCCCATCGGCATGCCGAACTCGCGCGCGAGTCGATCGATGCGCTCGACCTCGACGCCCGCTTCGAACAGCCGCGCCGCTTCGTCGAGATACGGCCCGAGCAGTCGATTGACCACAAAGCCCGCCTTGTCCGCGGTGATCACCGGCGTTTTTCCGAGCTTCAGCGCGAGCTTCGCGATCGCATGCACGACTTCATCCGAAGTCGCCGCGCCGCGCACCACCTCGACCAGCGGCATCTGGGCCACCGGGTTGAAGAAGTGCATGCCCACGACGCGCTCGGGATGGGGAAGCGATGCGGCGATCGCGTCGACGGAGAGCGACGACGTGTTCGTGGCGAGGATCGCGTCGGCCGGAAGCATGCCGGCCAGCTCGCCGAAGACCTTGGCCTTGATGTCCAGGCGCTCCGCGACGGCTTCGACGACCACGTCGCAGCCCGAGAATTCCTTCAAGCCCACGCCAGCGCCGAGGCGATCGATCGCCGCGTTGACTTCGTTGATCGGCAAGCGGCGGCGCTTCGCGTCCTTGGCGACATTCGCGCGGTGGAGCAGCAGAGCGCGGTCGAGAGGCGCGCGCTCGACGTCGGAGAGCCGCGTCCAGAATCCCTTCTGCGCGGCGAGCATCGCGATGCCCGCTCCCATGACGCCGGCGCCGACCACGCCGACCGAGTGCAATTCGCGCGCGTCGGCGCCGCTGGGGAGCTTGCCGAGTTTCTTGGCCTCTTCCGACAGGCGGAAAATCGAGACCAGATTCTTGCACACCGGGCTGATCATCAACCGCGCGAGAGCCTGGGCTTCGTGCTCCAATCCCTCTTCGATGCGCGTCGACGGCGCGGCGATCACCAGCGGGATCACCGCGAGCGGCGCGGGATAATGGCCATGGGTCTTCGACTGCACATCGGCCGTGACCTTGCGGCGGATGATCGCCTTCGCGATCGGATTCTTGTCGACCATCCACGAGCTCGCGCCGCGATCGAAGCGCGAGCAGCGCATGCGGCCCATGGCGATGTCGCTCGCCACGCGCACGAGGTACTCAGGCCAGGTCAGGCGATCGACCATGCCGGCGCGCAGAGCCCGCTTGGGATCGAATAGCCTTCCGGTCAGGATCGCGTCGAGCGCCGCGGGGATTCCGATGCGTCGCGGCAAGCGCTGCGAGCCGCCCCAGCCGGGCAGGATGCCGAGCTGCACTTCGGGCAGGCCGATGCGCGAGCTCGGATGGTCGGCGAGCACGATGCGGTCGCAGGCCAGGGCCATCTCGAAGGCTCCGCCGGGCACCGGACCTCCGACCGCGGCGACTTTGAAGGCCGCGAGGTGGGCGAGTTTCTGGAACAGCGACTGTCCGTAGCGGCCGAGCTCCAAGGCGAGGGCCTGGTCCTCGATCTTGACCAGAGCTTCGAGGTCGGCGCCGGCGGCGAAGGAAGTCGGCTCGCGTCCGGTGATCACCAGCGCGCGCGGCTTTTCCTTCGCGACCTCGTCGAGGGCCGTTTCGAAGTCGGCCATCAGCGCGAGGTCGAGCACGGCGAGCTTGCGGTGGGGCGGAGCGAGCACGAGCAGCATCAGGCCCGGCTCGGGCCGCTCGAGGCGGATGCAGGTGCCGCGCGGCGGCGCGTCGGCGGGCATCAAGGCCTGGAATTTTTCGTTCACGCGCGGCTCCGTTCGAGCAGCATCGAGCCGCCCTGTCCGCCGCCGATGCACATCGAGGCGAGGCCGAGCTCGCCGTCGACGATCGCCAGCTCGATCGCCGTGGTCAGGATCAGGCGCGCGCCGGTCGCGCCGACCGGGTGGCCGAGGGCGATCGCTCCGCCGTTCTTGTTGAGCATCGCTGGATCGATTTCGCCCAGGCGCGTGGCTCGGCTGAGGTGCTCGCGCGCCCAGCTGTCACTCGCGAAGGCGGCCTGGCAGGCGAGGACCTGGGCCGCGAAGGCTTCGTTGATCTCGATCGCCGAGATGTCGCTCATCGCGACGCCGGCCTGGTCGAGGGCGAGCGCGGTCGCGTAGACAGGGCCGAGGCCCATGCGGGAGGGCTCGAGGCCGGCCCAGGCCCAGGCGCGGATGTCGGCAAGCGGAGTGAGGCCGAGCTCGTGGGCGCGCTCGGGCGTGGTGATCAAGAGCGCCGTCGCGCCGTCGGTGATGCCGCAGGAATTGCCGACGGTCACGATGCCGTCGGGCTTCTCGAAGTAGGGCTTGAGCTTGGCGAGGCCTTCCATGCTCTGGTCGTCGCGGATGCCGTCGTCGTGCACGCTCGCGAGGTCGCCTTCCTTCGCGCCGAGCGGCAGGTGCGGCACGATTTCGCGCGCGAAACGGCCGCTGTCGCGCGCTTTCGCGGCGCGATGGTGGCTGGTCATCGCGTAGCGATCGGCGGCTTCGCGCGTGATGCCGAAATCGCGCGCGAGGAGCTCGGCGGTGCGCCCCATGATCATGCCGCTGACGGGATCGGTCAGACCTTCCATCAGGGCGACGCGCGGAGCGAGGAACTTCGGGCGGAAAGTCGCCAAGGCGGCGACGCGCGCACCGACGGTTCGTGCGCGCGAGAGGCGCTCGAACATGGCCGTCATCCCCGGACCGTAGGTCAATGGGTACTGGCTCATCACTTCGACGCCGACGCACAGGAAGAGATCGCCGCGGCCGGCCTCGATCAAGGTGCAGGCGCTGGTGACGGCGTCCATGCCGCTGGCGCAGTTGCGGCCGATGGTGCGCGCGGGGACGCTTTCGGGAACGCCGGCGCGCAGGGAGAGCACGCGGGCGACGTTCGCTTGGTCCTGCGGCGGGCCGACGCAGCCGACGATCACTTCGTCGATCGAGTCCGTGGGAATTCCGGTGCGCAGGAGCAGCTCGCGCGCGGCCACGGCGCCGAGGTGGGCGGCGTTCTCCTGCTTGAAGACTCCGCCCGACTTCATCTGCGGAAGGCGCAGGCCGGCTGCGAGCACGCAACGGGCACGCTGGGTCGGGACGTGGATCATCGCTGGAATCGCGGCATCGCGGCCGCGATCGCGTTCGGCTCACTTCGGTCGGCGGTCAAGGTAACGCTTCTCCTTCATCTCGGTCTCCATTCCCAGACTGGCCAGCAGCTTTTCGCGCGGCATGGCCGTGATGCGATTGGGCGCGACTTCCGTGGCATTGAAGATCGCCTTGCGGATCGCGGCGGAAGTGGCTTCGCCGTCCGCTCCCGCGCGTGGACAGAAGAGCACTTCCAGCTCGTCGAGCTCCAGCGGGTCGTTGTTGCGCTTGGTCAGCACGACCTGCCATTCCTCGACCTCGTGCATCTGCATGAGCAACGTGCCCATCGCCGAGAGATCGACCAGCGTGCCCTTGATCTTGGTCAGATTGAGCGCGTGCTGCTCGCTGACGCGGCGCAGCTCGCTCGCGATGCGCGGCAGTGTCCGGCCGCAATGCGGGCAGGGCTCGTGAGTGATCCCGCCGATGCACAGATCGCCGGTGCGGTAGCGCATCACGCAGGTCCCATGTCCGGTCAGGCCGGTGTAGACCAGCTCGCCGTCGCTGCCTTCGGGGAGCACCGCGCCCGAGTTCGGGTCGATGATCTCGAATACGCCGAGGTCGGGGAACACGTGGTATCCGCTGGACACTTCATGGGCTGTCGGGCACTCCGAGAAGGCCATGCGCGACTCGGTGAAGCCGTAGGTGCCGAGGATCGTTACCTTGCCGGCGCCGCAGCTTTGCAGGGCCTCCTGCATCTTGACCTTCATGCCCGGCGGAACCTTCTCCGCGCCGAGCACGACGGTGTGCACGCGCGAGAGGTTGCGCTTCTCTTCGCTCGCGCGGCGCAGCATGTGGTAGACGAAGCCCGGAGTGCCGACGAGCGCCGTGGCGGCGATGCGCTCGGAAAGTTTCAGGCTGCCGTCGCTGCCCATCACCTTGCCGCCGCCGCTGGGAACGACCATGCGGCCGGTGGTGAAGCCGCCGATCGTGAGGGCCCAGAAAGCAAGGTGCGGCGCGAACGGGAACAAGTTGACGATGCGCTCTTGATTGGAATTGATCGCGGCGATGTCGAACATGCGCGCGATCGCTTCGCCGAGCACGTCGAGATCGTGGGGCGTGTAGGCGAAGGCGACCGGCTCGCTCGATCTTCCCGTGGTGAACGTGAGGAAGTTCGGCGTGTAGGCGTAGGTCAGCTTTTCGCGCGCGCGGGCTCCGCCGAGCACCAGCGGCAATTTGCGCGACAGGGGCCAGGCTTCGCGGATCCGTTGCGGCGTCGGAGCGAGGATGAAATCCAGCTTGCGCGCGGGATCGGTTTGCGCCGCGAGCAGGTCCTGCTTGGTGGTGAACGGCAGCCGCGCGAGGTCGGCGACGCCGCGGATCGAGCGCGGGTCGACGCCGGCCTGGTCGATCATCCGCCGGTACCAGGCCGAGAAGGGATACAGCTCCTCGCGCACCATCCGCGCCACCGCGAGGTCCTGAATCTGCCTGTGCTCTCCGGCGGAAGCGCGGGCCAGCCGGGTCCAGGAAGCCGTGCTCCTCATCCTCGATAGGCCTGCGCGGCGGCTTGCATCCGCACAAGTTGCGCCTGCGAGGCCTTGCACTCAAGCCCGGAGGGCAGCAAGTTCCAGGATTCGGGAGGCTCTCCCGGGGCGCCGCTCGGGCCCCGGGCGCCTCGCGCCGATGTAAGGAAGCCCTTCCTCATGGCAGTCGATCTCAACCACGACGAGTCCGCCGGATTCGTCAACCATCGTCGTCCGCGGACCGTGCTCGTGCTCGGCGGCGGCGGCATGCGCGGCATGGCCCACGTGGGCGTGCTCCGCGCCATGGAGACCCTCGGCCTGGAGTACGACGCGATCATCGGCACGAGCATCGGCAGCCTGGTCGGCGCCATGGCGGCCGGCGGGTTCAGCGTCCCGCGCATGGAGGAGATCATCCGCGGACTGCACCGCGAGGATTACTTCCGCCTCAACGTGATCAAGTTCCTGCTCAAGGGCGTGCGCGCGCCGAGCATGTACCGCGGCGATCTGTTCCGCCAGCGTCTCGAAGAGCTGCTGCCGAAAGTGAAATTCGGCGAGACGAAGGTGCCGTTTTATTGCAACGCGGTGCGCCTCGAAAATGGCGGCAGCGTCTTCTGGGGAACGCCGGCCTTCGACAAGATCGATCTCGTCGACGCGGTCTATTCTTCCTGTGCTCTACCGGGAATCTTCGAGCCCTACGAGCGCGACGGCTGGCACTACATGGACGGCGGCATCGTCGACGCGGTGCCGCTGCGCTTCGCGAAGACGCTGCGGCCGGAGCTCGTGATCGCGGTCGACCTCTCGGTCAAGTCGACGTACAAGACGCCCAATTACAAGAGCCGTGTCGCGAGCACGATGTTCCGCGCGTTCGAGATCGCCGAGGAAGTGATCGTCGAGCAGTCGCTGCACATGCACGTCGACTACAACACGGCGCTGATCCAGCCCAAGGTCGGCCACCTCGCGAGATTCGATTTCGACGACGTCGGCGATATCGTGCAGCGCGGGTACGACGAAGCGATTCGGGTGCTTTCGTCGCACGCGGCGACGCGCGACTGGGTCATTCCGCGGGTCGTCGAGGGGCTGACTTGCCCGGTGACGCCGCGGGACTTCGTTTCCATCCGCCTCGATCCGGCCGCCTGCATCGGCTGCGGACTGTGCGAAGCGGTGTGCGAGACCGAGGCTTTCTCGGCCCGCGGGCCCAAGGCGACGGTGCGCAAGCTCGCCAACTACGAGTGCTCCCGCGACCACGCCTGCGCGCGCAACTGCCCGACTGGGGCGATTCGACTCGGAAACCTGTAGCGGTCCGGGCGCCGAGCTCGCGGGCCCCATTCGATCGTACGTCGGTACGGAGCCAGGCTCGACCACGACACCCCTCGGTCGGCCGCGCGGAGCGCGGCCGACCGAGGGGTGTCGTGGTCGAGCCTGGCTCCGTACCGCAGGTCCGAAAAAAAGCGAGAAGAGCGGGACGGAAGGCGCGTCCACTGCATCCTTGGACTTCGGATGGATGCAGAAATCAGCAATGCCGAGATCGAAAGGCTGCTCGCGCATTCGGAGTGGCTTTCCGGGCTGGCGCGACGACTGGTGCGCGATCCGGGTGCGGCGGAGGACCTGGTCCAGGACACCTGGCATGCGGCTCTGCGCTCGGGGCAGGGGAAGGAGCGCGGGTGGCTCGCGACGGTGATCTCGAATCTGGCGCGAGCGCGCGCGCGCGGCGAGGTGGCGCGGCGCGAGCGTGAGCGGCACTTCGCTCCATCCGAAGACATCGAGGGGCCTGATCAACTCGTCCAGCGCGCGGAGTCGCAGCGAAATCTGCTGGCTCACGTGCTCGCGCTCGACGAGCCGTATCGCACGACCTTGCTCGCCCGCTACGTCGAAGGCCGCAGCGCGGCGGAGATCGCGCGGCGCAGCGGAGTCAACGAGAGCACGGTGCGCACGCGGCTCGCTCGCGCCTTGGAGCAGTTGCGCGCGCGTCTCTCCAGCGAGCATCGCGACGACCGCATGCTCGGCCTCGCCGGACTGCTGACCGGCTCGCGGAGCGCAAGCACGACGACGGGAATTTCGACGATCGCGGGCGCGGGAATCGGAGCCTTGATCATGAGCACGACGACGAAAATTGCCCTGGCGGCCGCGGTTCTGCTCTGCGCCTGGCTCGCGTGGATGCCTTCGACACAGGATTCGACCGACGTGAAGCTCGCGACAGATACGCAGACGCCCAGCTCGACCCAGGGTCTTCCATCGCTGGAGAGCTCGAACCAGCGCGAAGCGCTCGAGCAGGTAGCCGCCGCTCCCGCTCCGCCGGCTGAGCCGGTCCTCCCCGCGAAGCCCGCTGCCGCCGAACGCAAGGCCACGTTCGAGATCCTGTTCACGCGCGACGGCGCACCCGTGCCGGATGTGACCGCCTGGCTCATCTTCGAGGAGGGGCCGGGATTTCCGATGAGGAGGAACGCGGTGTTCTTCCACAAGCTGCTGGACAGCCGGTTCACATGGCCGAGCGACTGTCCAAAACAGGCCAGTGATTCCCGCGGCATCGCTACGTTCGAGGAGCTGCCCGCCGCGACCTATTTCATTGGTTTCGAGACCTCGAGCGCGAGCGATCGCCCGACTCACCTGGGCGCGGGCATGGTCCTCAGCGGCCGGCAGCCCCGATATCGTTTCGAGCTGCGGCTGGGCTCGGGCTCGATCCATGGGACCGTGTTCGACGATCTCGGCCGACCGCGACCAGGCGTCGGCGTGATGGCCAGCGTGCGCGATGGCGATCCCCTGCGGAAGCTGCGACACACGGCCTTGACCCTGACCGACGAGCGCGGAGCCTATCGCCTGGCCGATCTGCGCGATGCGGAGTACGACGTCGTGATGGAGATCGACGCAAACTTCGACGGCCGTGGAGAAGCTCAACAGACGAGCATCCGATTGGGGCCCGGCGAGGACCGCGAGCTCGATTTCGGCAGCGTTCTGCCAGCTTCGCGCTGGTCAGGTCGTCTGCTGAACGCATTCGGC
>Ga0193706_1000618_pt1 | contig 19449 bp, 20 predicted proteins | sample U3c1metaG_FD_160130 | JGI IMG/M metagenome (GOLD analysis project Ga0193706, IMG submission 160130) | Soil microbial communities from a riparian zone of the East river system, Colorado, United States - U3c1 | ecosystem: Environmental > Terrestrial > Soil > Riparian zone | place: USA: East River... | reverse complement strand
CGCCGTCCGGATCGATGGGCTTTACGGCTATGTCGATCCGACCGGAAAGATCGTCGTTGCGCCCCGCTTCCGGGCTGCCGGTTCCTTCTCCGACGGCTATGCGGAAGTTCGGCTGGATGGTGCATCCGGGATCATCGACCGATCCGGGCGACTGATCGTCCCCGCACGGTTCAGCCGGATCATCCCCTTCACCGACGATGCGTTCATCGCGGTGCCGTTGCAACCGAACCGGCCGCCGACGGCCGATCCGGACGTCCGCCTCGAGGGGCTCTCCGATCCGTACCCATGGTCGGGCCTGGAGGGCGCCGGACTCTATCATCGCCACAAGGGTTGGCTCACCGATCAGGATCTGACGTTCAGCCTCTTCGATGCCCCCAAACGTGGGTTGATCTGGGGTGGAAGGAAGGACGAGCACAATGAACAGATTTGGGGTCTGCTGAAGTCCGACGGGACCTGGCAGGTCACCCCGCGCTACAATCACGTGCAACGGCTGATGGAGACGCATGCGGTCGTCACCTCGATGCCTGACTATTCGCTGCCTCCGCTGAAGAGCCGTGACGCCATTCGCTGGGGCGCGGTCGATCGCGACGGCAAGCTCGTGGTGCCCCTGAAGTTCGCGCATCTGAGCTACTGGCGCGGGGGATATGGCTACGCCCGGGAAGGGAAGCCCTCTTATTCGGACGGCTCTTCCGGCTCGACCAGGACAGGAATCGTGCGCGCCGACGGAACTCTGCTTGCGGGTCGCTACTTCAACGAGGTCGACATTTCGGAAGACGGCACGCTCCCGCGCGCACGGCTCGGCGAGAAATGGTACAGCATCGAGCCGGGCGGACGCCTGGTTCCGGACCAGCTCGAAGGAAGGCCGCTGGTTGAATGTGCCGGCGGCCTCAAGATCATTCGCCGGGGCGCAATGGTCGAGTTCCGCCGACCTGGCGACGGCAGGTCCGTTGGACTGTTCGACACAGGATATTTTCGCGAGCGCGAGTGTCCCGGCCCGTTCGCAGCCAAGCGGGATGGAAAGTGGTACATGGTTCTGGAGGATGGCTCCGTTCTCGGCGGAGAAAATGGCCTCGAGAACTTTTATTCTTTTGCCGGGAACCACGCCGCTGTTCAGGTCGAAGGCAAATGGGGAATAATCGACCGGTCCGGTGCCTTCACCGTCGCACCGCGCTTTGCCAAGCTGCGGCCCGATGGCAAGGGCACATTCGCCGTGGGCGAAGGCGACGCCACATACTGGATCAATGCCGCCGGTGAGCGGGTAGAGAAGCCGGTCATCGCGAAACCGACTCCGGAGCAGGCTCTGACCTGCGCGGGTGGACTGCGCTTCGTCCAAAGTGATGGCTTATGGGGCCTTCAGGATGGCACCGGAAAGGTGGTGATCGAGCCTCGTTTCCGAGCCTTATCCTGCTTCAATCAGGGCGTTTCGTGGGCGGCAGCTCCGGGCGGCAAGGCCTGGTGCCCGATCGGCCCGAATGGACGACGCCGCGATGCGCTGGAGTGCCGCGAAACCTTCTATGCGGTCATCGTAACGGAGCATCATCCCGAGAAGTTGAGCGAAGACCCATTTGGAAGCAGTGTCCTGTGGAACCGCGCCTGGCTCGACTTTCTGGCGGGCAAGCGCGCTGAGCCGCCCAGGTGGATTTCGCGCTTCGGCGGCAGAGGCGCGTTCACCGTTATGCCGGGCGAGCATCCAGAGCGGCAGCGGGCGCGGCGCCGCCAATGACGGGGTCGGCAAAGGGGATCGGGCTGACGTTTGGAATACTGTGCGCGGCCGCTGCAACCGGCTGGTTCTGGAGCCACAGGGCAGGCCCGTAGCGCGCTCGGGTGCCAGCCTAACGCACGCGCTCGTAGACTTCCAGCCGGTCGATTCCAAGCATGCGTGAATCTTCGAGGCGCCAGCGTCCATGCGCCTCCCCAAGCGAAGCCAGGCCGATGTCGCCGAGCGCGGACTTGCCGTCGCCGATCAGGATCGGCGCACGGTAGATGAGCAGGCGGTCGACCAGGTCGGCGGCGAGGAAGGCGCTCGCGGCGCCGGCGCCGCCTTCCACGAGCAGATCGTTGACTCGCTCCAGGGCCGAAATCGCCTCCGGGCTCGAAACTTTCTCCCAGCCCTCGGGCGCCTCGCTTGTTGTCAGGATGGCGCGGCGCGGCGAGCGCGATTCGAGCCCTTCGAGACGAACGTCGAGCGCGGGCGAGTCGGCCTCGAACGTACCTCGCCCGACCATGATCATGTCGGCGCGGCTTCGCTCGAGATGGGCGTGGGCACGCGCATCCTCGCCGGTGATCCAACGGCTGGAGCCCGAGGCCGGAGCGATCTTCCCGTCGAGCGACATTGCAAGCTTGAGGGTGACGAAGGGCCGGCCGAGGCGCTGGCGGGTCAGGAAACCGGCCATGCATCTTTCGGCCTCGGCGGCGCCGGGTCCGATCTCGGCCACGATCCCGGCGGCGCGCAATCTATCGAAGCCCTTGCCGTCCACCGCTGGAAAGGGATCGCGGATCGCCGCGACCACGCGCGCGATTCCCGCCTGAACCAGAGTGTCGGCGCAAGCCGGGCCGCGCCCGGGCTCGGCGCAGGGCTCGAGAGTGACGTAAGCGGTTGCGCCCCGCGATCCGTTGCCGGCCTCCGCCAGCGCCATCGCCTCGGCATGGGGGCGGCCGCCTTCCTGGGTCCAGCCGCGGCCGAGCAGCTCTCCGTCCTTGACGATCAGGCAGCCCACGCAGGGATTGGGCGCGGTCCGGCCCCGGCCGCGCTCGCCGAGCGCCGCAGCCGCCTTCATCCACCTTTCGTCGGGGCTCAAATGCCGATCCGCTCCAGGTCTTTCTCGACCTTCTGGAACTGGCGCTGCCGCTCCTTCTTGAGAGCGTCCGCCTCGGCCTTGTCCTTCTTCTGCTGGGCCTTGATCTCGGCGTCGCTGCGATCAGCCCGCCATTGCTCGACATAGATGATCTGGGTGGGCGGATCGATGTTGGTGCGCGTGTCGAGGGTGAAGACGATTACGATCGCGACCGGCATGATGATCGCCACGGCGGCCGCGCCCCATTTATAGGGCGAGCTTTCGGCGGCGAAGGCCTTGAGGTCGGCCCAGAGCGCTCGGGGCGAGGCAGGTCGGGGAAGCGGCATCGTCGACAAGATAAGCCTTCCCGGCTTCCTTAGCTAGGGTCCCGGACCCTGATGGGTGGCCCGCCGGCCGTGGGCGGCGGCTCCGTGCCGGCGGGCCGGGCCAGGGCTGCGTGACCTGGCCCTTTCGGTTCCGCGTCAGGCGTCCTCTCCGTCCAGCTTGAAGTAGACGGTCAGGACGGTGCTGCTCTCGACCGGCCGCCCGTCCAGGGTCGCCGGCTTGAACCGCCAGTTGCGGAGGGCATGGCGCTGGGTGGCCTCGAAGAAGGCGTTGCTGGTCGCCCGCACCTTCTCGGCCCGAACCACCTTGCCGTCGGTGCCGATGGCGAGCCTGACGGTCGCCGAGCCTTCGACGCCGGCGCGCCGCTCGGACAAGGGATAAGGGGGCTTGAGATCGCCGGAGAGCAATCTCGCAGCCTTGCGCACCGGCACCGGCGGGGGAGTCTGCGGCTCGGCCTGGCGGGTCGGCTCCGCCTCGCGGCGCGGCCCGGTGTCGACGAAGCTCCTGTCCGTCTGGGTCGACTGGACCTGTTCCTCAGGCGGCCGCGGGGGCGGCGGGACGACCGGATCGATGTGGCGGACCACGGGCTCGGGCAGCCTGGTCTCCGGCTGTGGAGGCAGAGGCTCCGGCTCGGGGGGCTTGGGCACCTCGATCATTTTGACCTCTGTCTCGACGTATCCGGGCGGCGCCGGCATCTCCATCTTGGCGAAGACCAAAGCGGCGATCGCCGCTCCGTGGAGAAGGACGACGATCCCGAAGCTTGTCGGGCTCGCTGTCTTGGGCTGGTAGATCGATGCCTGGTTCATCTCGCTCTCCTTTCGCCGCCTCTGGACTGGAAGAGTAATGATATATTGTTACGCAATCGTTGAAAAGCCCATTTGTTCCGGGAGGCCGATCGGACGGTCGGCTAGAGGGCGGCGCGGAGCCGCGCTTCGGCTTCGTCGCGGCCGATCAGCGGGAGGAGAGCGGCCATTTCCGGGCCGCTGTCGCGGCCGGTGAGTGCGTGGCGAAGCGGGTGGAACAGCGGCCTGCCCGAGCGGCCGGTCCTTTCCTTGAGCAAGGCGACGAGCTGCTTCCAGGGCGAATCGCCCCAGTCGATGTCGGCGAGCGCGCCCGCGGCCGCCACGATCAGCTCCCGATCCGCCGTTTCGGCCTTCGCCTCGACATGGCCATGCAGGATCGCCCACCAGTCGCCCGCCTCTGCGACATTACGCAGGTTCGGCCGTATCGCTTCCCAATCCTCTTCGCTCATCCCGCCCGGCAGCCGGTCGCGCACAGTTTCCCAGCCGAGCCTGTGCAGGATCCGCGTGTTGAGGGTCTCTAGCTCGGCAAGGTCGAAGCGCGCGGGTGCGCGGCCGAAGGTCGAGAAATCGAAGGCTTCGACGAGCGGCTCCACGTCCGTGACCGGCTCGACCGGAAGGCTGGTTCCGATCCGGGCGAGCTTGGCGACGAGCGCGATCGGCTCGATGCCCTGCGCCTTCATCCCTTCGACTCCGAGCGAGCCCAGCCGCTTCGACAACTTGCCCTCCGATCCGACGAGCAAGGCTTCGTGCGCGAAGGCGGGTGGCGCCGCGCCCATCGCCTCGAACATCTGGATCTGGAGTGCTGTGTTGGTGACATGGTCCTCGCCGCGGACGACGTGAGTGACGCCCATGTCGACGTCGTCGACGCTGCTCGGAAGCATATAGAGCCAGCTTCCGTCCTCGCGCCGGATCACCGGATCGGACAGCAAGGCGGGCTCGAAATGCTGGCGGCCGCGGATCAGATCGTCCCATTCGATCGGAGCTTCATGGTCGAGCCGGAAGCGCCAGTGCGGCCCCCGCCCCTCCGCCTCGAGCTTCGCTTTCTCCGCGTCGCTCAGGGCCAGAGCGGCCCGGTCGTAGACCGGCGGCTTGCCCCGGCTGAGCTGGACCTTGCGCTTGAGGTCGAGCTCCTGAGCGCTTTCATAGGCGGGATAGACCCGGCCCGCCGAGCGGAGCTGCTCGAGGGCCGCCTCGTAGCGGGCGAACCGGGCCGACTGGCGATGCTCCTCGTCGGGGACGAGTCCGAGCCAGTCGAGATCCTCCCTGATGCCTTCGGCATATTCCTCGCTCGACCGCTCGCGGTCGGTGTCGTCGAGGCGAAGGATGAAGCGGCCGCCATTCTTGCGCGCCCACAGCCAATTGTGGATCGCGGTCCGGATATTGCCAACGTGGAGCCGTCCGGTGGGCGCCGGGGCGAAGCGGGTGACGACGCTCATCGCGCGCGGCTCTAGGGCGGGCCATGCGAAGGGGCAACGGCCCTTGCCATGAACGTCCCGGCGCTTAAGAGGGCCGAAGCTGCCGCGCAGGGAAATCCGCGACCATGAAATTGATGTCGGGCAATTCGAACCTGCCTCTGGTGCGGGACATTGCCGCCTATCTCGAAATGCCGATCACCGAGGCGAGCGTGCGCCGCTTCGCCGACGAGGAAGTGTTCGTCGAGGTCCACGAGAACGTGCGCGGCCAGGACGTGTTCGTCGTCCAGTCGACCTCCTATCCGGCAAACGACAATCTGATGGAGCTGCTGATCTGCATCGACGCGCTTCGACGCGCCTCGGCCAAGAGGATCACCGCGGTCGTCCCCTATTTCGGCTATGCGCGGCAGGACCGGAAGCCCGGCCCGCGAACGCCGATCTCGGCCAAACTGGTCGCGAACCTGATCACCGTCGCGGGGGCCAACCGGGTGCTCTCGGTCGATCTCCATGCCGGCCAGATCCAGGGCTTCTTCGACATCCCCACCGACAATCTGTTCGCGGCCCCGGCCATGGCCGAGGACATCAAGGCGCGATTCTCGGGCCAGGCGATCACCGTCGTTTCGCCCGACGTCGGCGGCGTGGTGCGCGCCCGGGCCCTCGCCAAGAGGCTCCACAACGCCCCTCTGGCGATCGTCGACAAGAGGCGCGAGAAGCCCGGCGAATCCGAGGTGATGAACATCATCGGCGACGTGACCGGCCGCTTCTGCATCCTGATCGACGACATCGTCGATTCGGCCGGGACCTTGTGCAACGCGGCTGCGGCCCTGCGGGAAGCGGGGGCCGAGGACGTCGTCGCCTACTGCACCCACGGAGTCCTGTCGGGCGCGGCCGCGGCGCGGGTGGACACGTCGGCCCTGACCGAACTCGTCATCACCGACACGATCGCCGCCCAGGAAGCCGCCGCGGCCACTCCCAAAATCCGACTTCTCACCATCGCGCCTTTGATCGGCGAGGCGATCAAGCGGATCGCGGACGAAACCTCCGTCTCGAGCCTCTTCGACTAACGCGCAGCCACAGGCCGTCACCCCGGCGGAGGTCGGGTCTCGTGGAGGCCCACAGTAACTCACCGACCCGGGATCCCGGCCGCAGTTTATCCTGAGCGGCGCCGCAGGCGGAGCCGAAGGGCCGGGATGACGAATGTTGCCATCGGCAACATCTCCCGCTAAGGGGCGCCCTCTTTCCAGCTTTGGAAGAATCGAACCGCCCGGCTCACAAGGGCTGCCGTGGCTGTTCTCAAACGTCCGCCCCTCGTGGTGGCCAAGGAGACGAAAATGCCCAAACTGAAGACCAAGAGCGGCGTGAAGAAGCGCTTCAAGCTCACCGCTACCGGCAAGATCAAGCATGGAGTCGCCGGAAAGCGGCACCGCCTGATGAGCCACAATGCCAAATATATCCGCCAGAACCGCGGCACCGACGTGCTTTCCGAGGCCGATACGGCCCGGGTGAAGCTCTGGGCGCCTTACGGCCTGAAATAAGGGGATATAGACATGGCAAGAATCAAACGCGGGACGACCACCAAGACCCGCCACAAGAGATTGCTGGATCAGGCGAAGGGCTATTACGGCCGCCGCAAGAACACGATCCGGATCGCCCGCCAGGCCGTCGAGAAGGCCGGGCAATATGCCTATCGCGACCGCAAGGTGAAGAAGCGCAGCTTCCGCGCCTTGTGGATCCAGCGCATCAACGCCGCGGTCCGGGCCGAAGGCCTGACCTACGGTCAGTTCATGCACGGCCTGAAGCTCGCCGGGGTCGATCTCGACCGCAAGGTCCTGGCCGACATCGCGATGCACGAGGGCGAGGCCTTCAAGGGCATCATCGCCCAGGCCCGCGGAGCGCTTCCGGCGCAGGCCTGAGCCTCGGCAAAATCGTCGAAGGGCGCGGAGGCTCCGGTCTCCGCGCCCTTTTCGATTCGGGAACGGCGGCGGCTTTGACCCCAACCCACAGGCTGCGTTATGGCGAGGGCTTCGAAGTGAAGGAGGGATCGTCATGGACGACAAGGTCGAACAGGCGCAGCCGGCTTCCGAAACCGGAACTCGGGCCATCTGGGTGCAGCCCGAAATCGCAAAGCTCGACACCGGGAGCGCACAGGCGGGGCCGGGCGACTCGGTAGCCGACGCGACCGAATTTTCCTGAACCGATCGTCGGCGGATCTTCCATCCGCTGGGCACCGAACCCCTCTCCGGCAATGCTTGCCGCCAGGCTCCGCCTCGCCGAGGCGGCGGTCGAGGCGAGCCCGGCCAGTCCCGCCCTGCGGCGAACGCTCGCAATGGCGCTGGTCAATGCCGGGCGCCATGCCGAGGCCGACCGCGCGCTTCGATCCGCTCGCGCTCTCTTCCCCGACGATATCGGCGTGCTGCTCGCCCACGCCCAGGCGCTCGCCGAGCTCGACCAGGCGGACGACGCGCTCGCGCTTCTGAGCAAGCGTGAAAGCGATCCGGGTGCGGCAGCGCTCGCATACGATTTGCTCGGACGCCTCGGGCAGCGGGATCGGCAGGCACGGCTCGAGCCGGCGGTGGCGGCCGCCGATCCGGCCCACCGAAGCCTGATCGAGGCGCTGGCGGCGCGGCTGCTTCCGGACGAGCCCGGGAAGATGCTCGAAGCCTGCGAGGCGGCGCTCGCAGTCGCGCCCGGCCGGAGCGGCGCCATCTATCACAAGGCCGTCGCGCTCGCCTTGCTCGGCCGGGATGCCGAAGCGCGCGAGACGATGGGAACCGACACGTTCGTGCAGGCCGCGCCGCTCGCGGCTCCGCTTGGCTTCGGGGACGACGAGGCTTTTCGCGCCCTTGTAGCCGCCGAGATCCTCGCCAATACGACCCTCCACGAGGACCCCGCCGGCCACGCGACAAAGGGAGGCCGAAGGACGCGGACCTTGCCGATGCCGGGCGACCGAGCCGTCCCCGCCCTGCTCGCCGCGATCCGCGAAGAGGTCGGCGCCTATGCCGCCCGGCTGTCCGGCGCCCATCCGTTCGTCACCGGGCATCCGGAGCGGGCCGCGCTCCAGGCCTGGGCGTTGGTATTCGGCGCCGAAGGTCGCCAGGTCGCCCACCGCCATCCGGGCGGCTGGATGACCGGGGTCTATTATGTCGCGTCGCCAGAGCCCCCCGCTCGAGGAGCGCCTCGGCCCGGCGCGCTTCGCATCGGCTCGCCCGAGCGGTCGGCCGGCTTCGAGCCGCCCTGGCCTACCGTCGAGGTCGCGCCCGAGCCGGGCCTGCTCCTGCTCTTCCCCTCCTTCATCCCGCACGAGACGATATCGTCGGGCCGCGAGGAGAAGCGGATCTCCGTGGCCTTCGACGTGATTGCGGTTCGCGGCGATGCCGCCTAGCTTCCCCGGTCGAGTGGGAAGGAAATTGAGAATGGAATCAGCACCGGACGCAAAGCGCGGCCATATCCGCCTGACGTCCCACCCCGGTTCGCGCGGTCCGGCGCGATTTCCGCTTCATTGGGGCGCCGCCACCGTGGCGGAGCGCGGGCCGGTCGTCGCGACCGTGAATTCGCGGGGCGACCGCAACGCGATTGGCGCTCATGGCGGCTCCTATTCCATCTATCGGGCGCTCGCCATTTCCTCGGGCGCGATGGATCCGCACGCGCGGCCCGATCTGCACGATACGTCGCCGGTCTGCGAGATCGGTCCTCACCCCCAATGGTGCGATCCCAACAAGATCGTGTCGCTCGACCCCTGGGGCCATCGGATCGCCCATGACTTCGCGGATCTTATCGAAGAGGGCATCGACATCAGGCCCTCGATCGCGATCACCAAAGCGCGGCTGACCCTGGGCGAGATCCAGTCCGCGATCGCGGCGGGGCGGCTCGAGGTGGACGGCGAGATCGTCCACGAGGCCGGCGACGTCTCGGTCACCAAGATCGCAACCGATCCGGTCTGGTGGCTTCCCGGAGTGGCCGAGCGTTTCGGGGTCAGCGAATCCTCGCTCCGCCGCTGCCTGTTCGAGCAGACCGGCGGAATGTATCCCGAGCTGGTCACCCGCCCCGATCTCAGCGTCTTCCTTCCGCCGATCGGCGGAATGACCCTCTACATATTCGGCGATCCGGCCGGGCTCGGGGACACGTCGAAGACCCTGACCTGCCGGGTCCATGACGAATGCAACGGCTCCGACGTGTTCGGATCGGACATCTGCACCTGCCGCCCCTATCTCACCCACGGAATCGAGGAAGCCACGCGTCAGGCCCAGGCGGGCGGCACCGGGCTCATCGTCTACAACCGCAAGGAAGGCCGCGCGCTCGGCGAGGTCACCAAGTTCCTCGTCTACAATGCGCGCAAGCGCCAGCCGGGCGGAGACCAGGCCGCGACCTATTTTGAGCGGACCGAATGCGTCGCCGGGGTCCAGGATGCGCGCTTCCAGCAATTGATGCCCGACGTCATCCACTGGCTCGGAATCACCAAGATTGACCGCTTCGTCTCCATGTCGAACATGAAATATGACGCGCTCGCCGAGGGCGGGATCGAGATTGGCGAGCGTGTTCCGATCCCCGCCGGCCTGATCCCGCCCGATGCAAGCGTCGAGATGGAGGCCAAGAAGGCGGCCGGCTATTTCTCGGCGGAGGGCGCGCCGAGCGACGACGAGCTCCGCTCGACCGTCGGCCGCGATCTGGGCAAATTCTAGCAAGGTGACCGAATCCGCCGAACAGCTTCGCGGGCTGCTGAACGCGGCCGCCGTCCGCGAGCGGGCGCATGAGATGCTCGATATCGCTTTCGACGGCGGGATCGACGGCTGGACCGTCGACCTGTCGCGCCTCGACGATGCGGCCGAGCGCACCGCCGCGGTGACCCGCGAGGCCTATCCCGATCTCGACATCCCGTTCCACGCCCGCTGGCGCCATTTCGTCGCGGGCGAGACCCGGTTTGCGGAAGGCGCGGATCCGGCGGCGCTTGCCCGCGCGCGCTTCGATCTGGTCATCCTCTCGGTGCTGCTCGACGCGGGCGCCGGTCCGGACTGGCGTTATCGGGATCCGGCCACCGGAAGCATCTATTCCCGATCCGAGGGCCTCGCGGTCGCCAGCCAATATCTGTTCGAGGCGGGCGTCCTGTCGATGAGCCCGGACCCCCTTCGGGTCCAGGGCGAGAGTCTGGCGAAGCTCGACGCCGGCCTCCTGACCTCCGCCTTCCAGGTGAGCGAGACCAATCCGCTACTCGGCCTGGAAGGGCGAGCCGCTTTACTCCGGCGCCTCGGCGCGCAGGTGCTGGCGCGGCCCGATCTCTTCGCCACCCGCGACGAGCCCCGGCCCGGCGGCCTCTACGACGTGCTTGCCGCGCGCGCCGAAGGCGGCCGGCTTCCGGCGCCGGCGATCCTCGAATTGCTGCTCGAAGCGCTCGGCCCGATCTGGGCCGACCGTCTGGAGATCGAAGGCGTGCATCTCGGCGATTGCTGGCGGCATCCGGCTCTGCAGCGCGACGACTCCACCGACGGGCTCGTGCCACTCCACAAGCTTTCGCAATGGCTGGCTTATTCGCTGATCGAGCCGCTCGAGACGGCGGGCATCGCGGTGGTCGACATAGACGGGCTGACCGGTCTCGCCGAATACCGCAACGGCGGCCTGTTCATCGACTGCGGGGTGCTCAGCCTGGCCGATCCCGAAGTCTCGACGCGAACTCACCACGTCTCCGATCCGCTGATAGTCGCCTGGCGCTCGATGACGGTCGCCTTGCTCGACCGCTTGGCACCGAAGGTGCGTACTTTGCTCGGAGTGACCGAAGAGAGCTTCCCGCTCGCCCGAATGCTCGAGGGCGGTACCTGGGCGGCTGGGCGGCGGATAGCAGCGGAGCGCCGCCCCGGCGGCGGCCCGCCCCTCAATATCGTCAGTGACGGAACCGTATTTTAGGATGAAGAAATGGACGGATTGACCATCGTCGACCACCCGCTTGTCCGGCACAAGCTGACCATATTGCGCGACCGCAACACGCCGGTTCAGCTGTTCCGGTCCACAGTGCGCGAGACCGCGACCCTGCTCTGCTATGAGGTGACCCGGGAGCTTCCGACCGAGCTCAGGACCATCGAGACTCCGATCGCCACGACCGAGGCGCCGGCCATCGCCGGCAAGGAACTGGTCATCGCGCCGATCCTTCGAGCGGGCCTGGCCATGGCCGAGGGAATGCTCGATCTCGTCCCCGCCGCCCGGGTTTCCCATATCGGCCTCTATCGCGATCCCGTGACTCTCGAGGCGATCGAATATTATTTCAGGGCGCCGCGCGACGTCGCCGACCGGCTCGTCATCATCGTCGATCCGATGCTGGCCACCGGCCACACGGCGATCGCGGCGATCGACACCCTGAAGGATGCCGGAGTCACCGACATGCGCTTCGTCTGCCTGCTCGCCTCGCGGCCCGGAATCGAGGCGGTGCGCGAGGCGCATCCCGACGTCCCGATCTGGGCGGCGGCGATGGACCCGGAGCTGAACGACCACGGCTATATCGTCCCCGGCCTCGGCGACGCCGGCGACCGCACCTATGGGACAAGCTGAGGGGCTCGACGCCTTCCTCAGGTCGGGGTCGAAATGACGGTCGATGCCCGTTGAACACGGCCCGAACCAGTCCTATTTCGCAACCGAACCAGCGAGGAGCCTCCAATGATCGATCTCTACACCGCGGCAACGCCAAACGGCTGGAAGGCATCGATCACCCTCGAGGAGCTCGGCCTCGATTATGCGGTCCATCCCATCGATCTCTCTTCGGGCGAGCAGAAGCAGAAGCCGTTCGTCGAGATGAACCCGAACGGGCGGATCCCGGTGATCGTCGACCGCGCCAACAATGATTTCGTCGTGTTCGAATCGGGCGCGATCATGCTCTATCTCGCCGATCGCGCCGGCAGGCTGATCCCGTCCGACGAGAAGGGCCGAAGCCGGGTCGTCCAGTGGCTCATGTTCCAGATGGGCGGGCTCGGCCCGATGATGGGCCAGGCCAACGTCTTCGCCCGCTACTTCCCCGAGAAGATACCGGCCGCCATCGACCGCTATCTGCGCGAGAGCCGGCGCCTGCTCGAGGTGCTCGACGGGCATCTCTCGGGCAATGAATGGCTGGCCGGCGACTATTCGATCGCCGACATCGCCAATTTCTCCTGGGCGCATATCCACGAATGGCCGGGCGTCGACGTCGGCGGGCTCGACAATCTCGACCGCTGGATGAAGGCGATCGCCGCCCGTCCCGCCGTCCAGCGCGGCCTCGCGGTCCCGCCGCGGCAGGACGATGCGGACCGGATCGAGCGGGCGCGCAAGCTGCTGGTTTGACGGTGCACGTCATCCCGGCGGAGGCCGGGATCTCAGGACAAGACGTCGCCGGCCTGTCGATATTCCGGCGTTGAGCTTCGCCCATCTACGACTCCACCGGAATGACGGAGGAGGCTAAAGAAAGGGCAGGAAGGACTCCCCAATGAACGAGATGACCCGGATCGCGGCCCAGCCCGCTTATTCCGAGACGATCCAGGAACTGCTTCGCCGCGAGCCGGCTCTGTTCGTCGACGGGCAGTGGGTCAAATCGACCCACGACCGGACCATCGCGGTCCACGATCCGTCCACCGGGCGCGAGATCGCGGCCATCGTCGACGCCTCCGACGAGGATTGCGACGGCGCCGTCCTGGCCGCGCGAACCGCCTTCGACGACGGCCGCTGGTCGGGCCGCTCGCCCTACGATCGCGAACGGCTGATCAACCGGCTCGCCGATTTGATCGAGGCCAATCTCGACGAGCTGGCCACCCTGGAATCGATCGACAACGGCAAGCCGATGATCGCGTCGGCCGGCTACGATCTGCCCAGATGCGTCCAGACCCTGCGCTACATGGCCGGCTGGGCGACGAAGATTTCGGGCGAGCATATCGAGCCCTCCGGAATGCCGGCCGGAACTGTCCATGCCTATGTGCGCCGCGAGCCGGTCGGGGTCGCAGTCCAGATCGTGCCCTGGAACTTCCCTTTGATGATGGCCGTACAGAAGATCGCGCCCGCGCTCGCCGCCGGCTGCACCCTCGTGCTCAAGCCCGCCGAGCAGACTCCGCTCACCGCGCTCCGACTTGCCGATCTCGTCGCCGAGGCCGGCTTCCCGGCCGGAGTCTTCAACCTCGTCACCGGCATGGGCGAGACCGCCGGAGACCGGCTGGTGCGAAGCCCGCTGGTCGACAAGGTCGCCTTCACCGGATCGACCGAGGTCGGCAAGATCATCAACCGTGCCGCCACCGACACCCTGAAGCGCGTGACCCTCGAGCTTGGCGGAAAGTCGCCCGTCATCGTCCTGCCCGACGTCGATATCGGCCGGGCCTCGGCGGGCGCCGCCCGCTCGATCTTCGCCAATTCGGGGCAGGTCTGCATCGCCGGATCGCGGCTGTACGCCCATCGCGACATCTTCGATAAGCTGCTCGAGGGCGTCGCCGAGGCGGCGAAGCAGTTCAAGGTCGGCCCGAGCCTCGCGCCCGACACGATCATGGGCCCGCTCGTCTCGACCGAGCAGCGCGACCGCGTGATGGGCTACATCGACCAGGGCAGGAAGGCCGGCGCCTCGGTCTTCCACGGCGGCGACGCCCCCGGGTCGGACGGCTATTTCGTCAATCCGACCATCCTCGTCGACGTGAAGCCGGACATGTCGGTGGTCCGCGAGGAGATATTCGGCCCGGTCCTCGCCGCCCAGCGCTACGACGATCTCGACGAGGTGGCGAAGGCCGCCAACGACACGACTTACGGCCTCGCCGCCTCGGTCTGGACCCGCGACGTCTCGGCGATGCACAAGCTCGCCGCCCGGCTCCGCGCCGGAATGGTGTGGGGCAACACCCCTTCCGGAGCCGATCCGTCGCTTCCGTTCGGCGGCTACAAGCAATCGGGCGTTGGCCGAGAATCAGGACGATACGGGATCGAAGCCTATACGGAGCTCAAGACCGTGGCGATTGCCTTGTAGATGCGCTCCTTTCTTCTCCCCCCGATCGCCGCAGCATTGCTCGCAGCCCCCGTCATCGCCCTCGCCAAGGAGCCCCCAGCGACACAAGCGTCGGCTGACCAAGCCGCCAGGGTGTCGGCGATCGGGCAACGCGGACGCCTGCTATTCGATCTCGACCGCGCGGCATGGGTCGCGACCGACGATTTCGTTGCGAAGGTCGGCGATCTCAGCAAAACGGACGGCAAGGGATATGTGACCGAGCGCGAAGGCGAAGGCTTCATCGTGACCTTCTATGCCGGCGAGCCGGGGAGCGAGGTCGCAATCTATGTCGGCCATGTCGCGGGCGGACGCGTGGTCTCGGGCCGCTTGCTGAACGGCGGCGATCGGATCCCGCTGACTCCGGGCCAGGCGCGGCTCGCCGCCGCGCGCCGCGCCGGTCAGGCGGCGGGGCTTCGCCCCTGCACTGGCGCGCCGTTCAACGTCACGGCCGTTCCGCCTTCCTCGGCGGATCAGCCGCTCGAGCTCTATCTGACCAGCGCCCAAGTCGAGAATGGCGTCTACCCCTTCGGCGGCCACTACCTGCTGACGGTCGGTCCTGACGGGCAGGTGATATCCACGCGCAAATTCACCAATTCGTGCCTCAACATGCCGCTCCCGCGAACAGGTCCGGGGGGCGCTGTCCCGGCCGCGGCCGTAGTCAGCCATCTGCTCGATCCGACCCCGACCGAGATCCATGTCTTCATGTCGATCACCATCGGCAAGCCGGTCTACGTGGTCACCAGCGATCCGGAGCGTATCTGGGTGGTGAACGGCGAATCGGTCGCGCTCGCCGGACCGAAGGACAAGATGGCGAAGGCCATAAGATCCCGGCGATGACATTCGTTCGGGTCTGGCGCTACACGGTCGCCGAGGCGCAGCGGGAGGCGTTTGAACGGGCTTACGGGCCGGCTGGCGATTGGGCGCAGCTCTTTGCCAAGGGCGGCGGTTATCTCGGCACGGAATTGCTCGGCGCCGCCGACGGCGGGTCCCAGCCGACGCTCGCTTATGTATCGATCGACCGCTGGCGCGAGCGATCCGACTGGGACGCCTTCCTTGGCGACCATGACGAGGAATATCGGGGGCTGGACCGGCGGCTCGAAAACCTGACTCTCGAGGAAGAAAATCTGCGCGACTGGCTCAGCGTCTGACCGTCCGCGCCTCCCGCGCGCGGCGGAGCAGCCAGCGGGGGATGAAGGCGATCGGGCGGAGAAGCCGCTTGGCCAGAGGCGCCCCCTCGCTCGATCCGCCGAGCAGGGTGCGCTTGAGCTGCCGGAGCTTGAATCCGGTGCCGCGCTCCAGGAGCAGATAGGAAAGATGGATCCCGGCGGTGCCGAGCATCAACTCGTCCAGCTCGCGGCCCATTCCGCCCAAGGTGAAGTTGCGCATCGCCAGACGGACCAGGATCCGGGTGCCGCGATCGCCTTCAAGCTCGGCGCGAAGGACGGGCGGCAGCTCGAGGCCGAACAGGATCGAGGAGAGAAGGAGCGCCTGGCCCGCGCTTCGGCCGCCGCCCAGCGCGACCGATCGCGCGTGAAGCCTTTCGATCCCGGCGCCGTCCTCATGGCTCACCAGCGCCGCCGCGTCCGCAAGCCATTTCAGTCGCGCCCAGCCGTGCGCGGCACCGTGCGCGCATAGATAGGCGAACAATTCCTCGGTCGCGAGCGTGGGCAGGAACTTGCCCGACGCGACCTCGACCCGCTGGCTCGGAGCGTCGGCGTCCAGGCCCTGAACGAGCAGGGGATTGTCGACCAGCCCGGCATGAAGCTCGAGCGACAGGCGCGCCGGGCTCATCCAATTGCTGTGCTTATGGCCTTTGACCCAGAGCAAAATCTCTTCGGTCGCGGGCTCGGGCCCGGGGACGATGCAGCGATAGCCGGCGCCTCGAAGCAGTCCGATCGCTGCCTCATAATCGCCCGGCGCGACGAGGAGGTCGATGTCGACGGCCTGCTTGTAGGCGAGCGACCCGTAAGCGAGCATGTTCAGCGTCACGCCCTTGAGGAAGAGATGGCCGAGCGCGTCGAACAGCGTCTCGAGCCGAAGACACTCCGCCGCGAACAGCAGATTCTGCCGAGCGATCCCGCCCGCTTCCTCGGCAAGCTTCGCGGCGAGCGGCGCCGGAGCCTCAACGCCGGCTCGAGTCAGCCCGTCATGGACCAGTGCTGCCACCCGGTGCCGCCCGACCAGCTTGCCGAACCCGTCCCAGTCGATCGCCCCTGCCGCCGCCTGCCGCACCTGCTCGTCCCGGGCGGGCGAAGGCGGCCAGCGGCAGCATGCGGCCATCAGTCGAAGCTCGGCGGGAATGCGCAAATTCGGGGCTTTCTGCTCGGTCGGGAGCCGGTCTAGCACTGGCGACGAATCTAACAATGATTTGCCTCGCGCGGCGCTGCGGCTGTATCAGGCGCGCCATGGCTTCCTTGACCTTCCAGCGCCTGGCGAGACTGGGCTGGACCGACCGCGCTTTGCTCGCGGAGGCCATGGTCATGCTCGTGCTTGCGTCGCTGGCGATCAGGATCGTGCCGTTCAGACACGTGGTCCGCGCCGCGGCCGCTTTCGGAAGGCCGGAGAAAGAAGGCGCACCCTCGGACCTGCTGATCCGCAAGATCGTCTGGTGGGTGAACTCGGCGGCAAAGCGCGTTCCGTGGCGCGCGGGCTCGCGGTCCATGTCATGCTGAGGCGGCGCGGAATCGCCTCCTTCCTCCATTACGGCGTGGCGCAATCGGACGCGCTCAAGGCCCATGTCTGGGTCAGCGCGGCGGGGCGCGACGTGATCGGCGGAGAGGAGGCCGCGGGGTTCACCCGTCTCGCCACCTATCCGCCCGTCCCGGCCTGAGCACGGGTCGGAGCCCAATCCGTTGAAGCACAACGCTTTTCTCTGGCCTGTCGGCGTCAAGGCAGTTAAGGGCCCGCGCGGGGAGAGGCCTGAGTCCGTCATGCGTAAGATGATCATGGGTGCCGCGGCCGGCGCGATGTCGCTCGCTTGTGGCTGGTCCGCTTTCGCTCAGACCGCCCAGCCCGCTTCCCCAGCCCCTACTTCCCTGCCCGCGCCGGGCGCCGATCCGATGCGAATCGATCCCGCCGCCGATCCAATCCTCCGCCTCGCCCGGACCCAGGCGTCGATCGAGACGTTTCGAGCCGTCGTCGCCGGAGCGGTCGAGCGCCATCCCGGAACGCGCGAATATCAGGCGCTGACCGAGGAGGCGCGCGAGGTGGTCGCCGAGGCGCACGAGCGGCAATTGCCCACGGTCGACATCAACATCCAGACCTACCGGGTCCTCGCCCGCGAATTCTCGAACGACCCGAACAACATCATCGAAAGCTCGCGCGCCGAGCAGCGAACCGACGCTTTGGTCTCGGTATCGCAGACCCTGTTCGACTGGGGCGCCGGCGGCTATCGCGAGCTCTCCGCCAGCGCGCGGCTCCGGGGCGCCGCCGCCGAGGCGGAATATGCCGCCGACAGGACCGCCCTCGGAGCGGTCGCCGCCTGGTACGACGTCTTCGCCTTCCGGGCCCTGGTCGCGCTCGCCGAAAGCTTCATTACCAACCAGCAGGAGCTTCGCTCCGCGGTCGAGCAGCGAATCACGCAGGGCGTCTCGGCGCCGGGCGACGCAGCCCAGGTCGAAACCTACATCGCCACCGCCCAGCGCCGGCTCGCCATCTTCCGGCGGCAGCTCGCCAATGCCGAGGCGCGCTACACCGAGCTGCTCGGGACTCCTCCGCCGGCGAACCTGGAGCGCGCTCCGCCGCCGGGCGGGCCCGCTCTGACCCGCGACCGGGCCGCCCTCGAAGCGATGGGAAGCCCGGCGGCGCGCGCCGCCCAGGCCCAGGCTGATTCGGCGCGCCAGGAGGCCAAGGCGGTCAAGGCCGACCGGCTTCCGCTGCTCAGCGGCGGAGTCGAGGCCGGCCGCTACGGAGTGATCGAGAACGACCGCGACTATGACGTTCGCGGGCGCCTGAGCATTCGCCAGCGTTTCTTCGGCGGAGCCAATGCCCGCTACAACCAGGCGGCAGCCCGGGCGACCGCGGCCGATGCGCGCGCCAGCCGGATTCGCGACGAGGCCTCCCGCGACGCCGCGATCGCCTGGTCCGACGTTCGCGCGCTCGAGCAGCAATTGAGCGCCCTCGAGGCCGCCTACATAGCAAGCCGCCGCTCGCGCGACGTCCTGGTCGAGCGGTTCCTGGCCTCGCGCGGCACCCTGTTCGACGTGGTTGCCGCCGAAGACTCTTATTTCGAGAGCGCCGCCGCTTATATACAGGCGCTCAGCGAGCTCGACGCGGCACGGTACGTGCTGCTCTCCCGCACGGGCGGGCTCCTTGAGGTCCTTGGCATCGACCCGGACTATCTCAGCGGCGAAAACGGGGGTTCGGAGTGAGCGAGAAGGACAGCCTGATCAAGGTCCCCAAGCCGCGATTCGCTCCGTGGCTGATGGAGCCGATGCTTCGCAATCGCGGCACCTATTCGAAGGTCGCGCTCGCCGCGATCTTCATCAACATATTCGGCCTGATCACGTCCATCTTCACGATGACGGTCTACGACCGGGTCGTCCCGAACAACGCCACCTCGTCCCTGGTCGCCCTGACCATCGGCCTGGCCATCGTCATCATCTTCGATTTCATGCTTCGGCTGCTTCGCGCCTACTTCGTCGACATCGCCGGAGCGAGCATCGACAAGGAGGTGGGCGAGACCCTCTTCGACCGCCTTCTGGGAATCAGGCTCGAGCTGAAGAAAGGCTCGACCGGCGCTCTTACCGGCCTGATGCGCGAGCTCGAGGCGCTTCGCGACTTCTTCGCCTCGGCGACCCTCACCGCGGTTGTCGACCTGCCCTTTATCTTCCTCACCCTGGCGGTCGTTGCGATCATCGGCGGCAAGGTCGTGTTCGTGCCCATGGCGATGATCCCGCTCGTCATCCTGGCCGGGATTCTGACCCAGCCGGCAATGGACCGCCTGTCGGCGCGGGCGATGGGTGAGGGCCTGGTCAAGCAATCGGTGCTGGTCGAGACGATCGGCGGGCTCGAGACCGTGAAGGCGGCCGGCGCCGGCCGTTTGCTCTCCGACCGCTGGTCGCGCGCCCTCGTCGAGCACAGCGATTCCTCGCTTCGCCAGCGCCTGATCGCGACGATCGGAATCACCATCGCCACCTCGTCGGGCACGA
>Ga0193706_1000617_pt1 | contig 19452 bp, 14 predicted proteins | sample U3c1metaG_FD_160130 | JGI IMG/M metagenome (GOLD analysis project Ga0193706, IMG submission 160130) | Soil microbial communities from a riparian zone of the East river system, Colorado, United States - U3c1 | ecosystem: Environmental > Terrestrial > Soil > Riparian zone | place: USA: East River... | reverse complement strand
CGTCTGCGTCGCATCGTGCCTCTTCTGCTCCTTTGCGAAATTGAAAGAGGGGGACCCCGGCGCCCACACCATGCGCATCGAGGAGGCCTGGCGCGAGCTCGAAATCCGGCTGCACGACCCGCCCTCCGAGATCCACATCGTCAACGGCCTGCATCCCGATCTCCCGTTCTCGTACTACGAGGATCTTCTCGGCGGCTTCAAACGGATCAAGCCCGACATCGTTCTCAAATGCTTCACGGCGGTCGAGATCCACTTCTTCGCCGAGCTTTACGGGATGTCCCACGAAGAGGTGCTGACCAAGCTGCGCGCGGCCGGTCTCGACTCGCTGCCGGGCGGCGGGGCGGAGATCTTCCACCCCGACGTCCGCACCCGCATCTCGCACGACAAAGCCACGGCCGAGCAGTACCTCGCCGTACACGACGTTGCGCACCGTCTCGGCATGAAGACCAATGCGACGATGCTCTATGGTCATATCGAGACGTTCGAGCATCGCGTCGATCATGTCCTTCGCCTGCGCGAACAGCAGGACAAGAGCGGCGGGTTTCAGGCTTTCATCCCGCTCGCCTTCCACCCCGACGGCAACGGCATGCAACATTTGCCGGGGCCGACCGGCGTCGACGATCTGCGCACCATCGCCGTAAGCCGCCTTCTGCTCGACAATGTCGATCACATCAAAGCGTATTGGGTCAGCTCGACGCCCAAGGTGGCGCAAATCGCCCTTCGCTTCGGGGCAGACGACGTCGACGGCACCATCGTGCACGAAACCATCTACCACGCCGCCGGATCGCAAAGTCCGCAAGGGCTGACGCGCGACATGCTGATTCGCCTCATTCAAGAGGCGGGCTTCATGCCCGTCGAGCGGGACACGTACTACGGCGTCGTCGAAGAGCTCCCGCGCGCCGTTGTTCCGGAAGCGGCCGTCAAAGTTCGCGATCGCAACGCCAGAAAGCATCTCGAGGTCATTTCGTGAGATCCAACAGTCAGTACCCAAGGGAGAGCGACCTTCCCCGCGGTCTCAGCGGTCATGCGCCGGGCACGGACGGGGCGCGAGCGCAAAGCCAACATCCAGCGCGCGCGCCGAACGGGACTACCGAGGACGGGCGGCTCATCGTGGCCGGCGTGTCTTACCTGAATGCGCGCCCGATCTTGGATCCGCTCGAACGGGAGCCCTATCGGCAGCGATTTGCCATCGAGCGAGCCATTCCTTCCGAGGTGGCACGGCGGGTTGCCGAAGACGAAGCCGCCCTCGGGCTTCTCCCGGTCGCCGCCGCCGCAACGCTGGGGGACATCCGTTTCGTGCGCGGCATCGCCATCGGTGCGCGCGGTCCCGTGCGATCGGTCCTGCTCGTCTCCGATTGTCCTGTGCCGCAGATCGAAACGGTGGAGCTCGATCTGTCGTCGCGCACGAGCGTCGTTTTGGTGCGTCTGCTCCTGTCGTGGCTCTGCGATCGTGAGCCGCGTTTCTTGGGCCGGCGGTACACGGCGGAACGAGGACCGAACGTGCAAGGCACGACGGCTTCGCTCGTCATCGGCGACGCCGCGCTCGCCATCGAGGGCCGCTATCCTAACGTGCTCGACCTCGGGCAAGCGTGGCACGCCTGGACGGGGCTTCCCTTCGTGTTTGCGGCGTTCGGCGCGCGTACGAGCACCCGAATCACGGCCACCGATCAACACGCGCTGCAGCGCGCCCTCGCCGAAGGCTTGCGCGATCGGCCCGTCACCGCCGTCGATCACGCGCAGCGGGCGGGGATCGATTCGGTTACCACCCACGCCTACCTCACGGAGTCGATCCGGTACGAGTTCGGCGACGATGAGATTCGCGGGCTCGAGCTGTTCTACGCCAAGGCCGCGGCAGCCGGGCTTCTGCCCCCCTGCACCATTCGATTTGCCGACGATCCCGAGCCCACCCGCCGCCCCAGCGTGGACACGCTCCTCGATCGCGCGGCCGAGGGCGGCCGCGTGTCGGGCGACGAAGCGATGCGGCTCGCCGAAGAAGCGTCCCTCTTCGATCTCGGGCTAGCGGCCGACGCGGTCCGCCGCCGCAAGCACGCAGAAAACGTGGTGACGTACATCGTCGACCGCAACGTCAACTACACCAACGTCTGCACCACGAGTTGCCGCTTCTGCGCGTTTTACCGCCCCGTCGGCCATCCCGAGGGGTACGTGCTGAGCCGCGAGCAGCTCGGCCAAAAACTGCAAGAAGTGGTCGACGCCGGAGGCGTGCAGATCCTGCTGCAAGGAGGGCTGAACCCCGACCTTCCCATCACCTGGTACGAGGATCTCTTTCGCTGGATGAAGGCCGAGTACAAGCTCGGCTTGCACGCCCTTTCTCCCGAAGAGATCTGGCACATTTCGCGGCTGGAGAACCTCCCTATCGAGACCGTGCTCGAGCGACTTCACGCGTCGGGTCTCGATTCGGTACCGGGAGGGGGCGCCGAAATCTTGGTCGACCGCGTACGCCGCAAAATCGCCAAGGCGAAGTGCACGAGCGACATGTGGCTCGAGGTCATGCGCGTAGCGCATCAGATGGGGCTGCGTTCGAGCGCCACCATGATGTATGGCACGACCGACAATACCTACGATCGCGTGCTGCACCTGCTCAAACTGCGCGAACTGCAGGACGAAACGCGTGGGTTTACCGCTTTTTTCTGCTGGGATTTTCAGCACGAGCAGGGGACGCGCATCCAGGCCGGCGAAACGGGGACGAGCCTCTACCTGCGAACACAGGCGCTCGCGCGCATCGTGCTCGACAACTTCGATCACATCGGTGCTTCGTGGGTGACCCAGGGGCCCGACATCGGCGAGATCGCTCTCCGCTTCGGTGCCGACGACTTCGGTTCGGTGATGTTCGAAGAGAACGTCGTCTCCAGCGCCGGCACGACGTACTGCATCGATGCCGCCGCCATCGAGGGGCGCATTCACGCGGCGGGCTTCCGCTCGGTACGGCGCAACGTGCGTTACGACTGGCTCGGCCAGCCGACATGAGCGTTCGCATCGTCTGCGCCGACGCCGTTTTGCCCGGCGAGGAGCGGCCGCTGCGCGACGCTGCCGTAGTCCTCGACGGGGACGAAACGATCCTCGACGTCGGCCCAAGCCGTGACATCGTCCCGCGGCATGCCGGCGCCCCGATCGAACACGTGCGCGGCGTTCTGATGCCTGGCCTCGTCAACGCGCACGCCCATGTCGAGTTCTCCGCGCTGCGCGGCAAAATTCAAGGCGGCGCCGGATTCGTGCCCTGGGTCGAGCGCATGATCGCGCTGCGCAGCTCCGAACGGCCCGAGGAGGACAGCGAGGAGATCGAGCGCGCGGCGGCGGAGCTCGATGCGTTTGGCACGGCCGCCATCGGAGAGGTGACCAACACGCTCGGCGCCGTGCCGGCCCTGGTTCGCCACGGCATCGGGGGCATCATCTTCCACGAGCTCTTCGGCCTCGATCGCGCACAGGCGCTCGCCCGTCTCGAGCAGCTACAGAACGACGCCAGCGACGCCGACGGCTGCATTCCGGCTCCCGACTTCGCCTACGCGCTCGCCCCCCACACGGTGTACACGACGCACCCCGACGCGGTGCGGGCGATCGTTCGGATCGCGCGTGAGCGCGGCGTGCGGACCAGCGTGCATTTGGCCGAGCACGCCGCGGAGCGAATTTTCCTGGAACGGGGTGAGGGCCCTTTCTTCGACTTCGCGACCCGCATGCACCTTCCCGTGCAGACTTTTCCCTTTCCGCGCCGCGGGCCTATCGACGCCGCGGAAGAGCTCGGGCTGCTCGCGCCCGACGTCGTGCTCGTGCACCTGACGGACGCGCGCGCCGACGAGCTCGATCGCGTGGCGCGCTCGGGCGCCCCGGTCGTGCTCTGCCCGCGATCGAACCTCTACATCGAAATGAAATTGCCGCCGCTCGGAGAGATTCTGCGCGCGGGCATCGTTCCAGCGCTCGGCACGGACTCTCTCGCGTCCAACCTTTCGCTCGATCTGCTCGCCGAGGCGAGGGCTCTCGGCGACCGCTTTCCCACCGTGCCGAAGACGACGCTGCTGACCATGGCCACCGCATCGGGCGCGCGCGCGCTCGGGCGATCCGATCTCGGGCGGCTCGTGAAAGGACTGCGGCCCGGCGTGCTGGCCATTCGCGGAGAGCTCCGCCCGGACGAGGACCCGGCCACCTTCGTCTTGCGCCAGCCAGGAGCGGAGCGCCGCTGGATCAGCAAGCGGCGCCCCGGGGCAAGCGCCTCGTCGCCACAACGCATGAACGCGCAGCTCGCGGGCGCGGGAGACTTGCCATGATTGCGCCCAGCATCGCTCGAGTACGCACGTTTTCTTCGCTGGTCAAACTCTCCCACACCATCTTTGCGCTCCCGTTCGCCGCGGCCGCCGTCGCGCTCTCCACGCTTCGGCCGCACACCGCGCTCACCGTGGGCCGGACCCTGCTGATGTTGTGCGCCATGGTGACGGCCCGCACGGCGGCCATGGCGTATAACCGCTATCTCGACCGCGACGTCGACGCCGCGAATCCGCGCACGCGCGATCGCGAAGTGCCTCGCGGCGTCGTGTCACCAGGAGCGGCACTCGCTCTGACGATAGGCGCGAGCGCGGCGTTCGTGGCCTCGGCCATCGCGCTCGGCCCATGGTCCGGCCTTTTGTCGGTACCGGTGCTCGTGGTGTTACTCGGCTACTCCTTTACCAAACGCTTTACATGGGCATCTCATCTTGTGCTCGGTCTTGCGCTCGCTCTCGCACCGGGCGGCGCTTGGGTGGCCATGGGCGCCGCGCCGGAGCCAGCCATTTTCGCGCTCATGCTCGCCGTGATGACGTGGGTGGGCGGATTCGACGTGCTCTACAGCCTGCAGGACGAGCATTTCGACCGCGCGCACGATCTCCGCTCGATCCCTGCTCGATTCGGAACCGTCGGCGCGGTGATCATCTCGGCGGGCTTGCACGTCGTGACGCTCGCCGCCCTCATCGCGTGCGGGCTCTGGCTCGGTCGTGGCGCGGCGTACTTCGCAGGCACGGCACTGGTCGCTTTGTTGCTCGTTTACGAGCACGCGCTGGTCGGGCGCGGCAACCTCGCCAAGATCGATCGCGCTTTTTTCGACACCAATGGCTACCTGAGCTGCGCGTTCTTCGCATTGACCGCCCTCGATGCGTGGATGACGACATCGTCATGATGTGTCGATAATCACCAACATCCTCATGATGACGCGGGGGTGGAGCCCTTCCATTCATGCGGGAGGGGGCGGGCGGCGCGAGCCGCAGCAGACGAGCTAGCGCACGAACGGCTCCGACATTGGGCGCTCTGGCTTCGGCGCTCTTGCGGTTCTTGTGGACGCTGTCAGAATGGCGCTTAGAGATCATGCAGCATTTTGGTCAAATCAAGCTCCTTTTGTTGATCATCGGCGCTGCGCTGCTCGGCGGCTGCGCGGAAAATCGCTATCTGTTTCGACCGTCGCAGCAAGCGACGGCGCAGGTGAGTGGATTGCCGGCAGCCCGCTATGCGATTCCCCCCGAGAAACCGCAAGGCGAAGTGCTCGTCGTCTCGACGGGCGTCACCGAGATCAAGCCCGACAACGTACCGACGCGAGCACTCTTCGCGCGGGTGATCGTCGCCAACAACTCCGACGAAACGACGTGGCGGCTCGATACGCGCAAACAAGCCGCGGTCCTCGGCAACAATCGAATCGCGCCGACCTACGTGAACACGTTCGGTCAAACGATCCCGGTCGTTGAAATCGCCAAAGGCGAAAAGCGCACCATCGATTTCTATTTCCCTGTGCCAGCGGGCACGGAGACGAACGGCGATCTCCCGCAGTTCGATCTGAGTTGGAACGTCGAGACGGGCACGCGCGCCATCGCTGAACGCACCTCCTTCGATCGCTACCGCGTCGAACCCGTCTACTCCGGCGGCTACTACGGTTATGGGTACGGTTATGGTTATCCGTATTACCCGTACCGCTGGGGGTATTACGACCCGTTTTGGGGCCCCCACTATTCGATCTACTACGGCAGGGGTTGGGGCGGCGGCTGGGGGCACGGTCATTGGGGCGGCGGCGGTGGATGGTACGGTGGCGGCGGGGGCCACATCGGGGGCGGAGGCGGTGGCGCACGACCGTCGTACTCGCGTCCCAGCGTGCAGCGCCGCTGATCCACGTAGCGCTGGCGAGTGCAAGCTCGGCGCGTTAGGCGCAATCAGATGCGATTGACGACGCGGCTGCGCGCGAGGTTACGCACGGTCTGCAGATCGAACGGCTTGTCGAGACGTTCGTTGGGGACCTGATCCAAGAAATCGCGCGTGCGCGGGCTGAAGGTCCCGCCGGTCATGAAGACGAAGCATTGGCCGATATCGGCGCGCGCCTCGACGCTGCGCGTGTACACGTCCATGCCGGTGATGTCGGGCATCGTCAGATCGCAAAGGATGAGATCGAATTCTGCTCTCTTGTTGACAAGCAAGTCGATGGCGTCACTGCCCGCCGTCACCACGACGACGTCGTACTGCTCGCCCAAGAGGCGCTGAATCGTCCGGCCCACAGCAGCCTCGTCGTCAATTACGAGCACGCGACCCGTCGTGATGCCGCCTTTCGTAGCCGAGTTGCCATTGAGCTGGAGCGAGGGAGCGAGTTGTTCGGACGAGCTTACTTTCAAAAGAACCCCCTTATTCGAACGCAACGAGCTCGCATCCGATTCGTCCAACTCGGCGCGGACAGCTCACGCGTCGAAGATCGCAACTCATCGATTGAATTTTATACGAGGGGCCAATCCGCTTACAAGACTTTAGCTTACGACTTTCGTCCGCACGCCCACGTTCGAAGCGACGCCGTTCGCCTTCCCCACAGGGTCAAAATGCCCCGCTTTGGATTCGCCTTCCATCGACAAGGCTGCGGCGAGCTCGAGTGCGACATCTGCCGCAATTCGCCCACCTCGCATCACTTGCTCGACCTCGTGGCCCTGTGGCCCTCGCAGCAAACGCTCGACACGACAGCGCGCGGGGAGGTAAACGATTTCGCGCGCCAATCCTCCGTCTCCTTGCGACCCGCGTTGCACGCGCGCTGCGATGCGCAGCGCTGATTCGATAACGGCGCCACGCGCGCACAAAAGCCTAACGATGTCCGCGAAATCGGCGCCCTCCAGGGTGGCCCGCGCCCCCAGGTGCCGACAACCAAGCTCGAATTTACGAGCCTTGTCGAGAAAGCCCGCCCTTTCTTCGATGGTGATCGCGCGACCTTCCTGATCGTCGATCCCGCGGGCGGTTCCGAAGGCAAAGAGCGCGAGCGGTGCGCGGGCGGCGCGCGCGCGTGGCAGCGCATGGCCCTCGATTTCGTGCAGCACCGTCCTTTCGACATCGCGCCGGCGCAGCCACTGGTTGCGCGCGACGAGGATGACACCGTCTCCTGTCGCCGCCAGCGAGGCCATGCCGCCTTGCACACAGACGCGCATAGGGAGTCGCTTTCGCCCCACCTCGGTGGTCAATCGGGAGAGGAGGGACCGCGGATTTTTGGCGTCGCAGCTGCGCACGGGTCTGTCGGATCCGTGGTCGCCAACGTCCTCGGCGGTGTCCTGCTCGTGCTCGGTAAAACGATTTGCTGCGTGCGCGAGGTCCAAGGCAGGCCCGCTCGTCCAGCGCAGGGCAAGCTCGTCGGCTTGTTCCGCGTCGTCGCGCGGCGCGGAGGTGAGGAATCGCGCGCGGGCCATCGCGGTGAGGCGAGGCGTGCCCGTGGCGCCGACGAGGGCAGCTTCCAGGCAAAGCTCGCGCGCGCGCGCCGCGTAGAGAGGTCCGAGCGGTGGCTGCTTGTCGAGAAATAAGGCCAGTTCCTCGAGCGCGCGAGGAAGCTCAGGGGGCACGGGCGGGGCGTCGTACCGCCAGCGCGGCTGTCGCGGTGCTCCTCGGCGAAACGCCTGGGTGAGCTCGGCGAGCTCGGTCTCGGCGTTGCTCGGCGTCACCGCCTGAATCAATCTGATTTGGCCCGCCGCCATGGTGAGCGCGCGATCGCTCGAGGTCACCCAGGCGGCGTAGGTCATAGAAGGTTCGCTGCTATTTCGGCGAGCTCGCTGCGCTCTCCTTTCGAGAGCACGATGTGCCCGGCGAGCTTTTCGCGCTTGAAACGATCGGCGACGATCGTAAGCCCGTTGGACGCGCTGTCGACGTAGGGATTGTCGATCTGAAAAGGGTCGCCGGTCAGCACGATCTTGGTGCCCTCCCCGCAGCGCGTGATGATGGTCTTCACCTCGTGGGGCGTGAGGTTCTGCGCCTCGTCGACGATGAGGTATTGGTGCGGCAAGCTGCGACCGCGAATGTACGTGAGCGGTTCGACTTGGATCTGTCCCGTTTCCAAGAGCTCGGCAAAGCCGCGCGGTTCGCGCCCCTTGCCGCTGCCCGTGGCGAAAAGAAATTCGAGGTTGTCGAAGATGGGCTGCATCCAAGGGTTGAGCTTCTCGTCGATGTCGCCCGGCAAATAGCCGATGTCGCGCCCGAGCGGCATCACGGGACGGCTCACCAAGAGGCGGGTGTAGGCCTGATCCTCGATGGTGCGCTTCAGCCCCGCGGCGAGGGCGAGCAGCGTTTTGCCCGTGCCCGCTTTGCCGACCAAAGTCACGAGGCGAATGGAATCGTCGAGCAAGAGATCGAGCGCGAAGGTCTGCTCCTTGTTGCGCGGGCGAATGCCCATGAGCCCCTCACGCAAAACGCGCAGCGGCACGACGCGCCCCTTGGTCGCGTCGAAACGCCCCAACGCGCCATGGCTAGGTGCGACGCGGTCGCGCAGGTGCACGCACACGTTGGGATAGAGGTCCGATTCTTCGGGTGGCGCCACCGAACCGTCGTGAAAGAACGCGTCCACCACCGCGCCGTCGACGTCGACGTCGATGACACCCGTGTCGAGCTCATCCTCCTCGACGCGCAGGTTCTCGTAGGTCTCAGCCGCGAGACCCAAGGCATCGGCGCGAATGCGCAAGTTCGAATCCATCGTGACGAAAATGGTGGTCGTCTGGCCCGAGTCACGAACGTCGATGGCCGTTTGCAAAATGGCTTGATCTGGCCCGGAGTGATCGAGCGCCGTCGCGAGGATGGGCCGCTTGGACGGGATGGCAATCTTGAGACTGCCGCCCGTATCGAGGGGAACGCCTTGCGCGAGCGACCCTTTGGGGCGAAGCGCATCGAGCAGCCGGGCGATCGTGCGCGCATTGCGCCCCCGCTCCGTCCCTTCGCGTTTGAACTGATCGACCTCTTCGATGACGTAAATGGGAATGATGACGTCGTTGTCTTCGAACTTGAAAATGGCCTGCGGGTCGTAAAGCAGAACGTTGGTGTCTATGACGTAGTTTTTCTTCATCGTAGCGGTCGACCGTCGGGGGGGTGCCCGTACCTGTTCGACGGGACGCCCTTCATTGTGGAGTACCAGGCGAGTGGGCGCGCTTCCACTGCGACGTAGCCCGACCACTGTCTCCCACAGTGGGCTCGACAAGGGCAGTTGCCAACCCGGACGAACCTGCATGGGCGGCCCCCTCGGCGGCGCTGCGACGTTGCTCATCATGAGTTCGGGTCTCGTCAGGCGGGGGAAAGGGCAGCTATAGTCAGGCCTCATGTGGCCGACCCCCAGCCCCACCGCGGTCTTTCGCGCTCGAAGGGAACGTCTCTCCCGGGCACTCGGCCCGAAAATGGCGCTTTTGCCGGCGGGATCCATCCGCTCCAAAAATTATCCCGACAACACCTTCCCATTTCGCGCGGGGAGCCATTTTCTCTACTTCGTCGGTATCTCGGTTCCCGACGCCGCACTCTTCTTCGCCGATTCCGAGGTGACGCTCTATGCGCCTTCGCCCGACGCCTCGGCGGCTCTTTGGCACGGCCCTTCGCCGGGACTCGAGGAGCTCGGAGCAACGCTCGGGCTTCGCGTGCGCCCCACGGCGGAGCTCGTCGTGCGTGCTCGGGATCTCGCCGGTGAGATCGCAACGGTCTCGCCGAATGAGGATGTGACGGCAGATTGGCTCACGAACCTGCTCGGCCGGCCCGTCGCAGCGCGCCGCGGCGCGCACGCTGCCGATGGCACACCCGACGCCGCACTGGCCGACGCGCTCATTGCAGCGCGTCTTTGTCACGACGAGGCCGGCATTTCCCAGCTGCGCCAGGCGGCAGCAGCGACGGCGCTCGCGCACGCGGCCGGCATGCGCGCGACCCGCCCCGGGCTGCACGAAGCGGACGTGATGGCCGCCATGATCGCCGCCATCTTCGCCTCCGGGATGAGCCTCGCGTACGAGCCGATCGTCACGGTGCACGGCGAGGTGTTGCACAACCAGTCCTACAAGAACGCGATCACGGCGACCGATCTCCTCCTCGCCGACGTCGGTGCAGAAACACCGGAGGGCTGGGCCGGCGACGTGACGCGCACTTGGCCGGCGAGTGGCCGCTACTCGGCGACCCAGCGCGCGCTCTACGACGTCGTGCTCGAAGCGCAGCGCCTGGCGATTTCTCTGGTACTTCCGAAGACGCGCTACCGCACGATTCACGACGCGACCGCGCGCCGAATCGTCGAGGGCCTGGTTCACCTCGGCATCTTGCGCGGCGCGGTGGACGGGCTCATCGAACGCGGGGCGCACGCGCTCTTTCTCCCCCATGGCGTAGGTCACCTCATCGGCCTCGACGTGCACGACATGGAGGATCTCGGCGATCGCGCCGGCTACGCGACGGGTCGTACCCGCTCGACGCGCTTCGGCGACCGCTATTTGCGACTCGATCGCGACCTTTTGCCGGGAATGGCCGTCACCATCGAGCCGGGCTTTTACAACGTGCCGGCGATCTTGAACGATCCCGAGCTCACCGCGTCGATCGGCGGCGATCTCGATCGAGGCAAGCTTCAGGCCTTTGCCGATGTGCGTGGGATCCGAATCGAAGACGACGTCGTCGTCACCGACGCAGAGCCGGAAGTCCTCAGCGCGGCCATCCCCAAGGCCCCCAGCGAGGTCGAAACGGCGATGCGCGGATGAGCGCTAGTGACGCAATCCGACCAGCTTGGGTTTGTCGCCGGTCACCCGCAGATGGATCGCGAAAGCGCGGGGTGCGCGTCGGTGATTGCGGCGTGCGATGATGCGCACGACGAGGTAGTCGCCTGCGGCAGAGAGCGCGCTCTCCGGTACATCGACCTGCCACTCGTCGCCGCGCGGATGAATGTCGAGCTTCTCCCCCACGCCCTTGCCACCATCGGTCAAGAAGTCGACGTAGTAGTCCGTCGTTTCGGCGCGCTCCAGGCCGTAGCGAATGGCTTGATCGCGCAGCTCGAGGCGCACGCCGTCGATTTTGGTCAGCTCGACCGGCGTGACCCGCTCGAACCAATGACGAATGACCCGTTCGCGGCGCGCTTCGAGCACGGTTTGCATGCCCTGGCGCGCCCGGCGATCGCTGAATTTGCCGGCTTCGATGGCGAGCGCGATGTGTGCGGACGAAAGCGCGGCGATGCGCTTGGCCGCCCAGTAGCCGTCGCTCGGCGTCAGGCGATCGGCCGGTTCGTAGGGGACCGACGGTCCGAACGCGCGCGGGTCCACATCGGGCTCGAACTGACCGAGCGCCGGGATCTCGATCTGCGTGGGCCGTGGCGCGGGGTTGGGAGCTAGACCCAAGGTGATGAGACGATAGAGCGGCGAACCTCCGCCTTCTCCCGGGGGAAGATCCGTGACCCGCACCACCTCGTCCGCCCCCAAGGCGTCGTCGAGCCCGATGAGAATATGCACGACGTGCCCTTCACCGGGTGCGCCCACGTAGCGATCCATGGTCTTGGAAGAACCTAGTCCGGCGAGGGCCATCCAGGAGGCGAACACTTTGAGTGAACGCAACGAGCGCCGGTCCTCGTGCGCCACGGCGTCGTTGGGGTCGTCCCCGCGCGTGCTCGACTCCGACGCGTAACCGATCCAGGCGCTCGGCCGCATCGCCAGAGCCGCCACCCGGTACGAGCCGAGCACGACGGGTGCTCCCGCCCTCAGCATGGCGGGCACGTCGGGGGTCCCCGCTTCCGAGCGCCAGAAATCTTCGGGCCGCACGAGGGCGACATAGACGGGGGGAGTGTCGAGTCCGAGCGCCCACACGAGACGCGCCGCGACGGCAACGGCGCCTGTTCGCATTTCGGGGCGATCGACGGGATCGATGACTATTTCGTATCGCTGCCCGCGGGCATCGCTCATGGAAAAGCCCGACGATGCGACGGCGCGCGCGTCTTCGGACAGGACGGTGAAAGGTGGGCGCGGCGGGCCCGGCCCATCGACACCCCGCGCCATGGCGCCCATGTCCACGGCGCGCGGGGTGAACCACGACGAACTCGGCACTTCGTCCATGGAATTGACATCGCCCGCGGGAGAAATCGGTTCAACGTCGAGCGTTCCTCGGATCGGTCGATGAAGATACGCCTCGGATAGATAGACCGATTCCGGCACCCAGCGGAACGCGGGCATGGGAATGGGCGTCCGGTCGCGCGCGTCGCTCACCGGAGGTCGATCGTAAAAGCGCGCCGGACGATAGCCACAGCTCGTCGAAACAATGCCCGCCGTCGCTACGCAGGCGACGGCGAGCACGCTGGGCACGCGGGAGCCAATCGATCGAGAGGGAGGGATCATCGAGGGGGTGCTTTCAATCGCGGTGTTGCCGATCGCCGAAACCGGCCGGGACGCCGAAGGCAAAAAGAAAATGGAACCCTTCCGGGCCGCCGGCAACCGCGACGCGGCCCACCTCGCTCGTCGAGGTGTGGAGATCGAAGCCGAATCCGCCCGCCCAACGTACGTTTTCGAAGTTCAACTCCCAAACCGACGGCGATACCTTGGCGAAATCGACGAAGAGGCGCGCCGCCACGAAACGGCTCAAATACCAGCGGTAGTCGAGGGAAGCGACGGCCGAGACGTAGTCGCGTCGGTTGTCGTAGCCGCGAAAGGTGGGCTGCCCGACGAGCTCCTGGAAGGGCACGACGGCCGGATCGATGGGAGCGATGCCGTCCACCACGATTTTCGGAGAGAGGATGGTGGTGCGGCGGATGAACGGTAGAAAACCGGCCAGCCGAAATCCAGCCCGCCCGAACCGCGTCGGATCGTCGAGAATGCCGTTTCCGAGGCCCTGGTAACCTTCCGCCAGCAATCCGGTGTCGACGCCGCTGCGACTCACCCGGCTGTCGACGCGCAGCGCGAGCTCGGTGTAGATGATGCGCGTCATGTGGTAAGCGCCCGGCGTCGACGTCGCTAGAAAGGCTTGCGACAGCGTCGGGCTCCCGGGGCTTTCCGGATCATCTGCGTACCGGAGCGTGAGACTCGACGAGACCAAGACCTCGACGTCGGGAAGAGGACGAATTCCGACGCCAGCCACCACGCGTTCGCGACGCTCGCGGTACACGCCGACCGCCGGGCCGTTGCGGAATTGGTTGCGGGGATCCGTCTGCGGGACCTGACCGATGCCGAGAAAGCCCATCCCGGGACGCCGATCGTGCATGCCCTCGAGCGACACCACTCCGGGAAAGGGCTTGGACGTCGAGAGGCGCATGCGCGTCTCGAACACGTTGTCGTCCGGCCCACCGTAGCCGCCACGCACGGTGGCGGCATAGGGATGGATGCTGGTGATGAGGCGCGCGCCGATATTCGGCCGCGTTCCGGTTTCCAGAAAAACGGTGGGAAAGACGCCGATCTCACCGCCGCGCGTGAAGAAGAAATCACGTGTGCGCGGCACGATTTGCTCGTTCTCGAGGAGTGCGCCCGCGGCCCCCGTAGCTAGAAAAACGAGATCCACGACGAGACGCAATGGCCAGAGCATCGCGTTGGCGGCGGTGCGAACCGGTTCATCGCCGCGCCGTGCGGGGCGCTCCATGCCGTTCATCTCTTCGGCGGTCACGGGGTGCGGCACGGGCGCTGGTGGTTCTTGCCGACGGGTCTCCGCGCCGCGAGGAGGAGGTACGGTAGGGGTCTCTGCCAGCGCTCGACCGGAGAGGGCAAGGAGAAGGGCAAATGCGGCTCTCCCCGTCGCGCAGAGTCGCATCCTGCTCGAATCTTGTCGCCATCGCCGCACGCGATGCAAGGGTTCCTCGGCCGGACTATGCTGGCGCGCATGCGCGCGCTCACCGCCTTACCTCCTGCCCTAGCGGCTGCTATCGCCTTCAGCTGCGGTCATGACGCGCGGGTGGCGAGCCCCGCGACGTCGGAAGTGCCGCCTTCCGCTGCCAACTCTAACGGCGTTGCACCGCCAGCCGCATCGGCAGCGGGCAGCGCCGCGGTAGCCGGGGCATCGAGCGCATCGCCCGTCGCGCCGCCTCCCATCGATGGCGCGCTCCCCTCGCCGGAGGCGCTAACGTTGTCCACGAAAGCGAGCTGCCCGGCCAAAACCTGCCGCCTCGAGGGCTCCTTGCTCGACGCGCTTTTGGGTGCGCCGGACAATCGATCGCCCGCCGGAATTTGGGAAGAGGACCTCGGCGCCGGCGCGGCGGTAAGCTTCGCACGACGCACGGATGTCGATGTGCTCGGCATCACCTTGGCGGGAAGCGTCACGCTCGCCTCCGACGAGGCGAAAGGCGGAGACGCCGAGCTCACGCCTTGGCACGCCTTCATCGCGCCGGGCGGCGGGATTACCCTGCGCGCGAAAGGCGGACCGGCGCGATTCGTTCTCATCGTCGTCACTGCGGGCGAAGCGCCGGCCGCCAAAGTGGCGGCGACCAAGGCCAGCGCCTGGACCTCGCGGCCATCGCGTATCGCGTCCGTCGACCTGACCATGTTGCCCGACCTCGCCTGGGGCAAAGGCGCTTACCACGCCCGCATCGGTTTCGGAGGCGATGTCTCTGCGCACGCGAGCCTCGGCATTCTCAAGATGTCGGCCGAGGGCGTCGTCTCTCCTCACGTGCACGAAAAAGAGTGGGAGCACATGGCCATTCTTCAGGGCGAAGGCGATTTCATCCAAGGTAACGGCGACGAGGAGCACACGCTGCATGGCTCGGACGGGGTGATTTTCTCCGTGGCCCCGGGCACGCGGCACCAGTGGAAACCGGCCGGATCGCGCTCATTTCTCGGCATCCAGGTGTACACACCGCCAGGCCCCGAACAGCGCTTCAAAAAGCTGGCCGCCGCGCCCTGACGCGAGTTCGCCTAGCCGCCCGGTGCCAGAAGGGGCGACGCGGTGTAAAGTCCCCCCGTGCCTTGGCGTTCGCGCTCGCTGCTGCTCGCGCTTCTCAGCGTGGGCTATGTTTTGGTCGCCGCCTTGCGGGTCGCGCCCGGAGGTGGAGCGGCTGTGCTCGGCGTGCTTCTGCTTCCGATCGCCCTCCTGATGGTGTGGGCACGGAGCGTGCCGCCAGCGCGTGGCGAGGACTGGGTCAACCCGGTAACGCGCTCGGCAACACGCGCCGTCGGCTTCGGAAGCGCAGTCATGGCCGCCGCGCGCATCGCGCCGGCCGGAGTTCCGTCGCTCGAGACCCTCGCGGCGGTCGGAACGGGAATCGCGTCGGTCGCGTCGCTCGTAGCGCTGGCACGCATCGCACCGCTCGGCGGCCTTTTGCCGGTGCCGCGTACCGCTCGCCAGCTCCGGCTGGCGATGCTGAGCGGCCTCGTGGCAGCGCTGGCGGCGGGAGCACCGTTCGAGCCGTCGATCGCCGCCTCGTCGATCGCTACGGAATTTCCGACCACCCAAGCGGTCGGCGCTCTTTCGGCCATCGCCGCGCTCGCGCTCGGTATTTTTGCGGCGTGGCACTTGCGGCGCAAGCGCCGCCTCGACCTCGGCGCGTCCGAGCGCTTGTCGGCCGCGCTCGTCGCTGCAAGCGTGGCGTTGCTCGTCGGATTCGTTGCGGCTCTCGAGCGCATCGGATCGGCTGCGCCCATTTTACAGTGGGCCGCGTGCCTGGCCGCGCTGGCTACCGTGACGGCGTGCCTCGCGCGCGATCCGACGGCGGTGGCTCGCGCTCACCGCACCACCGTCGCCATCACCGTGCTGGCCGCGCCCGCTGCGCTCTTTGTCGCCTCGATCGCATCGCACGTACCGCGACAAGCAGAGGTGGTGGCGCTTCTGGCGCTCGGCGCTGGCATTGCGATCGGGCTCGGCGCAGTCCCGCTGTCGCGTCCTTTCGGACCCGAACAGTCGCGCTGGATCGATGCCACCAAAGGTGCCTTTACCGTCGCGCTGCGCTCCGATCCCGACACTGCCGTTACCGCGGCGTTGGCGACACTGCGGCAGGCGCTCGGGCCTTCGCCGGCGGCTCCCGAGCTGTGGCGTCTCGACCCGCCGTCGCTTTTGACCGCCGATCGCGCGGGATATGGCCGTTCCGAACCGGGCGCCGCTCCGCCGCGGTTGCTCTTCGAGTTGGCACGCGGCGAGCCGGAACAAACGCTGCGCATCGAAGTGCTGGAGACGCTCGAAGTACGGCGGGCCGACATTCGCCCCGCGCTCGAATGGCTGCGTGGCCGAGGCGCGATGTCGCTCACGCTGCTCACCGATGACGAGGGTCCCGTGGGCGCCCTCGTGCTCCCGGCCGGCGCGCGCGCACATCCTCTATCGCTCGAAGAGGTGCGCGCCCTGCGCACCCTCGCCGATCGGATGACCGCGCAGCTCGGAGTCTCCGGTGCGCTGGCGCGAGCGCGTACGCGTGAGGTCCAGGCCAAGCGCGCGGCCGAACGCGAGACGGAACGCGCGGCCCTCCTCGAGAAAGGGGTGATGACGGCGACGCGACGCCACGAAGCCAACGCACGCCGGCTGGCGCGCCCCGCGCTGGTTGCGCCGTATAGCCCCGTCGCCAGACTCACGATGGAGAAACTCGAACGCGCCGGAGAGAGCTGTGCGCCGCTCAGTCTGCTCACACCGCCCGGCATCGACCCCGTCCCTTATGCCGCCGTCGTCCACGGCACGGGAAAACGGCGCGAAGGCCCGTTCGTCGTGGTGGACGGCGCGGGCGTCGACGAGCAGCAGGAAGAGAGCTGGCGCGACCCTATCGGGTCGCCGCTACATCTTGCGCAAGGTGGCTCGCTGCTCATTCTCAGCATCGCCGCGCTCGCCCCGGAAGCGCAGCGTTTTCTCGCCACCTCGCTCACGACGCAAGCGCCGCTCCAAAAGGGAGAAGCGTCGCTCGACGTCGCGCTCCTGGTGTCTGTGCCAATGAACGTGCAAAAGCTCGTCGAAGCGGGCGATCTCGATGCAGGCCTCGCCGAGGCCATAGGCGATCGCGCGATCGAGCTTGCACCGCTCGCGGCGCGGGCCGAGGACATGCGCGCCATCATCGTCGATCGCTTGGCGCGCCTTGGCGTGCGCCTTCAGGGTCGCCCCATGGGACTCGATCCGCGCGCGCTGGGGCGCTTGATCGAGCATGCTTGGCCCGGCAACGAGCTCGAGCTCGAGGACGTGCTCACGCGCGCCATCGCCATTGCCGATGGCGACCTGCTTACCGCGGCCCACCTCGACCAGATCGGTTTCGTCGCAGCCCCGCCGACGACCCGCCACAGTTCGCACCCGTCCGTTCCGCGCCGCGCCGCGCGGTCGTAGCTCCGAACGGCGGAGCTACTTGTACATCTCGTCGAGGATTTCTTCTTCTCGCCCTTGGGCGATGAGCCGGTCGTGGCGGAAGGCTTCCCGCAGAGAAAGCCAGGTGAAGAAGATGATGATGGGGATGAGGCCCGCGATGGGCATGTTGTCCCCTTTTCCAACGATCTCCATGAGGTTTTCGAAACCCTCATGGAACTCTTGCGGGAGATTGACGAGAGCGGCGGAAAACATGGTTGCCTTCATTTAGAGCAACTCCGTGCCACGGGCAAGCACGCCCGCCATCCCACGGGCTCCGGCCCAAACCAAAGTAGCGGCGGCCGAGCTCCCCAAGTAGGGTACGAATAGCGTAATGAAGTCTTTTCCCCTGACCAATCGCTCGCTTCTCGGCGAGCGGTTTCAGGTTGAACGGGAGGTGGGGCGGGGCGGGGTCGGCGTCGTCTACCGGGCGTTCGATCTGGAGACCGCGCAATGGGTCGCGCTCAAGCTCATCGCGGTCGAAGGGGTCGAATCGGCGGAAGAAGACCGCTTTCTTCGCGAAGGTCAGCTGCTCCGGGAGCTCGACCATCCCCACATCGTGAAGCTCGTCGCCTGCGGTAAGCTCGAAGACGTTCCCTACGTGGCCATGGAGTGGCTCGACGGTGAGGACTTGGCGGCGCGTCATCGCCGCGCTCCGCTCGGACTGCGCGACGCGCTCGAGGTGGCTCGCCAAATCGCGGTAGCGCTCGACACGGCGCACCGGGCGGGGGTCGTCCACCGCGACGTCAAACCGTCGAACATTTTCCTCGTGCGCCAGGCGAGCGAAGGCGATAGGCCGTTCGCCAAGCTCGTCGACTTCGGTGTCGCGCTCGAGAACGACGTGCGACTCACCCGAACCGGGGTGGTGGTCGGCACGCCCGCCTACATGGCACCCGAGCAAGCCAAAGCGGAAGGCGTGCTCGACGCGCGCGCCGACATTTATTCGCTCGGCGCTTCGCTGTTCGAGCTCGTCGCCGGTCGCCCTCCCCACGTAGGGCCCACCGCCATCGCCACGCTGGCGAGGCTCGTCACCACCGACGCGCCGCGTCTTTCCGATCTCGTGCCGCAGGTGCCGCCCGCCCTCGACGCGCTGGTAGCCACGATGCTCGCCACCGAGCCTGCCAAGCGCCCAGCCCAGGCGCTCGAGGTCGCCGAAGTGCTGGCGCGGGTCGCAGCGGACGCGTCCACCATCGAAACCGCGCTGCCCCGCGGGGCCGCCGCGGTGCAAGCAACGGCAGCGCTGCAGGGCTCGCGCCTCTTCACGTCCATCGTCGCGCTCGGCATCCCGAGCCAAGAGCGGGCGTCCATCGTCGAGCAGCTGCACGCGCGCGGTGCGGACGCGGTCGCGCTGGGGCACGATGCGGTTGCCGCTCACGTCGGGGCGCGCCGCGCGCTCGGCGGAGAAGCCGCGCGCGCACTCGAGCTCGGGCGTTTTCTCGCCGAGGAGGGGGGCAAAATTGGCGTCGCCACCGGACGGAGCAAGGTCGATTTGACCAAGCCGGTCGGTGAGGTCGTCGACCGCGCGGCCGCTCTCGCGCACGGCGCCGAAGCCGGCCAGGTGCTCGCCGATACGACGACGAGCGAGCTTGCGCGCGGTCGCTTCGAGTTCCAAGTGCGCGGCGACGGATCGGCGGTCGTGGGCCCCCCGCTGAGCGGAAGGCGCAACGAGGGTTCGGCCGGCGCGCCTTTCGTTGGCCGCGAGGCGGAGCTCACGCAGATCGTCGCCACGTACGAGCGATGTGCCGACGAACGAACGCCGGTGGTGGTCACGGTCGTTGGCGCACCGGGGATCGGCAAGAGCCGCCTCGTACGAGAGGTACTGGCCCGCATCGCCACCCAGGCCACGCCGCCCAAGATCACCGTCGTAAGGAGCGAGTCTTTCGGGCGCGGGCATCCGCTCGGATTGGCGGCAGACGTCATGCGAGCGTTGCTCGGCACTTCGAAGGGCTCGTCCTTCGCGTCGGCGCGCGACGCGCTTGCCACCGC
>Ga0193706_1000616_pt1 | contig 19483 bp, 19 predicted proteins | sample U3c1metaG_FD_160130 | JGI IMG/M metagenome (GOLD analysis project Ga0193706, IMG submission 160130) | Soil microbial communities from a riparian zone of the East river system, Colorado, United States - U3c1 | ecosystem: Environmental > Terrestrial > Soil > Riparian zone | place: USA: East River... | reverse complement strand
CCTTGCAGCGCGTTGTTGATGCCGCGTCCGGGATAGAGCAGGTTCTCTCCCGCCAGCTTGATGCGCTTGCGGAGCTCGTCCGGAGTGAGCTTCTGGTACGCGCCCGTGATCGGAGCGAACACGTAGCGCAACAGGCCGTAGTCGACCGCCGCGGAAACGCGGTTGAATGGCTCGATCGGGTCGGACGCCTGCGGGAAGGTCAGCTCTTCCTTGTGGAAGTACTCAGCGCCCGGACCGGTGTAGGCCGACCAGTCGCGACGCTCGAATGTCGTGTGGCATCCACCGACGGCGAGCAACAACGCGAGCGCAAGCAACGCTCGCAAGAAATGATAGTTCGAGATGGGGATTGCCGAGGTCGGACCAGGTGATCAGATGGACTTAAGATACTCCACCAGATCGTTCTTCTCGGCAGGAGTCAATCCAAGCTGGAAATGCTGGTTGTAGTGGTTGACCACGTCGAGCAGCGTCGCGAAGCGGCCGTCGTGGAAGAATCCCCCCTTCTGGTGGCTCCAAAGTCCGCGGAGCGGCGTGGTGCGATAGCGCTTGTCCGGCGAGCGATCCGCCTGGAAGTTGTCGATCCCGATCTCCGCCCCGGTGGGCAGATTCCAGCCAGGCTCGGTGAACAGGGGCTCGACGTGGCAGCGGTTGCACGCAGCCTTGCCTTCGAAGAGCTCGTCTCCACGCTCAGCCGCCGCGTGGTTGAAGCTGGTTTCCGGCGGCTTGGGTGCCGGCAGCGCCAGCTGGAAGAAGTGTAGCGCGGCGAGCTTGGGCGTCACGCGATCCGGATCGTTCTGGATGTGGCCGAAGCCCGCGCGCGCGGCGATCGGGAACTGCGTCGCGTCGTCCAGGCGCGGGTCGAAGAAGGTTCCCTTGCCGTGCATCTCGATCGTGGCCACGAAGGCGTTCCAGTGGGTGACGCTGCCCCAGCCCGTCCAGGTGTGGAGATTCACTCCGACCAGACCGAAAGCCGGCGGGATGAGCGTCGCGCCGGAAGTGCCGTTGGGTGCCATGGCCTTCCCGTCGAGCAGCAGCGCTGCATCGAACTTGCCCGGTCCCCAGCTGTGCAGCACCTGCCTGACCGTCGTCTCGTCCGTGTTGAGCAAAGTCGCGATCGAAGACAGGTCCGGTGCGAAGGCGATGATCGAGCCGACGTCGAGATCACGGTTCGCCCAACCGTCGAGACGCTTGCCGATCCCTGGAGCGAAGGAATCGTCGACGGTCGAGTGGCAGAGGGCGCACTGGATCCCGATCGATTCCAGCTGGCCCTGCTGCGTGATGAAGCCCGTGACGCCGAGCACCGCCTTCAGGCGCAGCAGCTCGATCGTCACCGCCGGATCGTTCAAGTTCACCTGGCCAGCCGCCAGGGCCAGTTGCAGTTCCGAGGGAAGCAGCTGCACGTCGACCTTCAGCCCAAGGGCCAGGGCCTGTGCCGGGCTCAAACCCGGCCCGACTCCGCCATTCGCGACGCCCGCGACCGCCTTGTGGAGTTGCAGCGTCTGACCCCAGAAGGCTTCATCGCCGAAGGTGTCATTGCGGAAGGTCTTGCGACCGTCCTTGATCATCTTGGCGCCGTTCTGCTCCGGCGTCGGATCGCCGGAAACCACAGGTCTGCTGTTCGAGATCAAGGCCCACAGACCGATGATTGCTATTCCGCCGACGAGAACGGTGAAACCCTGTCCACTGCGCGGTCGATTGAACGTCATGGTTGTAATTCCTGCATGGGAGGCCCCCGCATGCGCCGGGCTGAGCTTCGCGGAATGCCCTGAAGAAGACGCGGCGGCAGCGCAATTCCCATTCCGGTGACGTCGAGCGCGTGTCCCAGTGGTTAAAAGGTCGCCGCGAGTCACTCTTGGAGGGACTCGCGGCGTGGCAGGTGGCGTCACTAACCAATTCGCGGGCTTGTGTCCCCTACATGCCCGTGACAGTCAGGTCGCACATTCGCTGCCGGGCTTTCCACTGCACGTTCCATGCCAAGGCGCAGGCCACCTGGGGCCATCGTACGATCAACCCGATTTCACCTGGCCGCGGCCGCCGCTCTGCGACGCGTTCCATTCGTCGATGCCGCCGCGGTAGTCCTCGACGTGGGTGTAGCCCGCTGCTGCGAGCTTGTTCGCCGCGCGCGTCGATGCGTCGCATTTCGATCCCGCGCAGTACACGACCACCCGCTTGTGCTTGTCGCCCGCGGTCTGCTTCTCGACGCTCTGCAGGAAGTCGGGACTGTCGAGCGGGACGTTCGTCGAGCCGTAAATGCTCGCCCGTTGGAAATCCGTTTCCGAGAGGACGCTGATGAGCGCGAACTCCTCCTTGCCGCGCTGAAGCGTCTGGAGCTCGCGGATGCTGATCGGCTTGACCATGGTTCGCTCGGATCGAGCAAGCTCCATGCCGTCTCGGCGCTCGTCAGCCCTGGCGCAGGATCCTTGCAGCGCGGCTGAGCGTCTCCAGCTTGGCGCGCGCGAGATCGCGGCTCGCGACCGGACGCTCGGAGAAGGTCCCGAAGCCGCAATCAGGATTCAGGTAGATGCGCTCTGGCTCCACGAAGCGGGTCACCTCGCGCACGCGAGAGGCAACCGCTTGCGGGTCCTCGAGATCGGTGGTGCGCGGATTGACGGCTCCCAGGCCGAGCGTGGCCTTCGCAGGCAGCAGGGCGAGCACCGACAAGGGTCCCGCGCGCGGTGTCGCGTACTCGAGGACGAACTGACCGACGCCCATGCGGCGCAGGGTCGGCATCAATTCGGCGTAGGAGCCCGACAGGAGCACGTCTTCCTGCGTGCTCCAATTGCCGCGGCAAACGTGCAGGCCGATCGTCGGCCCTTCGAAGCCAGCCACCACGCGGTTGATCAGCATCGCGGCGAGCTCGAGCTCTTCCTCGGGGCTGGATTTCGCCGCTAGCGCCGCGCACATGAACGTGCGCGTCGCGGATTTGCCGGCGAAGACCAGCTCCGAGAGCACTGGCTCGTCGAACTGCACGAAATCTGCGCCTGCGGCGACCAGCTCGGTCAACTCCTCGCGCAGGATCCTCACCAGGTCGTCGTTGAGCGCCTCGCGCGTCGGATAGGCCGCTTCCGAAAGGCCTTTGACCCAGATCGAGCGCGACAGGAGATAAGGACCAGGGAGGGTGAGCTTCAGCGGAAGCTCGGTCTTTCCGCGCGCGAAGGCGAGATCGCGGCCGATCAGGGATCCGCGGCGCGCGAGCCGGCCGGTCACCACCGGGTTCTTGATCGCGAAGGCCGGCACGTCGAGCGCGCGCAGCAGGCCCTCGAAGGCGGCCTTGTCCTCGACGTAGTTCAAGAGCTCCGCCATCGTCATCAGCTTCAGGCCGTCGAGGCGTTCGCACAGGAAGGAGAAGAAGTTGTCGCGCCGCTGCTCTCCGTCGCTCGGCATGTCCGCGCCGGCTTCGATCTGATCGCGGATCGCCTCGCTGCAGGCGCGCTCGCGCAAGGCTTCGAGATCCTTCGAGCCGCGGCGCTGGGCTTCGAGCAGGTAGGCGGGCCGCGGCCAGGAGCCGACGACGGTCACGGGGAAGAGGGGCAGTCCTTTCATGGGATCGACTTCAGCTCGAGCTTGACCTCGGTGCCCGCGAGCAGCGTCTGCGCGAGCAGCGAGCGCGCCAGGGTATCGCTCCACAGGGCCTCGAGCTCCTCCGACGACGCCGGACTCTGCACGTAGAGGCGTCCTTCGATCTCGGCCAGGCCGCCGGGACCCTGCTTCGTGAGCCCGAGGAACACGCCGGGGTCGCTGGCGCGCGTCGAGAGCGACAGCTCCATCTGCTGCAGCTCTACTTTCGCGCGCGACGCTCGCCAGCGCAGGCCCGCGACGAGATCCCCCGCCAGCGCCGCGAGCAGCACTTCGACCGCGCTCGGCGCCGCGTCGGCCGTGTCGAAGCTCGCCGGCTGCCCGATGTCGATGTGGTGGTTGCGCGCGAAGACTCGCGTGGTGCTGCCCTCGCCCGTGGCCGCGCGCACCTGCCAGCGGAAATTGCGCGCCTCCTCCAGGTCGGCAGCGAGCGACGTGTCCTCGGCGCTCTTGCGCACGAAGTAGGAGATCGAGCGTCCCTGCGACGGCACGGCCGCCAGCAGGGCATGGCCGACCATGCGACACCAGGCCGGCAGATCCTCCTTGACGCTGATCTCGCTGCTGCGGATCTCGAGCACGCCTCCGGGAGCGAGGGGCTCGAAAGCCTCGCGGATGATCAGGAGCAGGCCGCTGCCGCAGTCGAGATCCCCGCCCTCGCAGACGGCGTCGGCGCGGGGATTCGACTCAAGACTCACGCGAAACGCCTCAGTACGAGACGCAGGGCGAGCCGTCGGACAGGAATTCGACCAGCTTCGCTCCGCCGACGATCGTCGCGCCCGTGATCAGCTTGGTCTCGTCGAGTCCGCGCCGCTTGAAGCACGGTGAGCACACCCAGATCTTGCCGCCGGCCTTGACGAAGTTCGCCATCAGGTCCTTCAGCGGCGAGAAGCCCGGCTCCGCGATGTCGTCCCCGTATCCGGGCGTGGCCAGGCGCACGCCTTCGGTCGAGAGGAAGATCATCGTCTCCTTGTTCGAGGCGACCGCGGCGTTGGCGACGACGAAGGCGACGGTGGCCTTGTCCGCGTCGTTCTTGGCATAGGTGAGGCTGACACAGAACTTCGAGCTCATGGCTGATTTCCTCGGGCGCGTTCGATCCAGTAATCGGGGTGAGACTGTCGGAGCAGGCGGTGGCCGGTCATGCGGCACCAGGCTGGCAGGTCCTCTGGTGCGCCGGGATCCTCCGCGATCAGATGGAGTTGCGCTCCCGGGGGCAGGTCAGCCATCCGAAAGCGCAACTCCAACACCAGTTCCCCGCATCCCATCGCACCTGCATTCCAGGTCGCGTCGGAGCGGAGTCGCTCGCCGTCCTCGGAGCTCACTTGAGCTGCGTGTACGTCAGCTTGCGTTTCCAGGCGGTCTTCTCGGGCGCCATCTGTCCGTCGATCTCGACGTAGGCCTTGGGCAGGGCGTTGACGGCCCCCGCGGCAGGCTTGGGATCGAGCACGATGTCACGGCCGACCGACCAGAGAACACGGCGCTCGTCGAGGTTGCCGAAGTAGTAATTCACCATCGCCGGGTCAGGACCGCTGTAGCCCGCGGCCGTGGTGCGCCGCACCAGCTCGTCGTTCTCCGGCGTGACGTTGAAATCGCCGACGAAGATGTCGGCCACCGCGACGTCGAGCGGAATCCAGCCCACCTCGGGCGCGTAGAACTCGACCCAGCAGTGGTAGCTCTGGTCGATGTCCTTGCCGTCGAGCTCCTGCTTCAAGAACGAGCCGTACAGGATGCGCGTCGGAATTCCGGCCGAGCGCGACAGGGCCGCGTACAGCGAGTGGAAGTCCGTGCAATTGCCGGTCTTCGTCGACAGGCAGTACTCGCTCGATCCGACCGGAGAGGCCTTCTTGTCCTTCGGCGACTTGACCCAGTAATCGACGTTCTTCAGGGTCCAGTCGTAGAGCTTCTGCGACGCCAGGATCGGGTTCTTCTCGTTGCCGATGATGCTGGCGGACAGATCGCGAACTTCCGGGCTGAGCACGACGTTGGCGTTGCCCGAGAGCTCGGCGGCGAAGCGCTGCTTCTCCTCGTCGTTCAAGGGCCGGGTCTTCTCCGGCGTGATCTTGTGCACGTCCTCGGCACGGGTCAGATCGAAAGTGGTCGTGATCGGGTAGGTGCCTTCCTTGGGCGCATGGGCCTCGATGAAGAGCACGCGATTCCCCTGCGAATCCTTGTTGATCTTCCAACCCGGATAGGGCGAGTCGACGTGAAGATTCGAGACCTGCTGCAGCGAATCCTCCTGCGGCAGGGCCATCCACACGCGGATGTCCAGGGCGCCCGGGGGAACCGTCAGCTCGATCTGGTTCTTCACGCTGAAATCGGCCTGCCTGGCCGCGCTCTGGCACGAGGCCAGGAGCGCCGCCGCCAGCGCGACGGTGGTGGTGAGCTTCATTTGTGTGTTCATGGAAGTGATCAGAATGCGTAGGCGATGAAAGCCACCACGCGGTTGTCGTCGCCGTCGCCGAAGCCCACGTACTTCGTGGTCCAGTTCAGGTACTCGAGGCCGAAGGAGATGGGTTTGATGTTCCAACGGCTCGCCACGTACCAGATCACGTTCTCCGCGCGCCCGCCAGCGCCGACGTCCGAGTTCTTGGGATTGTCGTTGGAGTAACCGACGTACAGCGTATTGGTCGGACAGGTCTTGAATCCGAGCTCGACGAATCCGCCCCGCGCTTCGATCTCCTCTCCCGTAGCCTTGAGCACGCCTTGGAAAATGCCGCCGCGCACGTCGTCGAGGTTCTCGCCCATCCAGGCCTCGGCCTTCAGCGAGAGTCGATCCGAGTACAGCGGAAGGCTGACGTCGAAGCCGTAAGCGGTCGAATCGAACTCGTCTTCGCCGACGAACTTGGTGTCCGACTTCTCCCAGGCCTGGTGTCCCCAGATTCCGACCTCGGCCTTCTGGCCGGCGATCGGGAATCCATAGGCAAAGCGAGCCTGCAGAGTGGGCAGGCCCGAGGTCTCGCCGTCGCGGAAGCCCGCTCCGAAGGTGCCGGCCGTGTCCAGGTCCTGGTTGTCATCCGCGCCGGTCAGACCGATCTCGCTCTGGAAAATCCACTTCGTCTCGCCGACGGCGTGGATCCATTCCGGCCGGATCTGCGGCCTGCGGTCGCCGAGGTTGCCGGCTCCCCACATGGCCAGGTCGGCGTTCACGATCGGGTAGAGCGGCGAGATGACGTCCGTGGTCTGACCGAAAAGGAAGGACCAATCGGTCCAGCCCAGCTTGAGCCATGCGTGGCGCATGCGCAGGGCCGCGCGCGATTCGCTCTGCCCCGCGAGACCGTTGTTGAAGAAGTCGATCTCGATCTTGCCGGTGACCTTCGCGTCGTTGAGACCGGCGATCTTGCCGGCATCGACGTCGATTCCAAAGCGGGTCAAGCGCGGGTGGATCGTCAAGTCTTCGCGGTTCTTGCCGCCGGCTCCCACGGGCGCTGCCGCCGCGGAATCCTCGGAAAGGATCCAGCCGATGGTCTGGGTGTTGTTCGGGCGCGAGTCGTCATATTGCGCGTCGAGACGGATGAATCCGTAGAGGCGGAAGTGATTGCCCTCTCCCAGGAGGTCCTTCCAGGCCAGGCCCCCTTGGGCCGTTGCGGGTTCCTGGGAAGTGGGCGCGGCAGCGCCCTGAGCAAGAGCCGCGCCCGAAATCAGCGGCACGGAGACGAGCGCGCGGAGCAGCGTGGACATGGGGATCAGTCCTGTGATGGGTGTTTCGCTCACTGGCGGAAGCGAACACCGCGGCCGACTCCGTCTGGAGGCAGGAGTCCGGACACGCGCGGACTTCAGGTCCGGATCACGTTCCGAAAGCCGACCGGCCCCCGAGCAGAATGGCCGCGCGCGAGCGCGGTCCACCGCTTACGGCGGAATCAGCCGTAGGCGCGGGTGAGCAGGGGGCAGTGCATGAACGGAGATTTATAGGGGGCAGGCCCATTTCTGTCAAAAATGGGAGCATCCATGGCCGGGAGCAGGACCTCGTTAACGGTCGTGGAGGTCGGCGGGTCTTGCATCCGCTCCCAAAGCGGGCGCACCACCATGATCCAGGGGTCGAATCGCGGCTTGATCGCCTGCTCCGTCACGCTCCTCGCCTGCTGCTATGCCGGCGAAGCCGGGGACCGCCCGCCGCAAGCTCCCCTCTTCGCGCCCGCGCCGGGCTCGCCGATCACTCTCGGCGCAGGATCCAACCATGTCGTGCTCGGCGACATGAACCGGGACGGCAAGCTCGATCTGGTCGTCGCCAGCGCCAAGCCGCTGGGCCTGCGCGTTCTGCTCGGCCTGGGCGATGGACGTTTCGGTGCATCGGAAACCATTTTGCCGCTGCGCGAGGGTCCGAGCGAAGTCGCCCTCGGTGACGTCAATGGCGATGGCTACCTGGACCTCGCCTGCGCCAGCCATGACAGCTACGCGGTGACCCTGGCGCTCGGCGATGGGAAGGGCGGGCTCTGCCTCGCGGAGAATTCTCCGATCGTGATGAAGGACGGCAAGCATCCGCACACCCATGGCTTGGGGCTGGCGGACCTGAACGGCGATCAGAAGCTCGACCTCGTCAGCGTCAACAATGCCGACAACGACCTCTCGATCGCTTTCGGCGACGGACACGGCAGTTTCACGCCCGCGCCAGGCTCACCCTTCGCCGTCGGACCCAGTCCCTATCCTCTCGCGATCGGCGACCTCGACCGCGACGGTCGGCTCGACATCGTCGCCACCGCCAGCGCCACCGGCCCGCAGCGTGCGAATCAATTGGCGCTCAGTCGCGCCCTGACGATCCTGCTCGCCGACGGGCACGGGGGCTTCGCGACGAAGCAGGTTCCGCTGCGAACCAGCGAGCCGTGGTTCGTCGCGACCGGCGACGTCGACAGCGACGGACTGCCGGATCTGCTGGCCACGCATCATGAGATGCGCGAATTCAGCTTGGTGCTCGCCGATGCGAAGGGCGGGTTCGTCGAATCGGCTGACTCGCCGCTCGACTTCGGCCGTTCCGTGTTCCAGGTCGAGTTGGCCGACGTGAATCGGGACGGCAAGCTCGATGCCCTCGGCGCAGCAGGCGAAGGAGTCCGCGTCCTGCTCGGAGACGGCAAGGGACATTTCCATCCGGCGCCCCATTCGCCGTACTCCGCCGGCACGGGAACGTGGTCCTTCGCACTCGGCGATGTCAATGGCGATGGAAGGCTCGACCTCGCCGCGGGCGACGCGGAGCACAATACGATCAGCGTTCTGCTCGGTCAGTGAGCGCTCGAAAAGTCGGCTTTACCTGGTTTACCGCGAAAGCCTAAGGATCGCGGGCGCTGCTCATATCGCTCGGCAGGCAGCGACGGGTATTCTTGCGAGCCGCGAGGCTCAAAGGCCAAGCCCGAGCATGAGCCTTCCCCCTGCTCCCACCGACTCCGATCGGTTCCGACTCGCGCGCCAGATTTCGCTCGTTCTGGGTTTCTGCGCAGTGGTGGGAGGCTCGATCTCCCTGATCGGATGGGCCGGAGACCTGCCGCGGCTGACGGATTGGTTCGTCTCAGGGGTGTCGATGCAGCCCAACACGGCCCTGGCCCTGATGACATCAGGGCTGGCGCTCCTGGGCAGCGCCCTGTCGTGGCGCCGCGCCTCGGCGGGCTTGGCCACGGCGACGGCATTGATCGGCATCGCCACACTTTTCGAGCACGCTCGCGGGATCGATCTGGGCATCGACCGGATGCTGCTCTTCGATCGGGCTTGGGGTGGCGGACTCACCCTTTCGCCGGGGCGGATGGGAATTCCAGCCTGCGTCTCCTTCACGCTTCTGGGTGTGGGACTGTTCCTCCTGGGCAGGGACCTCAAGGCCCGGCGGCTTGCGTCGACCCTGGGATTGATCGCCACGCTCATCGCGCTGCTGTCCCTGATCGGCTTCGCATACGGTGCGGACACGCTGCACACGCTGCCGCGGCTGACGGCGATCTCCCTGCAGACGGCGATCCTGATCCTCATGGTCGGCACCGGCTTGATGGCGGCCGCGGCTGAACAGGGCATCGTCGCGATGCTCTTGCGCGACGATGCCGGCGGCGTGCTCATGCGCCGCCTCCTGCCACCCTTCGTGCTGGTCACCCTGCTGCTCGGCTGGCTGCGCGTGCGCGGACAGGAGCTGGAGCATTACGAGACAGCCTTCGGCACCGCGGCGCTGGTCTTCGCGATGATCGTCATGTTCACCATTTTGCTGATGATGACTTCGAGCAAGGTCGGAGAGGCGGGAGCGGAATTGCAGGCTACGGCGCGCTCGCAGAAGCTGCTGGCGGAGATCGCGGAGCTCAGCACCTTCGAGACGGACACGGGTCAGTTCCTCGAGGCGAGCGGAAAGCGAGTCGCGAGTGCCCTGGGTGTTTCGCGCTGCGGCCTTGCGACGATCGACCTGGATCGCGGCCTGATCCACTCCGAGCACGACTACCACGGCGGGCTCGGATCGATCGGAGGCGTCTATCCGATCGACCAGTATGCGAACCACATTCAGGAAGATGCGAAGGCTGGAAGGACCACGGCGATCGAGGATCTCGCCGCCGATCCGCGCACGAGCCTGCTGTACGAGCAGCGCTACAAGCACATACACATCCGGTCCTGCGTCTGCGTGCCCTTGCGCCGCGAGGGTCGGTGGGTGGCGAACTTCTGGATCGGTCACCACGAGCCGCGCCGCTGGGCCGCCGCCGATCTCAAGTGGATCAACAACATCGCCGACCGCGTCTGGATGTTCGTCGAGAAGGCGCGCGCCGTCGACCAACAACGCAGCGCCCAGGCCTCCCTGGCCGAGAACGAGCGACTGCTGCGCACGGTCACGGAATACGCGCAGGTGGGACTGGTGATCATCGGAAGCGACCACCGCTATCTGTACGCCAACCGCGCCTATGCCGAGGTGCTGGGCCTCTCGACGCACGACATCGCCGGTCGCCACGTCAGCGAGGTGCTCGGCGATGCCTACGCGGCGCAGATCCGGCCCCGCCTCGACCAGGCTTTCTCTGGCGAGCCGGTGCGCTACGAGCTTTCGCTGCCTGCAACGGCCGATTCGACCCTCGAGCGCTGTTTCGCCGTCACCTACGAGCCGCAGATCGAATCCGGCGTGGTCACCAGCGTCGTGGTCGCGATCACCGACATTTCGCAGCGCAAGCGCGACGAGCAGGCCCTGCGCGACGCAGACCGCCACAAGGACGAATTCCTCGCCACGCTCGCCCACGAGCTGCGCAACCCGCTCGCGCCGATGAGCAATTCGCTGGAGCTCATGAAACGAGCCGGCGATGACCGGCTGCTGGTCGAGCAGGCGCGCGCGATGACCGAGCGTCAGCTCGCGCAGATGGTGCGGCTCGTCGACGATCTGCTCGACGTCAGTCGGATCACGCGCAACAAGATCACGCTCAAGCAAGAAACCGTCGAGCTGGCCTCGATCCTGCGCGACACCGTGGACTCGATGCGCCCGCAGTTCGTTCTCTCGGGATTGCAGTTGAAAGTCGTCCTGCCTTCCACGCCGATCCTGCTCCACGCCGATGCGGTGCGGCTGACGCAGGTGTTCGGCAATCTGCTGACCAATGCCTGCAAGTACACGGGACGAGGCGGCGTCGTCACGCTCTGGGCCGAATCCGATGGCGGCGAGGCGATGATCAGCGTCGACGACACCGGCATCGGAATCCCGCGCGAGATGCTCTCGCCCGTGTTCGACATGTTCGTGCAGGTCGACAAGTCGATCGAGCGATCGCAGGGAGGCCTCGGCATCGGTCTGACGCTGGTCCGCAAGCTGGTCGAGATGCACGGAGGCAGCGTGACCGCCCGCAGCGAAGGGCTGGGCCACGGCAGCCAGTTCAGCGTGCGCTTGCCGTGCCTGGTCGATGCGCCCTCGCTCACGACGCCGCTCACTTCGGACGAGCAACCCCTGCGTATCCGCGCGCGCCGGATCCTGGTCGTCGACGACAACCAGGACACCGCTCTGAGTCTTGCCGCCTTGCTGACCCTCAACGGCTGCGACACACAGACCGCGCGAGACGGAGTCGAGGCTGTCGAGAAGGCGAGCTCGTACCGACCCGAGATCGTGCTCCTCGACATCGGCCTGCCGAAACTCAGCGGCTACGACGCCTGCCGCGCGATCCGCGCCCAGGCGGGCGGTCGCGACATCGTGATGGTTGCCCTGACGGGCTGGGGACAGGACGAGGATCGGCTCAAGTCGATCGAGGCAGGCTTCGACAGCCACCTGGTGAAGCCGGTGGATCACGACCGGCTGATCCGCTTGCTTTCGGATCTGCTGGCGCTCAGGGCCTGAGATCGACCAGCGCTCGCGCGCATACGCAAAACCACTGAGCGCTCGCGACATTTGCGCTCCCCCCCCGCCGATCCGTGATTCCATGGGTTGCAGGCTTCCGACAGCCACACCATGACCACATCACGATGAACTCACTATCGACATGCCTCGTCAGCTTGACCGTCCTTCTCGGCCTGTCCGCTTGCCACGATGGAGGAGGCAGCAGCAACTCGCCCAGCTCCGCGCAGATCGGGCATCTCGCCATTTCGATCACCGATGCGCCCTTGGATCGAGCGCTGGTGGCCCAGGCGAGCATCGAGGTGCGCGAGATCAAGGCTCATACCAGCTCCTCGGCCAACTCGGGCTTCGTCGTGCTGTACTCCGGCGTCCCGATCACGATCGACCTCCTGGCGCTGAACAACGGGGTCACGCAATTGCTCATCGATGCCCCCGTGCCGGTCGGTTCCTACCACCAGGTGCGGCTGGTCGTCAGCGACGCGCGGCTCGAGCTGACCAACGGGAACGTCTACTCGACCGCCAACGGCAATCTCGATCTCACCAGCCTGGACACGAGCGGGCTCAAGATCTTCATCCAGCCCGACATCGAGGTGGTCAGCAACTTGTCGAGCACTCTGCTGCTCGACGTCGACCTCTCGAAGACTTTCCATCCGATCCCGGCGAACGACCCGCCCAATGCAGCCTCGTTTCAGCTGATGCCCGTGATCAAGGCGACCAACCTCACCGACACGGGGGAGATCCGCGGGCGGGTGCTCATGGACGACGGCCTGGGCGGGACCATCGGAGTTCCGGACGCAAACGTGTACATCCAACCGCCCGGGGATCTCGATCCTGCCAACGCGATCGCCGGGACGGGGACGCTTGCCGATGGAAGCTACCGCGTGATCGGATTGCTGCCCGGAACCTTCGATGTGCTCGCAACCCACTCCGTCTTGCTGGGCGTCGTGCCCGGACAGGTCGTGACCGTGGGGAACGCGACCGATGTCGATGTCGTGATCCAGTGAACCGGCCGAGTCCTCGATCGAGCTTGCTGTTCGCGCTCGGCTTCTCGCTCGGTGCGATCAGCCTCGCGGGGCTTGCTCTTCGAGAGTCGTCCGCATCCAGGACGGAGCCAGTGGCGGTGCTGCGACAGGAAGAGATTGCTGCTCCAAGCGCTGCGCTGACCCTGCCCTGTCCCCCATCGCTCACTCTGGCGCGCCAGGAGATCGCGAGCTCCTCGGAGGCCGCGAGCAGCATCGTGGGGTCGCCTTGGACCTGCCTCGCCGACACGCTGCGCCGCGGGACCAGCGGGCCCGCGGAATGGGAGACGCAGGTCGCGTCCTGCGCCGACGAATGGGGCGCGGCGGATGCCAGCGCGCTGCGCGCGGGTGCGATCGACGAGAAGTTGCCGCTCGAGGAGCGGCTGGCTGCCCTGGAGCTCGTGCGCGCGCTGCAAGCCGAGTCGGGGATCCAACCGACGCCCGAACAGGAGTTGGAGCTTCGCCAGGTCGCTTTCGGCCCGGAAGCCTCGGGCACGAAGTGCTGGGCAGCCGCCGCGGCAGTCGCAGCCTTCGCAGGCGCCGAGGGGCGCGAAGAATTGCTCGAGGAACTCGAAGCTCTGGATGCATCGCGCGCTTCCGTCGCGCTCCACGGCCTGAGGCGCGGGGCGCGCAGCTGCCTCTTGCGAGACATCACCGCGCGACTCGCTCTCGCCGACGACCCCGCCACCGTGGAGCATCTGTGCATCGCCGCGCAATGCGTCGCGCGCCCGCTGGGTGAGCTCGCGCAGGAAGCCGATTCCCAAGGCGCGGCGGAGCTGCTTGGATTCGCAAGCCGCAGCGACGTGTCGCCGACGGCGCGCAGACGCCTGCTGGTCGCCGCGGCTTCGCTCGGCGATGCGGCAACGGAAATCCGCCTGTGCGAGATCGTCTGCGATCCAGGCGTCGAGGCTCAGCTCGCCCGGGAGATCGCACACGCCCTGCGCGCGAGCCCGCGCACCCAGCTCTCCGCGGATCTGGAGCAGCGGATGCGCAACGCCGCGATCGATGCCGATCTGCGCAAGCAGCTGAGCACCACCTGCGGCGCCCTGCGCATGCGCGATGCCCGGAATTGCGGGACCCTGGCGGTCTTCAGCTCTTCGGCAAGCCGTCGATGAAGGCGTTGGCCTCGTTGATCGAGGTCTCCATTTCCTTGATCAGCCTGGCGACGTCGGACTCGACCGCGCCGACCTGGTCCCTCAAGGACGAGATCGCCTGGGCGTTGAGATTGTGCTTGAGGAAGAGCACCTGGTCCCTGAAGGCGGCGAGCACCGGCTGCATCGCCTCCTCAGCGTTCTTCAGCGCCCCGAGCAGGACGGCGTAGCGCTGCCTGGTCTCCTTCAACTGCTTCTCGCTCGAGCGCCGCAGGTCCTGGTTGGTGTAGGAGCCGAGCTCCTTCTGCCACTCGTCGAACATCGCGTCGCTGACGTCCTCGATCGAGTCGATGCGCTCCGTGACGGCCTTGGCGCGCGACTCGCAGTCGGAGTACTCGTCCTTGAGCTCCTCGTACTTGTCCTCGAGATCGCCGCCCTTGAATCCCGTGACCTCGCGGAACTGCGTCAACGCGTCCTTGAACTCTTCCTTGGCCTTCGTCTGCTCGTCGCGCGCCGCCTTGACCCGATCGACGAGGATCTCGCGCTTCTGCCGCCCGAAGGCCTCCATCGTCTTGTAGTAAGTCGACTGGCAGGCGACGTTCGCAAGGACAGCGGCGGCGAGGAGCGGAAGGGAGAGTGCAAGCGCTGCGGTTTTCATGGAGGTCTCTCGGCCAGATTCTCGTCGATTCCAGACGGTCTCCCGCGGGAGCCCCGAGGCTCAGCCTCCTAGTTGAACGCGGACTCGAGCTCCTTGAGGACCTTCTGCTCTTCCTTCGAGACCGATCCGAGGGCGAGCATGCCGCCCGAGGCCCCGGCGACCTTGCGCGCCCGGCCGAGCAGCTCGGTCTTCATCGTCTCACGCTGCTGCGGCGCGACCTCCTTGCACATCGTCGAGACGTAGCCGCGCCAGGCGTCGAGCAGCGCGCGATCGGGAGCGTGGGCGAGCCAGCTGGCGAGCAGCTCCTGCCCCGCCGAATCCAGGCCCGCGTCCTTCGCGGCTTCCAGGATCAGCTTGCGTTCCGCGATCTCGACGCCGCCCGAGGCCCAGGCGACCTGGACCAGCGGCACGAGCGCGAGGGCGGTCAGAGTCTGCGGCGAGATGCCCATGGCGAGCAGGCGGTCGATTGCCGCGGAATCGCTGATGCCCGTGGCCTGCTGCAGGCCTTCGCGCGTCACGAGCTTCTGCTTCTGCGCGCGCAGGCGCTCGAGCAACTTGGCCTCTTCCTTGCGAAAGAATTCTTCCTCCAGGGTCCGGCCCCGCCCTCCCAGCACGTGATCTTCCATCCGACTCCTCGATGTTTCCTGTCGCGGCCTTGCGTTCGATCGGGCGACGAAGATACCGCAATCGCGCGCGCGAACAAAGTCGATCGAGCGCTCTCAGACCTGTCCGACCCAGTCGCTCTTCGCGGTCGCCTTCCAGCGCGCGCGGATCGACTCCGCCTGTTCCTTGGTGAGCGGGCCGGCTTGGATCAGCTCGGCGTTCTGCTTCCAGCGCTCGGGCTTGGTGGTGCCGACGATCAAGACGCACACCCCCGGTTGCATCGCCGTGAAGCGCATCGCGACGCCGGCCGGCCCATCCGGGCCTTCCTGCTTGCGCGCATCGCCGGTCGCGAAGTCGTACTTCAATTCCTGCAGGCGCTTCCAGTAGACGTTGTGGTATCCGGCGGGCTCGCTGTCGTAGCGCCACACGGCGTTGCCGATCGGTCGCTTCGCTATCACGCCCATCTTCTTTTCCTTGGCCAGCGGCAAGGTCAGCTCGATGCACTCCTGGTCGAAGAGGCTGACCGAAGTCTGCAAGGAATCGAAGCGGCCGCATTCGACGGCGTAGCGCGCGGCCGCGGAGTCGCCGCTGTAGCCGATGTAGCGCGCCTTGCCGTCCTTCTTCGCCTGCTCGAGGGCTTCGATGCACTCGCCCTTCTTCAATTCCTCGAGCGAGCAGGAGTGCAACTGCACCAGGTCGACGGCGTCGGTCTTCAAGCGCTTCAAGCTGCGCTCGACCGAGCGCAGGATCCCCGGCTTGCTCCAGTCCTCGGCCTTGCCGGGCGTCTCCGTCGCGTGGCCGCACTTCGTGAACAGGAAGAAATCCTTGCGGCGGTGCGCGATCGCAGAGCCGATCTGGACTTCGGATTCGATGTAGCACTCGGCCGTGTCGACCACGTTCAAGCCGGCGTCGAGCGCGGCGTTCAAGAGCTTCTCGACCGTCGCCTGGTCGGTCTTCTCGTAACCGATCTCCGCGCCGCCGAAGCCCAGCACGGCGACCTCCATGTCCGTCTTGCCGAAACGCCGGCGCTCGAGCGGGATCTTCTTGACCGGCGGCTTTTCCGCGGGCTCCTGGCCGCCGGCGCGCGCCGCGAACGAGAGGAAGGCCGAGGCAAACGCGGAGACGCCCAGGAATTCACGGCGGGAGGAATCGTGCGGTGTCATAGGCGGAGTGTAGCGAGGGCCGCGCACTCAGGAGCCAGCGGAATTTGACCGGCGAGCGGCGCTGGTTACCCTGGACGCCATGCAGAACTCGAAGCTCCGGCGTCGTGGCGCGATCGCGGTCCTCTGTCTGGGAAGCGCGCTCGGTTCAGCGAGTTGCGCGACGATGACGGGACTGATCACCGGCGCATTCACCGGGGCCGTCGACGCGCCCGCGGAGATCTACCGCCACCACCCCGACGAGTTCCGCGACCATCCGAGCTACTGGTCGTTCAACATCCTCGTCTTCGTGCCCGTGGGATTCGTCCTCGGGCCCGTGGTGGGCTTCGCCAAGGGCATCGCGCTCGACATGGAGAAGCTGCTCGGACAGACGGATTACGGGCCGGTTTTCGGCAACTACGACAAGATCAGCATCTGGCGGCCCTACACCTTCGGCTGGCACCCGGCGCCCAAGACACCGAGGTAGGCCGCTTCCGTCGCTGGGCTCGCGAAACCGCGGCCCCCGCAGCCTAGATCGAAAACGCGAGCCCGATCACGGGTCCGCGCGAGTAGACCTTGACCTCGTCGATCGCCGGAGTGTCGAAGTCGTCGTTCTCGTAATGCCACCAGCGATAGCCCGTGGTCACGGAGAAGAATTCGTTGACCCTCCACGCGAGCCCGGCCTCGACCTGGTCGTAGGAGGCGTCGGCGAGCAGAGCCGTCAGGGACGCCCGGCCGTAGATGGCGAGGAAGGAGGTGAGGTCGAAACTCGGCGAAGCCTGCAGTTTCAAGCCGGGACGCTTCTCGGTCTCATCGTTGGCGCCATCGTCGAGACGAGTTCGCGTGTAGGCGAGACCGCCTCCGATCTCGAGGTGCACGTCCGCCCTGGGCATGAACTCGATCACGTACGAGCCGGAGAGCTCGAACAGCGAATAGTCGACGTCTTTCGCCTCTCCGCGGGTGCCGGTCGCATTCACCTCGACCCATCCGCGCGGCTTGCGTCGCGTCGGAAGCTCGGGCCCGGAGACCTGCCAGCGTATCCGGGCCTCGGGGATGAGCGGGACGTCGTCGTGCAGTCTCAGCGGCGGAGAGTTGCTCGCGCATGCGCCGAGCAGCAGCGAGCAGGATGCGATCAGGATTGGACCCCGCCGGCCCTGGCGGAATGCCGCGAGCGCGCGTCCATGCCGAAGCCTGGACGCGCGGGCGCAGCAAGCTGCAAGGGCAGGCGGGACGCTGACCTGGCCCTCGTCGATCACATGCCGGCCTTGGAATCGCCGATCGGCTCCGTCTTGGCGACGGGCTCGAGCACGGCGCGGCCATCCTGAACGGCGAGCGCGCTGCGCACCGGGCCGTTGGCGCCGCTGACTTCGATGTAACCCGTGCTCTTGTCGGTCACGCCGAGCGAGAAGACGCACTGTCCCTTCTCGTTGAGGAAGCTGAGCTTGGGCACGCCGCCGGTCTCATAGGCGGTCAGGCGCACGCGCTCGTTGCCGCGCGTGTCGCGCACGATGAAGCGCTCCGCGGAAACGACGTCGCAGACGGCGGCCGCCGAGCCCAGGATGCCGACGCCGGCGAATGCCAGGGCGGCCAGGCTCCAACGCTTCAGGTTTCTGTTCTCGCGCTCGAGCCGATCGAGCCGAACGACCAGATCATGATCTTGCTGCATGGTGCTCTCCAATTCCGAGGCCGAGAGGTGTGTCGGAGGGTTGGACGCGCTGCCCATCCCTCGATTCCTAGATCCTAGGGACGGAGCTGCTCCGCGGGCGACAAAAACCTGTCGCTGTGTACGAACTGCGTCCGAATCGAGCCTTGCTCCCTACGACGATCAGTCTGAATCAAGGTTTCTGGCGTCAGGTTTTTGCTTCCGAAATGAATTGAGGAATTCAAAAGATTGGCAATGTCTGTTAATATAGGTGGCCGCTTCCACTCTCTGACGAGCATTCAACATGGCCCGCCTTTCCACAGAAGACCGTATCAAGCGCCTCGAAGACCAGATCCGCACGATCAAGGAACGCGCTGAGCGCAAAAGCGTCCGCTCCAATCCCGCGATCAAATTCATGGCCGCGGCCCTGCGTTCCATCGAGAAAGCGATGAAGGCGACCGAGGACGCTGCCCTGCGCAAGGCGCTGGACGAAGCCCGCGCCACGGTCAGCGCCTGCCTGTCCCTGTCCGGGGTCACCGCCAAGTCGGCGAGGGGCGTTTTGACGCCGCGCTCTCGCTCGAGCTCGGCCGCCAGCGGCCGGCCCGACGCCGAAAGCCTGCTCAAGTACGTGAAGAGCAATCCCGGCAGCCGCAGCGAGGAATTGACCGCCGCCCTGGGCACCGACGCCGCCTCGATCCGGCCCTTGATGCACGCTCTGATCGCCGATGGCCAGGTCAGGACCGAGGGTCAACGCCGCGGGATGCGCTACTACTGAGTTTCTCGGGCTGGCCGCGGGGAACTCCTGCCGGACGATCCCCTTGGAGGTCGCGCGATTCCCTTGGAGTTGATCCCGATTTCGGGCCTGGATAGGCTCAGACGATCCCCCCGCCTCGCGTGGTCGCCGCGGGATCCCTAGTCCGCCTTCCCCTTTCGAACGCCCATGAAGAACGTCGCGCTTTCCTGCCTTGCACTGGGCCTGCTCGTCTCCCTGCCCTGCTGTCACTCCGAGGGGAACAAGGCCTCGAAGCAGGAGAAGATCCAACAGGAGCAGGCGGCGATGAAAGCCTCGATCCCCGCCGATTCTCCGCTGGCCAAGGTCGAGTTCGGCATGAGCGAAGGCGAAGTCGGCTCGATCCTCGGTCCGCCGACCTCGCAGGGCGGTCATATCACCGGCAAGCAGTTCATTCCGTTCAACTTCGCCGCCAAGGACACGATGCGCACGGTCTTCTATTACAAGGGCGTCGGCCGTATCGAGTTCTCCTCCGGCAGCTGGGGTCAGCGCAACGGAGTGGTGGTCATCCAGCACGATCCGACCGAGCCGGGCTTCCGCCGCTAGATCAGCTCACCAATGAGCAGGGCCAGGCTCCTTCGCTGGAGCCTGGCCCTGCGCTCGTCTCAGTCGGCTATCAGGTGCCGATCGTGAACTCGAGCCCGTCGGAAAGCGTCGAGTTGTTCGGGACCGGGATGCCGTTGTCGCGACCCCACATCTGGCAGTCGATCACCGTGCCCGGCACCT
>Ga0193706_1000615_pt1 | contig 19518 bp, 21 predicted proteins | sample U3c1metaG_FD_160130 | JGI IMG/M metagenome (GOLD analysis project Ga0193706, IMG submission 160130) | Soil microbial communities from a riparian zone of the East river system, Colorado, United States - U3c1 | ecosystem: Environmental > Terrestrial > Soil > Riparian zone | place: USA: East River... | reverse complement strand
AGGCTGGTCGACGAGGCCACCGCGACCGGGACGTCGTTGGTGCCGGTGACGGTGATGGTCAGGTTGGCGGGGGCCGAGGTCGAGGTGGCATCGCTGGCGGTGAACGGAATGGTCAGCACCAGTGGCTCGCCGGCGGTGAGATAGTCGTAGCTGGCGGCGTCGAACGAGTAGCTGCCGTCGATGAGGAACGTCAGCCCGGTGGGGGCGGCGCCGACCAGGGCATAGGTAAGCGTCGCGGTCTCGCCGCTGTCGGCGTCGGTGGCACTGACGCTACCGCTGATCGAGTTGTCCTCGAGCAGGTTGTTCGACGAAGCGACCGCGACCGGGACGTCGTTGGTGCCGGTGACGGTGATGGTCAGGTTGGCGGGGGCCGAGGTGGCGCCATGCACATCCTTGGCGGTGAAGGCGATGTTCAGGACCAAAGGCTGGCCGGCGGTGAGATAGTCGTAGCTTGAAGCGTCGAAGCTGTACGTGCCGTTGGCGTTGAAGGTCAGACCCGTGGGGGCGGGGCCAGTGAGCGCATAGGTCAAAGTCGCCGTCTCACCGGTGTCGGCGTCGGTTGCGCTGACCGAACCGCTGATCGAGGTATCCTCGAGCAGGCTGGTCGACGACGCGATTGCGATCGGGACATCATTGGTGCCGGTCAGCGTGACATTGACGGTGGCCCAGCTCAGCGTGCCGTTGGACAGCCGGATGGCGTAAGTGAATTGATCGATGACCGTGCAGCCTTCGGCAAGGCTGTCCAGGGCGCTGGTATCGTAGGCAATCTTGCCGTCGGTCGTGAGCCAGATGCGGGCGCCAAGCTCGCTAAATTCGCCGACGCCGGCGACATCCCTGTAGACGAGGTCGCCAGAACCGTCGTCCGAGGTATCGTCGATCGACCACAATACCTTGGCATTGCCGCCAAGGTCGTTGGACATCACATCGAAAATGCGAACCTGATCTTCGGACGCGGTAAAATAATCGTCACGCGCCTGAGGCGTGTTATCGAGCGACACCGTGGTGCCGCCACCCGTATTCGTTGGCATTTGTCCATCCCCCCCGGGATCACGATCCAGAACGCGAATCGTTATAATGACATTAACTAATTGTATTTAATGCAATCATGCAAGTGCTTAAGCCAAATTGCTGTGCCATATTGAGACGAACCGAGCCCACTTGCGCGGCCCGAGAATCCTGTCATCAACCCGTCACACTTGGCGCTCGGGATTGTCCGGGCGCGAGCAGGGGTCGTCATCATCCGCCAAATCGCCGCCTTGCCCTATCGCAATGAAGGCAGCGCGATCGACGCGCCGGTCAGCATCTTGCTGATCACTTCGCGCGAAACCAAGCGCTGGGTCATCCCCAAGGGCAATATCGCCGCCGGGCTGGTGCCCCACGCCGCCGCCGCGCAGGAGGCCGAAGAGGAAGCCGGAGTCCTCGGGGCGGTATGCCCGACGCCGCTGGGCTCATACCGCTATCGCAAGCGCAAGCGCACCGGCGCGTCGCTCATGATCGACGTCGACGTGTTTCCGCTGGCGGTCAATAACGAGCTGGCCGAATATAAGGAAAGCGGCGAGCGGCAGCGCAAATGGTTCAGCCTGGCCGACGCCGCCAACGCGGTCGAAGAACCCGACCTGCGCGACCTCATCCGGTCGTTCGGGGCGTCCGAATTCAAAGTCGCCGCGCGGCGCACCGGCATGCTTCATGCCGTCGCCGCAAAATCGAGGGTAGGTCCGATGTTCGCCTGGTTCCAGCGCCTGTTGCCCAACACCGGCAATTTCTTCGAATTGTTCGAAGCCCACGCCAAGACTCTGGTCGCCGCCGCCGACGCCATGGCCCGGGTGGTTCAGGGCGGACCGGCGATCAAGGATCATATTCGCGAAATCCACGAGCGCGAGCATGACGCCGACAATATTATCCGCGAGGTGCTGACCACGGTTCGCCGTACTTTTCTCGCCCCGTTCGACCGCGGCGCGATCACCTCGCTGATCGGGGCGATGGATGACGCGATCGACGAAATGCATTCGGCCGCGGCGGCGATCGAGCTTTATGATCTCAAAGACTTCTATCCCGAAATGAAGGATATGGCGGCGATCATCGTCGATGCCGCGCGGCTGACCGCCGAGGCCATGCCGCTGCTCCGCGACGTCGCCAGGAACGGCGGGCGCCTGCATGAGCTGACGGAGCGGCTGGTGCGGGTCGAGGGCCATGCCGACGAGATTCATGCCGCCGGACTGAAAATGGCTTTCGAGCGCTACGGCGCGAGCGATACGCTGAGGTTCATTGTCGCCCGCGAAATCTACAAGCATCTCGAACGGATCGTCGATGCGTTCGAGGATGTCGCCAACGAGATCGACGGCATCGTCATCGACCACGCCTGAAGGCTTGAACTATGCACGAGCTGGCAATGCCTCTGCTGATCGGGCTCATCCTGGTCGCGCTCGCGTTCGATTTTCTCAATGGGCTGCACGATGCCGCCAACGCCATCGCAACGGTGGTCGCGACGCGGTTGCTGAGGCCGGTACAGGCGGTCGCTTTCGCCGCCTTTTTCAATTTCGCGGCCTATTTCCTGACCCTCGCCTGGCCAGAACTGCACAAGGTCGCCGAGACCATCGGCAAGGGCCTGATCGACAAGGACCTGGTGACCCCCGGCGTGGTGTTCGGAGCGCTGGTCGGGGCGATGTTCTGGAATGTCGTTACCTGGCTCAAGGGCATTCCGTCGTCATCGAGCCACGCGCTGGTCGGCGGGCTGATCGGTTCGGGCGTCGCCCATGCCGGGCTGACCGGGGTGCAATGGACCGGTCTGAACAAGACCTTGGTCGCGATCGTGCTGTCGCCGACGCTCGGCTTCCTGCTGTCGATGCTGATCATGCTGGTGACCAGCTGGATGTTGGTCCGCGCGACCTCGCGGGGCGCCGAGCGCGCCTTGCGGCCGCTGCACCTTCTGTCGTCGGCGACCTATTGCATCAGCCACGGCCTCAACGACGCCCAAAAAACGATGGGGATCATCACCGTCCTGCTTTACTCGACCGGCTGGCTGCACGGCGATTTCGAGGTCCCGCACTGGGTCGCGATCAGCTGCTACATCGCGATGGGTCTCGGCACCCTGGCCGGCGGCTGGAAGATCATCGAGACGATGGGCACCCGAATCACCAAATTGTCCCAGCACCAGGGTTTCAGCGCCTCGGCCGGCGGGTCGATCATGCTGTTCGGCGCGTCGTGGCTGGGGATACCGGTGTCGACCACCCACACCATCACCGGCTGCATCATCGGCGCCGGGACGGCGCGGCGGGCTTCGGCGGTGCGCTGGAGCGTCGCGCGCAACGTCATGACCGCATGGTTGATCACCATCCCGGCGTCGGCCGCGGTCGGCGCCTTCTTTTATGGGCTGACCACCCTGTTTTGACGGCCGAGGATTCGCCATGAGCAATTTCGAGTTCGTCTTCTCGCTGTTCGGCCTGCTCCTCGGACTCAGCCTGGCGGAGCTGCTCGCCGGGTTCGGGCGAAGTCTGCAGAAGCGCGCCAAGCTCAGGATCGGCTGCCTGCTGCCATTGCTCGGGCTGCTCATCCTGCTCGACGTGGCATCGTTCTGGATGGTCGCATGGTCGATCCGCGACGCTGTGCCGATCGACTATTTCCCGTTGATGGTCGGGCTTCTGATCTGCTGCCTTTATTATCTCGTCGCGACCTTGGTGTTTCCGCACGACCTCGACGAATGGCCGGATTTCGACGTCTATTATTTCGAGCGCCGATCGTTGGTCATCGCCGGAATGATTGTCTGCAATGCACTGGCGGTTGCCGGCATGGCGGCGCTCGGCGTGGACCCTCTGCCGAGCCTGGGCGACAAGGTGTCGATCGCCATTTTCCTGGTGTCGGCAGCTGCGCTGACGCTTGTTCGCGGCAAGCGCGCCAACCTCGCGATATTGGTCTTCCTGGTGCTGCAATATCCGATCGGCGCCGCCATTCGGTGACGGAAGCGGCACCCGCAGGTGCCGCCAAATCGGATCGTTCGCCGTCGACCGTGCTTATCGGATGTTAACTAAACTGGGTTAAGTTCACTCACCCAAATGGAAGGAATCATGACTCGAGTGCCGACATTCATTCCGCGAGCCCCACGGATCGACGCCCGCCATCCGGCGGTGCTGGTCGCCTCCGACGGGGGAGAGATGGATGTCGTCGTGACCGATTTGTCGAGCCGCGGATTCCGGATCGAGGCGGAACAAGACCTGTTCATCGGCGAGAACATCATGATCGGCGAGCATGTCCGATTGCGTGTCGAGCGCTACGGCGACTTCCCGGCTCAGGTGCGCTGGGCGCTGGGCTGCGAGGCGGGCGGAATTTTCCTCGAGCCGGTCAAGGATCTCGAAGCCTAATCAAAGATCGCGAGGTCGAGCGGCTCGCTCGGCCCGAACCAAATGACATGATCGGTGTGATCGGCGCGGTCGTTGCCGGTGCTGGCATGAGCGAAGATCGTTAGTCCGCCGCGGTTGAGCGCGAGCCATTGAGCGACTTCGCCGAAGCGCTCGGGCGGAACGGTCAATTGGCAACTGCCGCGCGGGTGCGGCCCGACCGGCCGGAGATGGAGATGGCCCATCGGCACCGAAAATCGATCGCGAAGCGCTTCGCCCAAGTGCCGTGCCTGCTCAAGCTGATCGGGGTTGAAATAGATGTGGGTGTGGAAGTCGGTGATGGCGTTGGTCATCGGACGAAGATTTGGCGCCGAGCGGTCGGTGTCAAGTCCGCCCGCCGGAGATCCAAGCCACGAACGCGGGATGCCTAGCGGGCGAGGGCGTCGCCGACGATCGCCTTGAACGCCTCGCCGGTGGGAAAGCCGGCCTCGACCCAGGCGTCTTCGATCGCCCTCAAGGTGCTCGCAACCCTGGGGCCGGCGGTGACACCGCGGGCGACCAGCGCGCCGCCGCCAATCGGCAGCTTAGGGATCCGCCAATCCTGCAATGCCGCGGCCTCGGCCGGGCAGTCGGCGAGGAGCAGGCGGTCGGTCGCACATTCCATCCCCGTGCGATAAGCCAGCGCGCGCGGATTGGCCGCCAGATCGGTTTCGGCGGCGCAGGCGAGGCGCTTGCGCGCGCGGTTGGAGAGCTTGAGCCGGATGGCGATCTTTTCGGCCAGGAGCGGGTCGCGAGGGAGCAGGGCCGACAGCCTGCGCAGGGGGTCCGCGTCGATGCCCGCATGGTGTTCGGCGGCGATCAGGCGGTCGAGCGGAGGGATCGCGGCGACGGCTATCTCGGGCAGGACCGGCTTGAGGATGTCGCGGCCGAGCATGATCGCGACCGTCGCGGAAGGCGCCGGCATACCGAGCAATTTCAGCACTTCGTCGGCGATGCGCTCGCGCGACAGGGCCATCAAATCATTGGCGCGCGCGGTGCAGGCAGCGAGCGCCGCATGGTCGGGATCGCCTTTGCCGAAGCGGGCGTGGAAGCGGAAGAAGCGCAAGATTCTCAAATGATCTTCGGCGATTCGCTCGAGCGGCTCGCCGATGAAGCGGACCCGGCCGGAGGCGATATCGTCGAGCCCGCCGAAATAATCGAAAATCTCACCGCTGACCGGGTCGGCGTAAAGCGCGTTGATGGTGAAGTCTCGGCGCGCGGCATCCTCGCGCCAGTCGTCGGTGAAGGCGACCGTGGCACGGCGGCCGTCGGTGGTGACGTCGGAGCGCAAGGTGGTGACCTCGACGACGCTGCCCGAGCTGATCGCGGTAACGGTGCCGTGGGCGATTCCGGTCGGGACCGCCTTGATCCGCGCCGCCTCCAGCCGACGGACAACTTCGCCGGGCTCGATCCGGGTGGCGATATCGACGTCGCTGACGGTAAGGGTGAGCAGCGAATCGCGGACCGCACCGCCGACGTAGCGCGACTCACCGGTCGACGCGTCGAGCGCGTCGAGCAGCCGCTTCATCCCCGGGCGGGTGCGCCATTTGGCCTTGGGCAAAATCACCAGTTGAGGCGCCGCGACAGGTTGACCAGCATCGCCGCGGTCGCCCCCCAGATCCGCCTGTTGTTCCAGTCGATCTGGAAATAATGGCGGGTGCGGCCGCGGAACTCGGCGGCGACGCGACGCTGGTTGGCGGGATCGAGGACGAAGGCGAGCGGGGCTTCGAACCAGTCGGCAACCTCTTGCTCGTGAGGCGCGAGCGGGAGGTCCGGCGGGATCACCCCGACCACCGGGGTCACGGCAAAGCCAGTGACGGTGCGATAGCGGTCGGCCGAGCCGCAGACGATCACCTGGGCCGGGTCGAGACTAAGCTCCTCCCATGCCTCGCGCAGCGCGGCGGAGGCGGCATCCTCGTCCTGCGGGTCGATCCGGCCGCCGGGAAAGGCGACTTGTCCGGCGTGCGTGCGCATATCCTCGCGGCGAACGGTGAACAGCAGGCCGGGTTCTGGCCGGTCGGTAATCGCCACCAGCACCGCCGCCTCATGCGCTTCGCCGCCGCTGTCGTCGTCGAGGTCGCCAGCGAGGAGGTCGAGCGGAGCGCTCGCGTCGAGCGCGGCGCGCAGGCGGGTGGCCAAGGCGCAAGCGCGAGTCATGAGGCGGGGTTCAGGCTGAAGAAGCAGCCCTCGCTCCATACGCCGGGCGGATCATGCGCTTCGGCCAAAGCAATCTCGGCAAGCTCGTAATACAGGGGCCGGGCTAGAGTCGCTTCGAGCCCGTGGCGGACCAGCACTCGCGGCTGCGGGCCGTGCGAGTCCTCGGTCACGGTCAGCGGATGATCGCGGCCGACCACCAGCGCGTCGCCGCTGTTGAGGCTGAGCGCGATTCGGCGGCCCTCGCCTTCGCCTTGGCTTTCCATTTCGACGGCGATGAAGGCCGTCGCATCAACATGGATCGAGAGCTTTTCGACCGGGGTGACGAGGACGTGACTGCCGTCGGGCTCGCGGCGCAGGACAGTCGAAAACAGGCGCACCATCGCCGGCCGCGTAATCGGGCTGCCCTGGTGATACCAGGTGCCGTCGCGGGCAATGCGCATGTCGCTATTGCCGCAGTGCGTGGGATTCCATTTATCGACCGGGGGCAGCGTACGGTCGGCGACCAGCGCGGCGATCGCTTCGAGCGGCTGGCCGGTGATGCGGATCGGGGCGCGGGTCTCGGGCATCGGCCCGCTTTAGACTGTTGGTTGCCCTCGCCCAAGCCCGCGCGCAATGACGGGACATGGATTCGCGAAACTCGACCGCAATCGTCACCGGAGCGGCCAGGCGCGTAGGAGCGGCGATCGCCCGCGCATTGGTGGACGAGGGCTGGACCGTCGTCGCGCATGTTCATCACGACGACGATGCGGTTGCCGAGGGCATGACGCGGGTAGTCGCCGACCTGGCCGACGCGGATTGCGCACGACGGATTTTCGCCGCCGCCGATGGGCTTCCGCCGGTGCGTTTGCTGGTCAACAACGCAGCGCGCTTCGCCGGCGATTCGGTCGAAGCTTTTTCGGCCGCGGAATTCGACAGCCACATGGCGGTCAACACGCGCGCCCCGGCTTTGCTGACGCAGGCGTTCGCCGAAAAGAGCCAAGGCGATAGCCTGATCGTCAATCTGCTCGACGCCAAGCTGAGCGCGCCCAACGCCGATTTTCTAAGCTACACCTTGTCCAAATATGCGCTCGCCGGACTGACCGAAGTGAGTGCTCGGGCGCTCGCCCCGCGAGGCATTCGGGTGTGCGCCATCGCACCGGCTTTGATGCTCCGCTCGCCGGGACAAAGCGAAGCTAATTTCGCCGCCGCCCACGCCCATAATCCCCTGAGCCGAGGAGTTGAGCCGGAGGATGTCGTGGCCGCTCTGCGCTATCTGATTGCGGCGAGAACGGTTACCGGCGAAGTGCTGACGATCGACGGCGGGCAGCGCTTCTGGGCGCTCGGCCGCGATGTGCAATTTTTGGAGAGCAAATGACCGACGTCGTTCGCCTCGATGGACTGATGCCCGATTCGCTGGCTGTCGCATCGACCAGGATCATGCTCGATTCGTACGAAGTCGCCGCCGATATCGGTTTCCACGATTTTGAAATCGGTGCGCCGCAGCGATTGCTGGTGACGGTCGAAATCTGGCTCGACAGCAATGTCGTGCCGCCCGACGACGATCCGGCCGGCGCCTGGAATTATGACCTTTTGCGCAGCGAAATCGACTCCATTGCCGCGGCCAAACGCTATAATCTTCAAGAAACACTTGCCCATGCGATCTATGACCGGGTTGCCGAGCGCCGCGGCGTGCGCGCGCTGCGCGTCGCGACCTCAAAGCCCGACGTCTATGCCAACGCGCGCGGAGTCGGGGTGGAGATCGCGTCATTTAGCGGGAATTGCCCCGCCTGATGCTCGGCAACCAACAGGCGCGGTGGAACAAAACTCGTTGCGCCGCCATTATGGCAAGGTTAAGGAAGCGCGCTTGCCACCGATGATATGTTGATACATCGGCGGTTCCATTCATGGGACAGGGCACGCGTCCGCGCCCAGTCTGACCGTGGTCATTTCCACGGAGTTGCGAGGAGAGTTGCGGCTTAATGTCATACGCGGAACGCAAACAGATGAGCAGCAACCGGGTCGTGGCGATCATCGTCGTCGCCCTGATCCATGTCCTGCTCGGCTACGCCCTGGTCACCGGGCTGGCGTATAATGTCGGCAAGCAGCTGGTCGAAGATCTGAAGACGTTCGACGTCGAGGATGAGCCGCCGCCGCCGCCCGACGAACCGCCGCCGCCGCCCGAACAAATTCCCGACACGCCGCCGCCGGTGGTAGCACCGCCGGCGATTGTCCGGCTCAACACGCCGCCACCGGCGATCGTCTCCACCCCTGTCGCTCCTCCGCCGCAGATCACCGTCGCGCCGCCGAGGCCCGCACCGCCGCCGCCGCCGGTTCGCCGGATCGAGCCGGCTCGCGCTCGCGCCAACCTCGCATCCTACGTTTCCAACGACGATTATCCGGGTGCGGCGGTTCGCAACGAAGAGCAGGGGACCACCGGTTTTCGCCTTGATGTCGGTCCCGACGGGCGAGTGACCAATTGCACGGTGACTGCGTCGAGCGGGTCAAGCTCATTGGACAGCACGACGTGCCGCCTGATGCGCAGTCGGGCGCGGTTCACGCCGGCCACCGACAGCACCGGGGCGAAGACCAACGATTCGGTCAGCGGCCGCATCCGCTGGGTGCTCCCATCCGATTAATCTAGTCGATTCAACATAATATCTAACGAGGAAAGACTATCATCATGGCAACTCCAGCAGCCCCCGCCGCCGACAATCCTTATGGCCTGATGCAGGCCCTGCAAGAAGGCGGCGCCATTTCATGGACCGTGTTTATCATCCTGGTGATCATGTCGCTCGGTACCTTCTACATCCTGTTCACGAAGTTCTTCGAGCAGCAGAAGATCATCAGCCAGGGCAAAAAGGTCCGCGCGAGCTTCTGGAATTCGCCCAACCTCAAGGAAGCGGCGACCAAGCTCGAAACACGCAGCGCCTATCGCTCGATCGTCGACGACGCGCTGGTCGCGCAGGACCAGCACGGCAAGCTGACCGATCCGATCGATCAGCACGACTGGATGGCCAACAGCCTGCAGCGCAGCCAGGGCCAGATCGGCGCCCGTCTCGGTGAAGGTCTCGCCTTCCTCGCCACGGTCGGTTCGACCGCGCCGTTCATCGGCCTGTTCGGAACGGTCATCGGCATCTATCGCGCGCTGATCAAGATCGGCGCGTCGGGACAAGCATCGATCAGCGACGTTGCCGGCCCGGTCGGCGAAGCGTTGATCATGACCGCGCTCGGCCTGGTCGTCGCGGTTCCCGCCGTGCTCGCCTACAACTGGCTGATCCGCCGCAATAAATCGATCCAGGAGGATCTCGCGGCGTTCACCAACGATCTGCACGGCTATCTGATGTCGAACGGTTCGGTTAAGCCGCGCATGGCCGGCCCCGCCGCGCCGTCGGGCAAGGCCGCCGCGCAAACCCGCTCATCGGCCGCGCCGACCCCGGCCGGCACCGAGCCGGTGCGCACCGGAATGACCGGCACCAGCGCTCAGGCGACCCCGACCACGACCGATTACCGTTAAAACCGCAACGCCTTCCGGGCCGGCCAGCGCCGGTCCCGGAAGGCGCTTACGACACAAGGAAGACCTGACCCCATGTCCATGAGCGTTGGCGCGGCCGAAGAAGACGACGTCCCTATGTCGGACATCAACACCACGCCGCTGGTCGACGTGATGTTGGTGCTTTTGATCATCTTCCTGATCACCATCCCGGTGGTGTTGCAGACGGTGCCGGTGGCGCTGCCCAAGGTCGCCTATGAGCCGACCGTGACCAAGCCGGAAAACGTCTCGCTGTCGGTGCGCGGCGAGCCGAACGGAACCTGCGGCGTCTATTGGAACATGACTAGGGTCGATTCCGAAGAGCTACTCGACCGCGCGGTCAAGAAGCTCGAGGCCGAGATCAAACGCCAGGGCGGGGTCGAGAATCTGACCGAGGAAACCATGCCCGAAGCGCATATCCGCGGCGACATCAACACTCCGTACCGCTGCATCGGCGGGGCGATTTTCACCATGCAACGCGCCGGCTTCGCCCGCGTCGGCTTCATCTCAGAACCGCCTCCGGGCTTTAAAGTCCAGCGGCTGTAAGAAAGGATCCATCGCAATGGCGATGCAAACAACTGGCTCCAACGAATCCGCGGAGCCGATGATCGAAATGAACATGACGCCGTTGATCGACGTCCTGCTTGTGCTGCTGATCATGTTCATCATTACCATCCCGGTGCAGAGCCACGCGGTGAAGCTCGACCTGCCGCAGAATAATCCTAACGACATTCCGCCGCCGGTCGATCCGGTCAAGAACAAGCTGGTGATCACCCAAGGCAATGCCGTGCTGTGGAACGGAACCCCGATCAATTTGGGGCAGCTGCGCCAATATCTGGATGTTACGCAGCAAATGAACCCGGTGCCCGAACTGCATCTGCAGCCAGAGCCCGAGGCGCGCTATGAACTGGTCGACCAGGTGCTGGCGGTGACCAAGGAAGCGCATGTTTCCAAAATGGGGTTTGTCGGCAACGAAGCCTATATCAAGTTCTGACCCGTTTTCGAGCGGTGAGGGATGGGGCGGCCTCGCGGGGCCGCCCTTTTTTGTCGTGCGCTCATCGCGAAGTCTAGGTCGTCTCTTGTTTAGCGGCAATGCGTTCGACCGCTAAAGCCAGTCCTTCAGCCGAGCAATCATGTAGATCGCCACCGTTGCCGACACGATCACGGCACTGATCAGCAGGAAGCCCGCCAACCCCCAGTGGAACAGCTGGATGTCGAAATTCATGCCGAATATGCCGGCGATGGCGGCAGAGAGGCCGATCGCTACGGTCGCGATGGTCAAGGCGCGAACCAGGTCGTTGGTTTCTTGCGAGGTCCTGGTGGCATAAAGCTCGAAGCTTGCGATCATCGCCTCGCGGGTTTGTTCGAGTGCCTGAACGGCGCGATCGAAGTGACTTTCCAGGATCGTGAAATAGCTCGCGTGGCGCTCTTCCTGCACGAACGAGATGTCCGGCCGAAGCATCGCGTCGACCAGCGGGCGGTGGAAATCTAGGTGCCTGCGCAATCGCGCCACCGTACGTCTCATCTTCGCCAGTTTCGATAAGGGCGGCCGATCGGCGCGCCCGCCCAATATGGCGCTGTCGATCTCTTCGATTTCGCTCTGAAGCTTCGAAGCATGGGATTGATATTGCTCAAAGTGCCAATCCATTAGGCTGCCCGCTAGCGCCAACGGCGACAGGTTGCCGATCAGGCTCTCCCCTCGATCGCGCTCGCGATATCTGCGAAAATAAGCGACTTCGTGATCCGAGACGGTGAGCAGCCACGACGCGCTAATGACGAAATCGATCCATTCGTGATCGCGTGAGTGGGCCGCTTTGGTGCGGAACATGAAATAGCCATCGAAGGCGATCACGCCTTTGGCCTTGGTCGCACCGGCAATCAGGGTTTGAGTTTCGGATCGCAGATCGAGCAACTTGGCCAGACGGTTCAGAGTTTCCGTGTCGCCTCGTTGCACATCGAACCAGATCAACTGATTCTTCTTGACCGATTTGAGTGACGGAAGGTCGTCGAGCGTTATCTCGCGATCATGTCCCTTGGCATCGTAGAAATAGGCGCTCAACCGATGTTCCTCTCGAGATTAAGCGGCCATTCCCTCGAACTGGAGGCGGGCCAGCCGCGCGTAGAGGCCGTCGGCGGCGCTGAGGGCGGCGTGGGTGCCAGTTTCGACGATGCGGCCTTCGTTCATGACGATGATCCGGTGGGCGGCGCGGACGGTGGCCAAGCGGTGGGCGATGACGATCGTCGTGCGCGACTGCATCAGCCGCTCCAGCGCATCCTGGACCAAGCGCTCGCTTTCGGCGTCGAGCGCCGACGTAGCTTCGTCGAGCAACAGCAAGGGGGAGTCGCGCAGCAGGGCGCGGGCGATGGCGATGCGCTGGCGCTGGCCGCCCGACAGGCGCGCTCCGGCTTCGCCCAAATGGCTATCATAGCCGCCGGGCAGCCGGACGATAAATTCATGTGCGTTGGCGGCCTTGGCGGCAGCGACGACTTGTTCCTCGGTCGCGTCCCACTTGCCGTAGCGGAGGTTGTCGCGGGCCGAAGCGGCGAAGATCACCGTGTCCTGAGGGACCAGCGCGATGCGCGCGCGGATCGCCGCGGGATCCGCGTCGCGAAGGTCGACGCCGTCGAGCAGGACGCGGCCGTCCTGCGGGTCGTAGAAGCGCAGGGCGAGCTGGAACAAGGTCGACTTGCCGGCACCGGACGGGCCGACCACCGCGACGGTTTCGCCCGGAGCGACCGTCAGGCTGAGGCCGTGGACCGCCTTGTCGTCGGGACGGGTCGGATAGCGGAACTCGATATTCTCGAACGCCAGCGTGCCGATCGGCGGGTCGGGTAGGGCGACCGGATTGGCCGGGGCGCGGATTTCCGGCCGCGCGGCGAGCAATTCGCCGATGCGCCCGGCGGCGCCCGAGCCGCGCAGCAGGTCGCCATAGACTTCGGACAAGGCTCCGAATGCCCCGGCAACCAGCGCGCCGGTGAAGACGAAGGCGGCGATCGAGCCGCCGGTCATGCGTCCCGCGGCGACGTCGATCGCGCCTTCCCACAACAGCATGGTGATCGAGCTGAAGATGAGGCCAATGACGATGATCGTCATGAGCGCGCGCATCCGCATCCGCCGCTTGGCGACGCTGAAGGCGCTTTCGACGGCTTTCTCGAAGCGACTGGCCTCGCGCGCTTCCTGGCCGAACGCCTGGACGATTTTCATCGCCGCCAAGGTCTCCGAGACGGTCGAACCGACATCGGCGATGCGGTCCTGCGAGGCGCGTGACAGGGTGCGGATGCGGCGGCCGGCGACGACCATCGGCAGGATGACGAACGGAATCCCGAGCATCAGCATGCCGGCGAGCTTTGGCGACAAAGCGAACAGGTAAATGATTCCGCCGGTGCCGGTGGCGAGGTTGCGCAAGGCGATCGACACCGAGGAGCCGACGACCTGCTCGAGGATCGCGGTGTCGGCGGTCAGCCGCGAAGCGATTTCGGATGGACGATTTTCCTCGAAGAAACGCGGCGCCAAGGTGAGCAGGTTGCGCTGCACCGCGCGGCGCAGGTCGGCGACGGTGCGCTCGCCAATCCACGAGACGAAATAGAAGCGCATGCCGGTGGCGATGGCGAGGACGATGACGATCAGGAACAAATAATGGAAACTGTCGGCGACCGCTTCGGGGCTGGCCCCGGTCGAGCCGAAGCCGCGGTCGATGATCCGCTTGAAGCCATAAGGGATGGCGAGGGTCGCGGCCGACGACAGAATCAGCATGAACAGAGCGGCGGCGATCTGGCGCGGGTAGCTGGCGGCATAGCGCCACACCAGGAACAGGTCGCCGAGGCGGGTGGGCTTTTTCGTTTCGGGGTCGATGGCCATCGCGGGCGGGGTAGCAGGGGGCGGAGCGATGCTCAATCGGAACGACTGTGCAGTTGCAGCATTATCCCTTGCGGACGCCGCGAATGGGGGCCACATCCTGTCATCCAGTCGCAACAATCCATGAGGTCTTGATGCTCTACGACGCCTATGAGGTGCAACGATCGCTGCTGGCCGGAGCCAGCCGGCTGGCGGGCCTCGGCGCCGGGTGGATGGGCAATCCCGCCAATTGGATGAGCTACAGCTCGATGGGGCCGGTGGTCGCCTCCGCGCTTGACGTGTTCGCCCACGCCTCGGCGCCGCGCGGCAAGCCGGAATTCGGGCTCAAGACGACGCTGATCGGCAAGAAGTCTGTCGCGGTCACCGAGGAGATCGTCCTGCGCAAGCCGTTCGGGCAGCTGAAGCATTTCGCGCGCGAAGGGGTGAGCGGCGATCCCAAATTGCTGATCGTCGCGCCGATGTCGGGCCATTATGCGACTTTGCTGCGCGGCACGGTCGAGCGGATGCTGCCCAAGCATGACGTCTACATCACCGATTGGCGCGACGCGAAGCAGGTGCCGCTCGAAGACGGCAATTTCGACCTCGACGATTATGTCGATTATTTGATCGAGTTTCTCGAACTGATCGGCGAAAGCGACGGCGGCGCTGGTTCGGGCAATCGGCGCCCGCATATGCTGGCGGTGTGCCAGCCGGCGGTGCCGGCTCTGGCCGCGACCGCGCTGATGGCGGCGAACAAGCATCCCAACCGGCCCAAGACGCTGACCCTGATGGGCGGGCCGATCGACACTCGCAAGGCGCCTACCGCGGTCAACACGCTGGCGACCCAGCGGACCCACGCCTGGTTCCAGCAGAACGTCATCGCGACGGTGCCGATGCTGTATGCGGGCGCCGGGCGGAAGGTCTATCCCGGATTCCTCCAGCTTGCCGGCTTCATGACGATGAACCTCGGCAGTCACATGATCAGCCATTGGGAGATGTTCAAACATTTGGTCCAGGGCGATGAGGAAGAAGCCGATTCAACCCGCGATTTCTATGATGAGTATCGCTCGGTATGCGACATGGACGCGGCATATTATTTGCAGACGGTGGATGTCGTGTTTCAGCGTCACCTGCTGCCCAAGGGGGAGATGATGCACCGCGGCCGGCCGGTTGATGTCTCGGCGATCCGCGATGTTGCGTTGCTGGCGATCGAAGGCGAGCGCGACGACATTTCGGGTCTTGGGCAAACCAAAGCGGCGCTCGACATCGCTACTCGGCTGCCCGAGGCTAAGAAGAAGTATTTCATGGCAAAGGACGTCGGCCATTACGGTATTTTCAACGGCCGCAAGTGGCGCGAAATAATCGCCCCGGTGGTCGAAAAGTGGATCGCGGCGAACGGCTGATCGCGGGCGCTAGAGCCGGTCCATCCTCAACCATTTCGGATTGCCAAGCCAAGCGCGACGGAGCGCCGCGTCGGCGCCCGCGGCAAACTCGCGACGGCCCAGCGCGCGCTCGGCCGAAGCCAGGCCGTACAGCGCCCAGCCGTTGTTCGGCGCCTTGGCCAAGGCCGCGGTGAACGCTTCGCGCGCCTCGTCGTAACGGCCGGCGCGGTAGAGTGCAGCGCCGAGCGATTGGCGCACCGGATAATACCAGAACGGCGGTTCCATATAAGGCAGCTTGTCCTCTATCGCGATTGCCTGTTTGTAGAGGCGAATGGCGCCTGCATTCCTGCCGGTCATATATTCAAAGCGGGCGCGGGCGACCGTTTCGGCGAGCAGCAGCAGGTCGGGTGCCGGAACGCCCTGGTCGACCATCGATTTGAAATCGCCGTTAGCGCGCAAGCGGCGCAACTGCGCGATCTCCTCGGCGAAACCCTTGCGATCGCGGAGGTGTGCCCGGGCGACGGCGCGTGTGTAATGGCGTATCCCCGCGGCGTAAGGCAGCCGCGCATCGGGTGCGCGCAGTCCCAACATGGCGGCCGGCTGGGCGAACTGGGCGGCGGCGAAAAAAGGCGCTGCATCGATCGCCTGAATCCACGCAATTTTCGAACTCACCGCTGGGTCGAGCAAACCGCCAAGCCGGCGGGATTCGCGGATCGCCGTGCCCAGGTCTCCCGCCATTTGCGCCGAGGTGACGATGAAGTGCACGTTGTGCGGATAATATCCGTAGCGGACCAGCCCGCGGTCGCCCGAGGCACGGATGTAAGCTTCGTCGGCGCGGGCTGCGGCGACGTTGACGCGCATCGAATCCTTCCAGCGTCCAAGTCGAAAATAAATGTGCGCGGGCATGTGGACGAGATGGCCAGCAGCGGGAGCGAGCGGAGTCGCCAGCCGGTCGGCGGCGTCTTCAGCGCGCTTGGGATTGGGGCCATTTTCCATCAAATGGATGTACAGATGCGATGCCTGGGGATGGTCGGGATTACGGGCAAACACCGTCTCGACGAGCTTGATGGCATCGCCGAGACGGGGCTTGGGCGTCCGTCCGTCGGGCTCCCAATAATTCCATGGCAAGGTGTCCATCGCTGCTTCGGCGGCGAGCAAGGCCATGTCGTCGTTGGTGGGATGCGCGACGGCCGCGGCCTGCATCGCATCGGCATAGGCGGCATCGAGCGCAGCGCGATCCGCGCCGGGGTCGGGCGAGTAACGCTTGACCATTGCGTCGGCGAGCGCCCGCTCGGCGGGCGTGGTCCTGGCTGAGAGCCATTGCGCATAACGAGCGGTAGCGACCGCGCGAGCATTCGAGTCCGCGTCCATCGGTGCGTTGATGTTCGGTCCCCGCGCCATGGCCTCGCCCCACCAGCACATCGCGCAGGCCGGATCGAGCCGCTGCGCTTCGCGAAAGGCGGCAATGGCGCCGGCATGGTTGAAGCCATAGGCGAGACCGAGGCCGCGGGTGAAATAGGTTTGCGCCTGCGGATTTGCAGTGGTGATGGGAAAGTCGATGTGGCCGAGTCCGCCGGTGGGGGGAGGCACCGCGCTGCCGGGCTCAGCCCCGACCACGGCCGCAGCGAGGGCCAGTCGCGCGCGCATCGACTGGCTGCCGCGATTGCCGCCGCACAGGCTGGCAAGGCGCGTCGTTGGGTCGAAAAAGGCGCGTTGCTCGGACGTGGTGGTCTGGGCCGGGGTGATCGCCATCAGCGCGCTTGCCGCCACCGCCAGCGCGAGCGGTTTGACCTTGCGATCCATCGCCACCTCCCCCCGCGCCGTCGCGGCGTTTGGTATCAGATTTTCGAGGCCGGATCAGCCCCTGATTTGGGCTAGGCTTTTCGCATGCGGACGTTGCCGACCAGCAGCAGCGCCGAAAGGCTTGCGGCGGCGGCGGCGATGGCCGAGCCGACCAGCGCCAAGTGAAAGCCGGCGATCAGCGCTTCCCCCTCGCGCGACAGCACAACCCCGAGCAGAGCAGTGGCGATCAGGCCGCCGGTGCGGGCGACCGCGCTGTTGAAGCCCGAGGCGGTGCCGACATGCTTTTCATCGACCGAGCCGAGCACCGACGAGGTCAAAGGCGCGACCGCGATCGACATGCCGACCGCCATGACGGTAATCGCCGGAAAGGCGCCGCTCCAATAGCTGGTTTCCGGCTCGATCCGCTGACCGAGAAGCATCCCGCCGCCACAAATCAACGGGCCGATGGTCAACGGCCAGCGCGGGCCGATCCGCGCCGCGAGGGCGCCCATTGGCGGCGAAGCCAGGGTTAGCAGGGCCGGCAGCGGGAGAAGCGCTAGCCCCGCCTGGACCGGAGAGTAGCCCGCCGCCTCGATCAGAACATATGGCACCAGCAGCATCACCGCGCCGAATGCGCCGTAGAGCAGCAGGGTCAGCAAATTGAGGCCGGAGAAGCAGCGGTCGGCAAACATTGCCAGCGGCACCATCGCCTGATCGCCGCGGCGCTCCTCGACGGTCAGGAAGGCGGCGAGGAGCGCGAGGCCGCCGCCGATTGCCGCGATGGCAGTGGCGGTCAGGCTACCGGACGAGGACCACAGCGTCAGGCCGTAGGTCGTGGCCCCCAATCCAGCGGTGGCGAGGACGGCACCGGTATAATCGGTGCGGGCGGCGCCCTTGTCCTGACTCTCGGTGACGAAGCGCAACGCGAGCAAGATGGCGCCGGCCGCCAAGGGCAGGTTGATGTAAAAGATCGACGGCCAGCCAACATGATCGACCAGCCAGCCGCCAAGCAATGGCGCGACCGCCGCGGCGGCCGCTCCGGCGGCGGCCCAGATGCCGACCGCCCGGCCGCGCCGTTCACCCTCGAATGCGGCGTTGAGCAAAGCCAGGCTGTTAGGCAGGAGAAGCGCCGCGCCCACGCCTTGCATGGCGCGCGCGGCGAGCAAGACCTCCAGGCTGGGCGCAAGCGCGCAGATCAGCGATGCGGCGGCGAACAGCGAGGTGCCGACAAGCAGCAGCAGGCGGCGGCCATAATGGTCGCCGAGCGCTCCGCCGAGCAGGAGCAGCGCCGAAAGCGGCAAGAGGTAGGCGTTGACGACCCATTGGACCTCAGCGGCGCGGGCGCCATAGCCGGCGCGGATTGCCGGCAGCGCGACATTGAGCACCGATCCCTCGACGAACGACAGGCTGGAGGCCAAGACGCAGGCGGCGAGGGTCCAGCGGGGGTCGTGGCGCGTTTTTGCGCGGGCTCGGGCGCTCACTTCTGGTCGAGTGCCGCGTGGACCATTTTTTGCCAGGTGGCGGCATCGCCGGCCTGGGCCATCGAGGGGTCGGGCTCGCGCAATTCCTTGAGCACGGCGATCGCATCCTCACGATAATTGGGCCAGCAAAGGTCCACCTCGCCAGACGCCGAAGGATCGTCGCCGGCGGCATTCTTGCTCATGGCGAGACCGGCCAGCACGCGCGCGATGCGCTCGACCAGCGGGCTGTGGGCAATCGGCATAGCGATACTCCTCGGGCGCTCAACCGTCAGGTCGGCGTTCGGTTCAATCCGACCAGGCGGCGCAGCAGGCGGCGCGCCGAAACCACCAGCCACAAGGACAGGACGACGAGAATCGCGGCGATCAAGGCGGCGGCGATCGGATTGGCGATGGCCAATGCGAGCAGCCCGCCAGTGGCGACGTCCTCGGCGGTCGACACCGCGATGTTGGTGAAGGGTTCGGGGCTGGCGTTGACGATGGTTCGGGCGCCGGCCTTGCCGGCATGGGCGACGAACGCCGCGCCGCCACCGAGCAGGAAGCTGGCGATTTGCCAGGTCGGGTCGCCGGAGTCGATGATCGCCAGGCTGAGAAAGGCGCCGCCAAGCGGCCGGATGAACGAATGGACCGCGTCCCAGGCGCTGTCGACCCAGGCGATCTTGTCGGCGAAGAATTCGGCGAGCGTTCCGACCCCGGCGATTCCAATCACCCAATTGCTGGCGATGACGTCGAGCGCCTGGAGCCGGTCGGGCAGGTCAATCCAGCCGAACTTCATCGCCAGGCCGGTGACCAATGTGACGAGATACAGCCGCCACCCGGCAAGCAGGCTGGTCGAGGCGGCAAGCGCGATGAGTTCGACAGGGCTCATGGAAGGACGACGACACTATCTCGTTCCGGCGCCGTTTGGAAGCGAACCCATCGGCGCCGCACGCGTTGTTCCGGCTCACGATATTTCGAGGCATTGCAATGGCCCACCAAGACGAGCTTGTTCGCGACGACGCGCCGA
>Ga0193706_1000614_pt1 | contig 19565 bp, 20 predicted proteins | sample U3c1metaG_FD_160130 | JGI IMG/M metagenome (GOLD analysis project Ga0193706, IMG submission 160130) | Soil microbial communities from a riparian zone of the East river system, Colorado, United States - U3c1 | ecosystem: Environmental > Terrestrial > Soil > Riparian zone | place: USA: East River... | reverse complement strand
ACCGAACTTCGTCGGCGGTTGGACGATCACCGTGGCGGCTTTCTGCCACACGTTCGGCGTCAGCCGTCGAGGTCGACCCGTCCGCGACCGGTCCTTCAGACCGTCGAATCCAGTCTCGAGGAATCGCTTGCACCATCGCCGAACGACTTGCCGGTCGACGGAAAGCGCGCCGCAAATGGCGGCGATCGTACGACGTTCGCTGGCCATCAACACGATGCGCGCCCGAACCACGAGCCAGTGGCTCGGCTTGCGACGCCTTACTACTTTGGTCAATCGCTGACGCTGCTTCGCCTTGAGCGCGACTCGGTACTTCGATACCGTGCCCCTCATCCGCTTCTCCCTTGTGTGAGTTGTTTCCAGTCGGCAAACCGGAAATCTCACACGAGGGGGGCGGAACCAAGCTCGTCTTCAGGACCATGGATCGTTATTTCCGGGACGGAGCACTAGTTGCTTTGTCGGTCGAGGCGTAGGTTGCGTTCGTCAATGCATACCGCGACGTCGCGGTGTCGGAAAGGGAACCCTAGAGCCATGAAGCACGTCTCCATCGGTAGACTCGATGTCTCACGCCTCGGCCTCGGCGCCATGACCATGTCTGGTTATTACAACGTGGGGCAAGGCAGCGAAGACGAGTCGATTCGCGCTATCCATAAGGCGCTGGATCTCGGCGTCACGCACATCGACACTGCCGAGATCTACGGTCCGTTCACCAATGAGGAACTGGTCGGCCGTGGGATCAAGGGCCGCCGCGATAAGGTCGTAGTTGCGACCAGTTCGGATTGGTTTCGCACGCTGGTGGCGGCCCCAGGCAAGATGGACAGCAGCGCCGCGAACATCCGCACTGCGGTCGAAGGCTCCTTGAAGCGGCTCGGTACCGATCATATCGACCTCTACTACCAGCACCGGGTCGATCCGAAGACTCCCATCTGAGGAGGTTGCCGGCGCCGTCAAAGATCTGATTCGGGAGGGCAAGGTGAAGCACTTCGGCCTCTCCGAGGCTGGGCCCGAAACGATCCGCCGGGCCCACGCCGCGCAGCCCGTAACCGCGCTGCAGACGGAGTACTCGCTGTGGACCCGTGATCCAGAAGCCGAGCTATTACCACTGCTGCGCAAGCTGGGAATTGGCTTCGTTCCGTACTCGCCGCTCGGTCATGGCTTTCTCACCGGCGATATCCGCTCGCCCGACCAGCTCTCCGACGACGACTGGCGCAAAACCAACCCGCGGTTCACGGGTGAAAACTTTCGGCGCAACCTACGCATTGTGGAAGAGGTCAAGGCAGTCGCCGAAGAAGCGGGGGCGACGCCGGCCCAGATTGCTCCGGCGTGGTTGCTCGCGCAGGGCAACGACATTGCTCCGATTCCCGGCACGAAGCGGATCGCCCGCGTTGAAGAGAACGTGCTCGCCGACCGTATCGAGCTGAACGCGAAGCAGATCGCCCGGCTGAACAACCTCACGCCGGCCGCTGGCGAGCGGCACGCGGAGACCGACGCATTCGCGAGGAAGGTCGCGGCGCACGGTGGTCGCCTCCTCCGTCACGTCTTCCTGCGCCGCGGCCGCATCTACTGGCAAAAGAGCCGCGCCGAGCGGCCTTGAGCTCTTTGAGCCCGTTTGAATTTCGTCGGGTCAGGCGCGCGCGCGAGGTTTTTTCGCCTTGCGCGGTCGGCCGCTCGTCAGCGCGCCCCACGCAGCCATCGCGCACGTGATGACAGCTTCGAGCTCGATGCGGCTGGCGCCGTCGCGGGCCTGAATGGACAGACCTTGTACAACGGTGGTGTAGTAACGGGCGAGGGCGTCGAGATTGGAGGGTGACGCTGCGATGTCGCCGTCGGCGACGCCGCGAGCGAGCCGCTCTCGGATCGTGCTGAACATCTCGCGGCGTATCCCGGCCAGAAATGCCTGCACCTTGCCGTTCTCTATCGCGCCGGTGGGTGCGGCGAGGACGAGCATGCAGCCACGCGGCGTATCCCGCCCGGTGATGGACTTGGCAAAAGCGTGGAGCATGGCTTTGATCGCGGCGCGGGCGGTCCGCTTCTCGCGCAGCGCGCGCCGGGGCGCCTCTCCCGCGATGCTGCCGTACAAGGCGACCGTCTCGCGGAACAGCGACTCCTTGTCGCCGAAGCAGGCATAAATGCTGGCCGACGCGATTTCCATGGAGCGGGCCAGGTCGCTGAGCGACGTCCCCTCGTAGCCCCGCTCCCAGAACAAGCCCATTGCCTTGCGAAGCACTGCTTCTCTATCGAATTCGCGCGGTCTGCCGCGAGCGCCCATCCGCGTGTCTCCTGCGATCATTCTTTGCTGATCGACCAATTTATACCTTGATCTCCCTCGGGCGCCATGGCAACAATTATTGGTCGATTGACAAATAAATAGACGCCACTCGTACCCGTGGCATCGAACACACTCGGAGGTGCACCCGTGAAGCTCTACATGAATTCGTTGTCACCGAACGTTCGCCGCGTGCGTCTCACCGCGGCTGTGCTTGGACTCCAGCTCGAGGAAAAGAAACTCGACTTCGCCAAAGGCGAGCACAAAAACCCCGAGTTTCTGGCACTCAATCCTAACGGGGCGGTCCCCACGCTCGTCGACGGTGACTTCGTGCTCACCGAGTCTCGGGCGATCATGCAGTACCTGGCGTCGAAGAAGCCCGAGTCCGGGCTCCTCCCCCGAGACGCGCAGGCGCAGGCTGATGTAACGCGCTGGCAGTTCTGGGACTCGTCGCATTTTTCGCCGCAGCTAGGGACGCTGGCGTTCCAGAAGATCTTGAAGCCGATGATGGGCATCGGCGAACCCGATGCAGCCAAAGTCGAGGAGGCGCTGGTCAACTTCCGCCGCTTCGCCGACGTGCTCGACAAGCGCCTCGATGGAAAGCGTTACGTCGTCGGCGACTCCATGACCGTCGCCGATCTCACACTCGCCTCTTCGCTGATGTACGCGAAGCAATGCGAGGTGCCGCTTGCCGAGTTCCCCAACATTCAGGCGTGGTTCTCGCGAATGAGCGACATGGAAGCCTGGAAGAAGACGAATCCATGAGCGATGACCGGGCGTGGCCAGTTTCGGTAGGTCGCGCCCTCCGTATGCACTAGCTTGACGGAATGAGCTCCGAACGTCCCGAGCAGGCCGACCTGCGCGCTCGACTGCATGCGACCACCGACGAGGCACGACCCGACGCGGTCGCGCGCCGAAGGAAGACCGGCCAGCGCACGGCGCGCGAGAATGTCGCCGACCTCGTCGATCCCGGCAGCTTCATCGAGTACGGCGCGCTCGCCCTTGCTGCACAGCGAGCGCGCTATTCCAACGAGGAGCTGATCGTGAAGAGCCCGGCGGACGGCCTCATTGCCGGAGTCGGCGCTATCGACGGCGGGCGCGCGATGGTGCTTGCGTACGACTACACCGTCTTTGCCGGAACGCAGGGCGGGATGAACCACAAAAAGCTCGATCGGATGCTCCATCTTGCAGCCGAATGGCGACTGCCCGTCGTGCTCTTCGCGGAAGGAGGCGGCGGGCGGCCGAGCGATACGGACATGCCGTGGGTCGCCGCGCTCGACGTCACGAGCTTCCTCCGCTTCGCTTCCCTCTCCGGGCTCGCACCGCGCGTCGGCATAGCGTCGGGTCGCTGCTTTGCCGGGAATGTGGCGCTGCTCGGGCTCTGCGACGTCGTCATCGCCACCGAGGACAGCACGCTCGGCATGGGCGGTCCCGCGATGATCGAGGGCGGCGGCCTCGGAGCGTTCAAGCCCGAAGAGGTAGGCCCGATCGACATGCAAACCAAGAGCGGTGTCGTCGACGTTCGCGTCCTCGACGAAGCCGCCGCCGTCGCGACTGCGAAGCAGTATCTCGGGTACTTCGCGGGTTCGCGTTCGGATTGGACCGCTGCCGATCAGGGGCTCCTCCGCGATGCAATGCCCGAGCGACGTCGCCGCGCTTACAAAATTCGTCCCATCCTCGAACGGCTCTTCGACGCGGGCTCGGTCCTCGAGCTTCGCCGCGAGTTCGGCAAGAACATGCTGACCGCGCTGGCGCGGATCGAAGGTCGACCGGTCGGCGTCATCGCCAACGACTGTTGCGAGCTCGCCGGCGCGATCGACTCCGACGCAGCGGACAAGGCAGCGCGCTTCATGCAGCTCTGCGATGCCTTCGGCTTGCCTCTCGTGTCGCTCTGCGACACCCCGGGCTTCATGGTCGGTCCGAAGGCGGAAGCGACGGGGCTCGTGCGCCATGTCTCGCGAATGTTCGTCGCCGCGGCAAGCCTCACCGTCCCCCTCTTCACGATCGTGCTCCGCAAGGCCTATGGCCTTGGCGCGCAAGCGATGGGGGGCGGCCATCTCCACGCGCCATTTTTCACAGCCGCGTGGCCCACCGCCGAGTTCGGAGCGATGGGCCTCGAAGGCGCGGTGAAGCTCGCCATGAGCAAACAGCTCGCTGCCATCGAGAACGAGACGGAGCGCGCCGAAGCCTTCCGGGCGATGGTCGATCTCGCCTACGACCGCGGACGAGCCATCAATACCGCCTCGTATCTCGAGATCGACGCCGTCATCGACCCCGCCGATACCCGCGCGTGGATCGTGCGCGGGCTTCGCTCCGTTCCGCCGCGCGACGCCTCGCACAAGCGTCGTTTCATCGACACCTGGTGAGCGTGTCGCCAGCGGACGGTCGCCCACGTCGCTCAGTATGGCTTGTCGCCCTTCTCGACCCCGAAAGACGACGGCGGCGCATACATCCCGTTCACCGTCGTGCCGCCGTTGTGGATGGCGGGGAACCACGGCTGCATGCTCTGCGGGAATCCGAGCGTCGGCTTGGTGAACGCGTCGAGTCGACCGATCTCGTCGGGCGAGAGATTGACGTCGAGGGACTTCACGTTGTCCTCGAGCTGCGTTAGCCGCCGCGCGCCGATGATTGTGGACGTCACGCCCGGCTTCGCTCGCAGCCATGCCAGTGCGACGCGCGCGACCGTGGTATCGCGCGCTTTGGCAATGACGCTCATTTCGTCGACGAGCGCATACGTCTTCTCGTTCAGGAACGGCTCGATGAAGGCGCTGCGGTCGCGCTTCGTCTGCCCCGCGTTCTCTCGCGTGTACTTGCCGCTCAGCGCGCCGCTCTTGAGCGGAGACCAGGGCGTGATGCCGAGTCCGAGCTCGCGAGCCATGGGCACGAGCTCCTGCTCGACGGTCCGCTCGAGGAGCGAATACTCGATCTGGAGTCCGATGAACGCCGACCAGCCCCGGAACCGCGCCGTCAGGTTGGCCTCGACGATCTTCCACGCCGGAGTGTCGGAGACGCCGATGTACCGGACTTTACCGGCCCGCACGAGATCGTCGAGCGCTGCCATGGTCTCTTCGATCGGCGTGTGAACGTCCCAGTTGTGCAGCCAGTAAAGGTCGATGAAGTCGGTCTGCAGACGCCGAAGCGAATTCTCACAAGCGGCGACGACTGATTTGCGCCCCGACCCTCCGCCGTTCGGGTCTCCAGGGTAAAGATTCCCGCTGAACTTCGTCGCGATCACCAGTCGATCGCGTTTCGCAGGATGCCGGCCGAGGTGATCGCCGATGATCTTCTCGGAATGGCTCTTCGTATAGAAGTTCGCAGTGTCGATGAAGTTGCCGCCGAGTTCGAGGTAACGGTCCATGATCTGCTGCGACTCTTCGACGCTGGATCCCCAGCCGAGATCTTCACCGAAGGTCATCGCGCCGAGACAGAGTGGACTCACCCGAAGGCCGGAACGGCCGAGCGTCACGTAATGGTCGAGGGGCATGGCACATCCTTCTTCTGCTATGGTGGTTTAACTGCCACTTAGTTCCAACACGATCTAGTTTAGTTATAAACTAAGTAGCCGGCAAGAGCTCATGGCGAAAATCGACGCGGTAAAGGTTTGGTCCCTCAGTTATCGATTGCTCACGGCCGTCATCGCGAGCGTCGCACCTGACCTCGCCGCGTTGGGACTCGAGGTCAAGGAGCTCTTCGTCCTAGCCGAGATCGACGAACACCCTCATCCGGCGGAACTCGCCGTCCGACTCTCGATGCCGAAGCCGTCCGTAACGGTCAACTTGAAGCGCCTCGAAGCCGCTGGGTTGGTACGCCGCGAGATCGACCCCACCGACCTCCGCCGCCATCGCCTCCTCGTGACGCCCGCCGGACGCAAGATCATGGCGCGCGGGCTGGCCCTTTTGTCAGACGCGTTTGGCGCGCGGCTCGATCGGCTCACCGCGACGGAGCAAGGGCACCTGAAGAGCGCGCTCGAAAAGATGATCTGACGGCGCGCGTCAAGACGACGCCCTATCCCACCGGCGTGGTGGGTGTGCACCCTCCCGTGAGCGTCGAACGGTCAATCACGCGCAAGGTGGTTTCGATTTCGACGCGTCCCTCGACGTCGCCGGTGAGGACGAGAACGGCCTCCGTCATGCCTTCCGGTACAGCCTGACCTGGCGCTAATCGGTGCACGACGAACGAGCTTTCGTGCATCGAACCCCCAAACGCGATGCGAACCGACCCGACGCGCATCCTGCGCTCGGAAACGGACTTGTCGACCGGCGCCGTCTGCGAAGCCGGTGGAGAGGCGGAAGGCGGGGCCAAGGACACGGGCCCGAGTTGGTTCGTCAAATCCGCGGCGGCGCGAGCCAGCACGAGAACGCGCGCGTCGTCGCCCTGTTTCTCGGCTGCGTCTGCGGCTTGTCGTAGGCACCGCGCGGCCTCGCGGATCTCTCCGCGCGCCTCTTGTTCCCGCGCTGTCTGCACGGCCCGCAGCACGTCCTCCGAATCGGAAGGGTCCGGGCGCGGCGAGATCAACGCGTCCGCGAACACCTCGTGATTGACCTGTGCCACCATGATGAAGTTCCTATTCTGATGCCTATGACCATGCCGACGCGCGCCGGCGATCTGGCCTCGCTTTGGAATTACTGAGCAAAAGGTCGGCCAGCGCACGGTAGCGCCGTGGATTCCGCGCAGGCAGTCAAACGTTCATCCACAGTGGAAGCGAGCGCTGGCGAGCTGGGAAATCGAGGGCCAAGCGGAGTGCTTACGGTGCGCTGCCTCGCAAAGGCGGCTGCTGGGAGGAGTAAGGTCTGACAGATCTGTCCGTGGCGCGTACGCAGCGCACGACGAAGTGCTTCCGCACGACTCACCTCATGGCGCCGAAACGGTCTCGCTGCGCTTGCCGCGCCGCCAATCCGCTGGCGCTACGCCGACCCATCGCTTGTACGCGCGACTGAGCGCCGTTTCCGATCCGTAGCCGACCCGCTCAGCGATTTCGGAGAGGCCCATCGACGTGCTGGACAATAGCGTCGCGGCGAGTTGCATGCGCCACTGCGCCACATACTGCATGGGAGGGATGCCGACGAAATGGGTGAAGCGTTCTGCGAGGACCGAGCGCGACACGCCCACTTCCTGCGCGAGCTCGTCGAGACTCCAGCCGTGGGCAGGACGGTCGTGAATTTTCCCGAGGACGCGACCGACGCTGTCGTCGCGAAGTCCGGCGAGCCAACCGACGTTCTCCGACGGCAGCGTGGAGAGGTAGCGCCGCACCACTTCGACGAAGAGGAGCTCGCTGAGGCGCGCGAGTACGGCATCGCCCCCCGCGCGGTGCGCGATCGATTCGGCGAGGGCAAGCTTGACGAACTGCTCGAGCAGCCCGTCATCCGATGCGCGGCGCGGGACGTGGATCACACGCGGCAGCGTAGCGAGAAGCGGGTTGAAAGGGCGAGCGTCGCAGCCGAGAAAGCCGCAGATGCCACGCGGACGATGCGTCATGATGCGTTGCTCGCGCCGACGAAGAGTCATGCGAAACCGACGATCAATCATTCTCGTTATCCATCGCTCTTCTTATAACGAGCTCGATGGCGACGCACGCCTCTTTCGTTGCCGATGAAGGAGTCACGAACATGACCAATATTCTCGATTGTCCCCCGAGCGAACGCAAAGCGGCCGCCCTCGTCGATCTCACGGCCGTGAAGACACGTCAGCAGGCGATGTGGGCCTCCGGCGATTTTGCACTGATCGGAACGACGCTCCAGATCACGGGAGAGTCCTTGTGCGAAGCCGTCGATCTCGAGGCAGGCGCACGCGTCCTCGACGTGGCATGCGGGAACGGTAACGCCTCACTTGCCGCGGCTCGTCGCTGGGCAAAGGTGACGGGGCTCGACTATGTACCAGAGCTACTGCGTGGCGCCGGAGAACGCGCTCGGGCGGAAAGGCTCGAAGTCGAGTTCGTTCTTGGTGACGCCGAACGCCTACCGTTCGAGGACGCCGCCTTCGACGTCGCACTCTCCACGTACGGAATCATGTTCGCTCCCGATCAGGAGCAGGCGGCGCGGGAAATCGCACGCGTCGTGAAACCCGGCGGCAAGATCGGGCTCGCCAATTGGACGCCGGAGGGGTTCATCGGACAGCTTCTCAAGACCGTGGGCAAGCACGTACCGCCGCCCGCCGGCGTCGCGTCTCCGATCTATTGGGGCACGGAATCGCGCCTCGCCGAACTGTTTCGTGGAATGCGATCGATCCAAGCGACCCGCAAAGAATTCGTATTCCGCTACGAGTCGGCAGCGCATTTCATCGACGTGTTCCGGCGGTTCTACGGCCCCACCTACAAGGCTTTCGGCACGCTGGACGCCGAGGGACAGGCTCGACTCACCGCCGACATCACTGAACTCTCGCGTGGGTTCAACCGGCGCGAGAGCTCGTTCGTAGTTCCCGGCGAATACCTCGAGGTCGTGATCGAGCGTTAGAGCGGGGGAGCGATGCCCTGAGCACGTCGACACTTCACGCGCGCGGCGCGAGCAGCGGTCGGTACGCGGCGCGGTTCGTCCACGCGAGGAAGAGCTGCAGCGCGACGAGCACGACGGCCAGACCGACTCCCGAGGGGGCAAGAAACGCGTGGAACAGGACGATGTTCACGATTACCGGCGCCAAGAGCACGAGCGCGAGGGGGACGAAGCGGTTCGCGAGCAACAGCGTACCGACCAGCACCTCGGTACCCTTGATCAGCGGAAACATGTAGCCGCTCGCCATGAGGGCGCCCGCTAATGCCACCGAGCCTGGCGGCATCGTGCTGGGGTCCGGTTGCGGCACGAAATGTAGGAACCCGTCGAGGCCGAACGTGAAGAAGACGAGTCCGAGCAGGACGCGCGCGCCGGTGGTCGCATAGCGCAAGACGCGCGGGCGGGGCGCTTCGAGGGGCGACGCAGCGAGAACGGTCGATGTAGCTTCCATGGTCATGTCTCCGTCGTTTTGGGCCGTGGCTTCGGCCTTCAAACTGGCGACGATCCACGGCAGCTCAGATCGACACGGCGAAGCACTTTTTTCAGCGAATGCATTCAATCATATGAAATGATTATTAATTTTCCTATGGTGGCCGTTCTTTTCGATGACCAGTCGGAGCGATCCGTCGTTGTCGAAGTGACCCGCCGATACGGGCGGCCGTCACGCATGGTGGTCTCCATCGCGCTCGCGAGGATCCGTTGTCGCGTGAGCGCGGTTCGTCGGTTCGAACCGTGGCAGGATGGCGACGATGAGGTACGTAGCGCTGCTGCGAGGCATCAACGTCGGTGGCAAGAATCTGATCAAGATGACCGAGCTGAAGACGTGCTTGGAAAAGCAGGGCTTTACCGACGTGAGCACGTACATCCAAAGCGGGAACGTGCTCTTCACGACGGCAGGATACCGCCGAGACGAGTTGACCCGTCGCATCGAGAAGTCACTCACCCAAACGTTCAACTATCCTGCGAGCGTGGTGTTGCGGACGCGAAAGCAGATAGAAGACATCGTCAAGCGTGCGCCGCCTGGCTATGGATCGAACTCCGCCAAATATCGATACAACGTCATCTTCTTGAAAGAACCTCTGACGGCATCGATGGCCATGAAGGGTGTGCTCACCAAGCAGGGGGTGGACGAGGCGCGAGCCGGAGTCGGCGTGCTCTATTTCTCCCTCCTTATCAGCAAAGCATCTCAGAGCCAGCTCAGCAGGATCGTCGGCACGCCCATCTACCAAAGCATGACCATCCGCAATTGGAATACGACCACGAAGTTGTTGCAGGTGATGTGAGACGGCTCACTTCGCTGCCCCTGCATCCAAGCTGGCTAGACGCGACGCGAGATCATCGATAGCGGCTTCGGCCTGGGCGACCGTTTTCTCGGCGTCCGCGAGCTCTTTGCGCATCCGATCGACTTGGTGGGTACGTGTTTTGAGCTCCGCCTTCGCGCTGCGTAGAGCCGCCTCGAGGCGCTCGCACTCGACGCGCTTCCTCGCCCGCTCCTCTTCCGCTTTCCGTCGTTCGTGCGCGAGTCGTTCGCGCGCTTGTCGTTCGCGTGAGGCGTCAGCCTCGTTCTTCCGGTGAGCGTCTGCTGCCTCCTTGCGATCGGGTTTCGGCCGGGGGTGGCGCTCGGCTGGCGCCTCAGCAGCTTCGAGGGCGGCCATGCCGATGACGTCGAACCCCGGCGGCTCGCGATCGCCGGCGAGGGCCCCAGGCGGATCGGGGTCGAAGCTGCCCGCGGCGCCTATCGCGGACAGGTCCGTCATGATGCGGCGTAACGTCGCTTCCGTGGCTGCGTGACCCGCGGCGCCGAGCAGCGTCTCGGCACGGGCGCGCAGCTCCGCCATGGCTTCGCGGTGTGCGCTCGTTCCGGCTAGGTTTCCCGCGCGAAGGCGCTCGCCGGCGGCGATCAGCTCGTCGAACGCATCGCGCGCCTCCCACCAGAGCTGGTTCACCGTCCACGCCGAGATCGGCGGGCGTCCGAGCGCGGCGAGACGCGTGGCACCGGCCTTGTCACCGCCGGACTTGAGCTCGGAAGCCAGCCGTTTGCGTTCGGCGACGAACTTGTCGAGCGGCGCACGGTAAAGCGCGATGACGGCGTCGTCATACTTCGTGGTCATCCCGGAATCTTACGGGTCGCGCCCTCGCGTGCCCAGGAAGCCGGGAATCAGAGCCGAGCGCCCCCTTGCTCGCGAAGTCAGGCGCGTGTCGATTGTTGAGCTACCGCGTCCGGCTTCGGACGCTTTCTTTGTCTCTCCCCGGAAACCCCTTCGCTCAAGAAAAGAGGCGTGCCGTCAAAACCAACGATTTTCGCAGCATCACGTTGCACCTCGGCTGCTTGTTCGTACTGGCGGCGAGTGAATGTACCGACACTCCCTCCAACGATGCGTCTCACCGAGATGGCGGCAATCGCGGCGGCGCGGTCGACGCGTCGACTCCGAGCGACGGCACCGGTGGGGGGGGCCGCACGGGTGGAATGGGCGGCATGAGCGGCAGCGCAGGAGCAGCAGGTTTGGCCGGTTCCGGAGCCGGCGCTACGGGAGGATCCGGCGGGAGCACGAGCGGCGGCGCGAGCGGCAATGGCGGTAGCGGCGCCGCTGGCGGTGGTGGCAGCGCGGGTACTGCGGGTGGGCTCGCTGACAGCGGCATCGCTGGCCGCGATGCCGGCGGTGCAGCGGATGCCATCTCCGATGTCTCCACCGAAACGGGGGGGCCGATCACCCCCATCGATCAGACGACGCCGGGGTCACGAGCCGCCTTACCCGTTGTCGATAGTTTCGACGGCCTGGGTGGAGCGCAAATATCCGACCACAGCCTTGCAGTCGGTCCGAACCACATCGTGCATACCGTCAACACGTCCATGGCCGTGTTCTCCAAGAAAGGGAGCATGTACGCGACGAGCGGCATGGTATTGCGCGGACCGGTAGCAACGAATTCCATTTTCGCCGGGTTTGGCGGCCGATGTCAGTCGCAAAATAGCGGGGACGCCGTTGTCCGCTTCGACCAATTGGCGCAGCGCTGGGTCTTCATCCTGCCCGTTTTCGCGGCGCCTTATGCGATGTGCTACGCGGTCAGCGTCAGCGCGGATCCTCTCGGAGCTTACAATCGATACGAATTTCCGCGTCAGCTCTTTCCCGATTATCCAAGGCCCGGGATTTGGCCCGACGGCTACTACGTCGGAACCAGCTCGGGGGACGACGTCGTTCAAAAACACATCTGCGTGGCTGATCGAGCCAAAATGCTGGCCGGGCAGCCGGCGACCGAGCAATGCTTCACCAAGGATGGCGTAAACTTCCTGAACCCGGCCGACATCGACGGCCAACAATTACCGACCCCAGGTGCGCCGAACATCGTCATGGCGCTCGGCGGCACGCAACTTCAGAGCGTGTTCGAAGATGATGGAGTGTACGTCTACAAATTCCATGTCGACTGGGCAACGCCTGCCAATACGTCGCTGACCGGACCGGTCAAGATCCCGGTCGCCCGCTACAAATACCTTTGCAACGGTCAGCTTTCGTCTTGCGTTCCGCAGCTCAATACGACGCAGCGACTGGATTCGCAGGGGGACAAGTTGATGCAGCGACTCGTCTACCGCAAATTCGCCGACCACGAGTCCATCGTCGCAACTCATTCGATTACGAACGGCGCCGCGGGGGGCGTACGGTGGTACGAATTTCGGATCGACGCTAGCGGCAACCCCTATCTTTATCAGCAGAGCACCTATGTGCCCGACGTCAACTACCGATGGCTCGCCAGCGCAGCGATGGACGCCAAAGGAAATATTGGCATTGGCTATTCCTTTGGCGGCAGTCCGAACTATCCCGGCCAGCGGTTTGCGGCACGGTTGGCGGATGACCCGCTCGGCATTTTGGGTTTCCGCGAGACGGTGATCGTGGAAGGCCAAGCTTCGCAAACGAGCATGTTACGGTGGGAGGATTTCACCACCACCGCCATCGATCCGACCGATGACATGACGTTTTGGTACGTTGGCGATTACTTCAAGGCGGGGGCAACGAGCCGCTCGAGTCGAATCGCCGCCGTCCGAGTACCCTAAGCCCCCGCCGCGCGTGCGGCGGCCGGCGGGCGGCATCGGTGATAAGGTGCCGTATGCGCTCGGTGCCGGAGTCAATCCGTCCCAGTCTCAGTCACGGGATCGATGTCGAGCGGTATCTCAAGGCCTGCCCATCGGACGAAAGCACGCAAGGAACCTTCCTCCAGTACATCCGGGACGAGGTCGTGCGGACCACCGGAAGCGCCCCGACGAAGCTCTTCGAAGGTTTGCCGCGCGACCGGTGGCTCCCGTTTTTGAAGTACCCGCTTCGAGAGCTCATGCACCTCGTCGTGAACGCCGCTCGGATTCTTCATCCGAAGCAGCCGCTCGCGGAGGGGCTGCGGCGCGTCGGATGGTTTGCTTACCCGAGTTTCGCGGCGACCATGGCTGGGCGCGTCGTGCTCTTCGCCTTCGGCGAAACCGTCGAAGACGTCATTCGCTCGTTGCCCAAGGCCTACTCCATCTGTATCCCCGAGGCCGAAGTCTCGGTGAAGGAGCACAAGGACCGCCACTTGCGGCTGGAGCTCCGGGGCGTGCACTGCTTCGTCGACACCTACCACCGAGGCGTCCTCGAAGGCGCTATCTGGTACCACGGCTTTCAGCCCACTGTGGACGTGACCCCAGGGCCGCGCCTTTGCGACGCTGACCTCGTCGCAGATTGGTAGCAGGCACGGCTCGTAGACCACCTCCTCGATTTCGCGCGCGTCGACCCGCCCGTAGCGCCGATCTTTCCTTTCGCCGGGGGACCGCTAGGCTGGATAAGAGAGGTGGCGAAGATGCGCATGATTGGGCTCAAGCGGATGCCGGATCGCATCCGAGTAACGTCGGATCAAGGAGAGTTCGATGTCGTGTTCAGCAGCGCCGCAGCTGGACAGCCCGGCGCCGATCCTTTCGTTGAGCTCTTGCCGAACAGCGGCATGGACAAGCAGGCGGCGGAAGAGCTGATGCTCGAACTATTGAGGGACGGCAAGCTCCGCCGACCCTAGGCGCCCGCGCAAAGAAGGCGAACGTACCCGCCAACGTGGCTCGGCCGACGCATTTTCGCTCGGCCGAGCCGTTTCGCGTTCATGGCGGCGGGATGAGGTCGTCGCCCAGTCGCTCTCGATCAGCTGCGACCGCGTTTTCTCAGGAACGATACGCTTTCTCGAGGGTTGCAAGGTCGAGCTTGACCATCTTCAGCATGGCGTCCGACACCCTTTTCGACCGAGCCTTGTCCTTATCGTCCATCAACTCGTCCATCTTGGCGGGAACGATTTGCCAGCGCAGGCCGAATCTATCGATGAGCCAACCGCATGCCTGCGCCTTGCCGCCACCTTCGATGAGCGCGTTCCAGTAACGGTCCAGCTCGGCTTGGTCGTCGCACGACACGACGATCGAAATCGCATCGTTGAACTCGTGGTGCGGTCCGGCGCTCGTGGCTTGGAAGCGCTGGCCGAGCAAGGTGAAATCCACGACTTTCACTGATCCTGGCGGCCCGCTCGGCGATTCGCTGAGCAGTGGCGTAACTCGATCGACCCGAGAATTTGGGAAAATAGAGGCGTAGAACTTGGCTGCCTCCTCCGCTTCTTTTGCGTACCAGAGATGCGTGTAGATTTTCGAGCGTGCCTTCGAATCCATGATTTCCTCCTTCCAGGGTGAGTTCTGTCTTGCGATCTACGGGGTCCGCTGCCGCTCCACCGCGGCGCGCAGACGCTCTTCCTGCGCGCGAAGCTCCGGAGTGAGCTCCTTGCCGAAGTCTTCGGCCTCGAACACAGGGCGGATTTCAACTTCCGCCTTCTCTCCGGGCATCGGATCGGGGCATCGCCTCACCCATTCGACCGCCTCCTCAATCGACTTCACTTGCCAGATCCAGTATCCGGCGACGAGCTCCGTCGTCTCCGAGAAAGGGCCGTCGTAGACGGTCTTCTTTCCGTCGGCGAAGCGCACCCGCTTGCCCTTGCTGCTCGGATGGAGACCGTCCCCCGCCAACATGACGCCAGCTTTGACGAGGTCTTCGTTGAACTTGCCCATCTCCGTGAGAAGCTTCTCACTCGGCATAACACCGGACTCGGAGTTCTTCGTCGCTTTGATGATCACCATGACGCGCATTGCTCTGCTCCTTTGGTTCGGGAGGCGGTCGGACCGAAAGTGGCCGGCGTGCCTCCCTCTGCAACCGCGACGAACGAGCGTGGGCCGGATCGACATGACCCGCATTTTTTTATGCGGGCGGAGCTCGCACGGGGAAAGTCAAACGACCTCGCGCTGTTAGCGCGCGCCGAATGAGGCTCGTGACGGTCGCGCCGCGCCCTCGCGGCCAACAGGACCGGAAACCCTTCCGCGACATGCGCGCGCCGTTGTGACGAGCTCGGCTATGGGAGCTCCCCGAACGAAGCGGGAGCGCCGAACGGGTCACCCGTTCGGTACGCTCCGGGTTGCCTATCAAAACGGTCCCGAATTCATCAGCATGCTGTAGTCGCTCTTCTTGTTGGTCGTGGCGAGACAGAGCTTGAAACACCCCGGAAAAACTTGCCGCGGTCCGCGACGCCCATGAATTGACTGAGCTCGTTGATGGTGACATCGACGATTGTCTCGGTCGTTTCGAAGCGGCAATCGCATCTCTGCAGCACCGTCCAGCGGCCATCGGCCGCGGTGGTACTGCCTCGAACGATGATCCCCCCGTTTGCTCCGTCGATGAAGAATGGCCCCGTGCAGGCCGTGCTTTTTCCTTCCAGGTGTCCAGTGCCTTGCATGACATCGGCGTAAACCGTGACCGCCATTCCCAACGTCAAAAATGCGCCCACCAACATTGCCCGCTGCACTTTCCGAATTCGCATGCGGCCTACCCCGTTGGGCGCGAATGCGGTAAACGAGCGCCCCGACGAACCTCGAGGTTACCCGCACTGCGTCACCCGAAATGACGACCGATCAAGCTCCACGCCCCTTCGACGCACTGCGCCTGCCCGGGTTTCGCGCATTTCTCGTGACGTTCATGCTCACGATGATGGCCGACAACGTCGAGCACGTCATCAGCTACTGGGTCGCATTTCAGAAGTTCCACTCCGCGGCCCTCGGCGGCTTCGCCGTCGTCTCGCACTGGCTTCCCTATCTGATTTTCTCGGTGCCCGTCGGCGCGCTAAATGACCGATTCGACTCGCGGCGCCTCATCCAGACGGGTGTCGCGATGTTCATGATGGTGTCGCTCGGTTGGGGCTACTTCTTCGTCACGGGCACGCTCGAGATGTGGCACGCGATGGTGCTGCTGGTGATGCACGGCTGCGCGGGCGTGCTCTGGCTGACCTCGAGCCAGGTGCTCCTCTACGATATCGTCGGCCCCGGCGCGATCGCGAGCGCCGTGCGACTGAACGCAACCGCGCGCTATCTCGGCATGCTCGCCGGTCCTGGCGTCGGTAGCGTCATCATGCGCACCCTCGGCCCCACGCACGGCATGTTCTTGAACGCCGCGTTCTACCTTCCGCTCATGCTCTGGCTCGTGCGTGCACCGTTCGGACCGAAGTTCCGTCGCGCTGAGGGGCCGCGCCGCGCGGTGCGGGGAATTGCCGATATCGTCGACACCATTCGCGACGTGCGCGGCGTTCCCGTGCTCGCCGGCATGATCATCCTCGCAGGGGGCGCCTCGTTCTTCATCGGCAACAGCTACCAGGCCCAGATGCCCGCCTTCGCCGGCGACCTCGGTCACGGCGATCCCGGGGCCGCCTACACGGCGCTCCTCGGTGCCGACGCGGCAGGTGCGCTCGTGGCCGGGCTCATGCTCGAGACGGCGCGGGGGTTCCTTCGTACAGAAACATCTTCGGCCTTGAAGCTGGCGACGCTCTGGGCTGGCTCACTGGGCGCGTTCGCCCTCACCCGATCCTATCCGCTTGCGATTGGATTTCTGTTCTTGGCCGGTTTTTTCGAGCTTTCCTTCAGCAGCATCACCCAGACACTGGTGCAGATCCATGCGCCGTCGACCATTCGTGGCCGCGTGCTCGGCCTTTTCAATATGTCGTCCGGCGGTCTTCGCGCCTTCAGCGGCGTGACGGTCGGACTCGTGGGAAGCGTCGCGACCGTACACACGTCGCTCGCGCTCGCGGCAGGGGCGTTCATGACGGTGGCGCTGACGTTATTGGCGTGGTTCCGCACTCGTCGAGGTGACCGACCTTCCCCATCCGGATAGCCACACCTCAAATGTAACGTGTCCAAGGGTGCTGCCCAGTCGCTTTGAAAGAACGGTACCAGCGACAGAAGGGGTAGAGGATGGCCACGACACCAGCCGCGCCGGCGTAGGCCGCGAGGAGACCGAGCTGGTGCTCCACACCGGCAACGTGACTTGCGATCATGAGAAGCGGGTAATGCAGCAGATAGAAGAACATGGGCGCCTGCCCAAGCGTGACGAGAAGACCGTGGGGCCGTGGTCCGAGCGTAAGGGATAGCTGAAAGAGAACGGCCAGGATGAGCGCCATGATGCCGAGCTCCAGCGTCGTATATGCAATGGCGGGCGGGTACTTGCTTACGTGCAGCCATTGAACCAGCGAATAGCCCTCGCGATAGAGCAGCATGTTGCCATAACCGTTGACACCTCGAATCAGCGCGAACGCGACGAGAGCCCCTGTGCCGTACATGACGAGCTGCCGGATGATCCGCTCTTTCGACGGCTTCTTGGTGATGAGCATGTTTCCCCACGCCCAGCCGAGCAAAAGCATCGGCAGCCAGTGGACGGGCGGATAACTGATGACGACCGGTGGCCGGTCGCCGCCTACCGCGAGAAGTGCGAGCCAAAGGGGGCTTTGGGCACGGTCACTTCCGATGATCAGCGTCACCGCGGGTTCTCCGGCGGCGATGAGAAAGAGCGCCAACGCGAGAGCGGCACCACTCGGCAACCGCCGTAGGGGAACCATGAAGAGAAGGCTTACGCCGATGGCATAGAGCACCTGCAGCATCCAGGAGTGGGGCGGTTGGGCGAACCACGAAATCCAAAGCTCGAAAGCTGCGATAACGAGTCCGCGCGTCGCGATGTAGCGGTCGATGGCCCAGGGGCTATCGCCTTTTGCTAGCTGTCGCTTCACGGTGAACGCAAGCCCAGTGCCGGCCAGAAAAAGGAACGTCGGCGCGCAGAGGTGGGTGATGAACCGGGTGAGAAACTGGGCAACGGGCAAGGCCGCGCCCCGCTGGTAAGAGAAGAAACTGTCGGCAACGATTCGGCCGGAGTTGAACGCCTTCGAGCTGTGGTCGACGGCCATCAGCATCATGACGATGCCGCGCATCCAATCGAGCGCGACGAGACGGGTCGAGCTGCTCGTCGATTGGGCCACCGCGGGCGCCACCGATCGTTCGAGCGCGCCCGCGCGTGTCAAATCGGGTACCGCGCGAAGCGTTTCCTCGGCCATACTTCGGAGTACGCGCGACGCGGTGTTTTGGTTACCCTGGTTCCCGCTCGATCAGGAACTTGGCTTCACGATCCGAACGCGATGGCCGCCGTGAAACGGAACCCGCGGGGGTCGGCGCACCGGGGCGCGAACCGTAGCCCTCACCAACGCGAGTCGACTTCACGCGGCGGCGAACGCGACGTGACCCGACGGATGGCGGCCATCAATAACCGACGCTATCGGTGTACATGAATAGCTTCGTTCCGTAGCCGCCGCCCCACTCGTAGCCGTAGCGGCGCTCAGCCTCGATCTCCATGATGTTGTACTTCTTACCTACACCCGGAGGATTGTCGGTCGGTAGACGGCCCGAGAAGAAACCTACGTCCTTGTCGAGGTCGTAGAACCGATACCAAATCGTTGTGCCCGGACTTGCCTGGATCGGATTGTAAGTGTCGTCGGTGTTGCCGGCGGGGCGCTTGACATATGCGGTGTCGGCAACTTTCACTGCGCCGCTCTTGAACCAGGCAATAGCGGCCAGCGCGGCGGCTTTGATTTCTGGTGTCTGCGGTTGCGTCATCAGCAAGGCCACGACATTCGCCGACTCCTTGCCGCTCTTCGAAGCGAGCTCGTAGGAGCGCGCTGGCTTCGGTGCGTAGGTAACCGGATCGTGCTGGGCGCACCACACGGTCTTTACGCCGTTCTGCTCCATCTGCGCCTTCACGATGTAGTCGATGCCCTTGGTAATCGAGCTTGGCAGCCTGTCACGCTGCTCGGTCGTGAAGAGATCGCTATCGAGCGGGGGCTTCAGCTTCGCCGCTTGGTCGAGCAGCACCATGACGCGCGCCATTGCGTCATCATTGAACGTGACATAGTTGGAATACGTGGTGAGGGCACGGGCGGGGTAAACCTGCGGAAAGCCGCCCATTGCGTGTTGCATGGTCAGCAGAAAATCGAGCGCCTTCCGCGCGCTGTCGCGGTATTTGATGTCACCGCTCCGTCGATAAACATCGGCCAAAAACATGAGCTCGATCACCGTTGCGTCATTGTCGATGGTACCCAGTTCGACGTTGTTCTCACCCAACCAGCCAGAGCGTGCAGCCGTCCCGTCCCACGGCGCCGCGTATACGGTCTTGGCGTTCTTATAGAAGCCGCCATGAGGCATTTGCCAAGTGATCATGTTGTCTGCCAAGGCTTTGTCCTCGGTCAGTTTTGCAGCGGCGTCAGCTGCGACGCTGAGCCAGCTCGTATAGCTCGTCAGCTGGGCGTAAATCGGGTTGCCTGTTTGATTGAGGATAACGGCGCCACCGGTCGTGCCGCCCGCTCCTGCTGCACCACCCGTCGAACCGCCCGCGCCTGCTGCGCCGCCCGTCGAACCAGCCGCGCCTGCTGCGCCGCCCGTCGAACCGCCCGCTCCTGCTCCGCCGCCCGTCGAGCCG
>Ga0193706_1000613_pt1 | contig 19577 bp, 14 predicted proteins | sample U3c1metaG_FD_160130 | JGI IMG/M metagenome (GOLD analysis project Ga0193706, IMG submission 160130) | Soil microbial communities from a riparian zone of the East river system, Colorado, United States - U3c1 | ecosystem: Environmental > Terrestrial > Soil > Riparian zone | place: USA: East River... | reverse complement strand
CCGATGAGCGTGTCCATGCGCGCGACGCGATCGACCTCGTCGAGCCGGACGCGGATCCCGGCTTCACGGGGCCGGAGACGTCGCCGGGCGCAGGACTCGTGGAAGCGAGGACGATGCTCGATGCCGGCGCCATCGCGGGACACGAGCCGAACATCGTTCTCCTGACCGACGGACTCGAGAACTATGCGCCGTTCTGGTCGGCGGCGGGGCCGGGAGGACCCTTGCGTCCGGACTTCGACGCCGACGACATCCGCGTCGATACAGTCGGAGTCGGCGCCGATGCGGACGACGTCCTCCTCTCGGACATCGCCGCGATCACCGGCGGCGAGTTCAGAAATCTCAACGAGGGCTCCGGGTCGTTCTTCCTCCTCAGCCGCCTGGCCGACTTCTACAAGTCCATCGACGAGGACGTGCGCGGCGAGCAGCGCTTCTTCTATGCCGAGGGGTTTCCGACGGCGAGCATCGTGTTCGCCGATAAGAGTGTGCGCATCGGGATCTTCCGAGTCGAGCCTGCCCTGGACTGGATGACGGTCGCGTTCCACGCGGACATCGACAATGCCGCGACGGTGTGGCTGCTGGCGCCAGGGACAACGGTTCCGATCGCGGCCGCGCCGCCGATGATCACTGTGCGCTCCGACGCCAAGCACTCCATCTATCGGATTCGCGAGCCTCAGCCGGGCGACTGGGCGTATCTCGTACAGCCGCACAATGCCTCCGCGGAATTCTTCGCGGTCGCCTCCGCACCGACGTTGTTGAAGGCGCGCGTCGGGCCGAATCAGCTCGCACGGCGCCCGGCCGGCGATTATTCGATGCCGCTGCGCGTGTGGATCGCGGACAGACAGGCCGTGCGAGCGGCGACGGTCTCGGGGTATGTCAGACGTCCCGACGGCGTGAAGACGCCCGTCACTCTCTCGGATGGCGGAGTGTCATTGGATGGCGCCGCCAATGACGGCATCTACGGACTCGAGTATCTGGCGTCGATCCCCGGCGCCTACTATGTGAATCTGAAGGCGTCCGGCACGTCGAACACAGGCGAGCCGTTCGAGCGCTACATGTCGACGGCATTCGTCCTGGCCGGTCAACCGAAGCGGCCGGTTCAGCCTGGAGAAGACGGCCACGAGCCACCGCGTGGCAAGGGCTGCAACTGCGAGGCGGAGGCGCACTACTCGCTTTCGTTCTTCGGCGGGATGACGTTCCCGCACGGAAGCTTCAACACGATCGCCGACCCGTCGTACAGCCTCGGCATCCGTCCGGCAGTCCACTTCACGACGCCGGGAGGACGCGGATCCCTGGGCCTCTATCTCGGCCGCGACAACTTCGCGAACGCGAGCTCCGGCGGCGATTTTCATCTGACGCATCTCTCGCCGGAAATCGAGTTCTCGCCGTGGACGCGCTTCTGCCCGACCCCGTCGCTGCACGTGGGAGTGGGCGCGTATCGCGATGAGAACGGCGACGTCGAATTCGGATTCAACGCAGGTCTGGGTCTCGCGATCTGCATCAATCGTCGCGCCAGCTTCCTGTCGCGCTACGACTACCGCTCGGTGAGCGCATTTGAGAGGAACTACTCGACGCTGCAGGTGGGAGTGCGGTTCAATTTCTGAGCGCGCTCGCGCGGAGGTCAACGCATGAGGCTCAGACATGTCTACGGCGCGCTCGCCGCAGCCGGCGCGACCCTCTCCCCGCCTTCGCGGGGAGAGGGGACAGAGCGTCGCCAGAATCACAACCGCCGGCATCGCCAGGACACGATTGCCCTCTCCCCGCGTGAGGCGGGGAGAGGGACAGGGTGAGGGGCGGCACTCGCGACATCGCTCCGCGATGACATGCTTTCGTTCGCCGCGATTGCAGTCTCCTACGGCAATCCGCGCGTCCGCCTCCTCGTGCCCGGAGCTTTGCGGATGGAGGCGGCGGGCCGCGCGGTCAGCATCGGCAGCCTCTTCTCGACCGGCAAGCCTGCAATCGCGGAGATCACGTGATGCGCGGAGCGCACCGCGCCTTCCTGCCAGCCGGAGAGATATGACACCTGATCGCCTGCGACCCAGAACTGACCTTCGGGTTTGAGAAGCACATCCGGGATGGCCGTGTCGCACGACCAGTCGTCGGCCCAGCCGCCGAGCTGCCACGGGACGTTCTGCCAGGCGATCGACAGTCCGAGCTCGATCGGAACGTGCTTGTCGAAGTCGGGATGCAGTTTCTTCGCTCCCTTCATCGCCTCGACGAGCCGCTCCTGCAATCGCATGTTGCCGTAGTTGATGGCGTCCTGATCGTAGTTGTAGGCGCCCGTGAGGATGCCCTTCTGTTTGAAGTATCCCCACGACGGGTACCAGACCTGCGTGATCGGATCGGTCGTGTAGGAGATGCCGCCGTACATCTGGCGGTCCGTCTCCCAGAACCGGCTGCTGGTCTGCCATCCGACCTTCACGGTAGGCGCGAACTTCACTCCGGCGATCGCGTCTTTGTACGGCTGACTGAAATTGTTCTCGCTGGTGATCTTCGCGAGGATGGGCAGCGGGATCGTGGAGATGCACCAGTCCGCGGTGATCGACGAAACGATCTGTTCGAGTCCACCCGACGGGCGGAACGCGATCTTCACCTTCGGCTTCCCGTACTCGGTCGTGTTCTCCACGTTCACGACTTCCTGGTTGTAATGGATGAACCTTCCCACAGGAGACTTCTGCAGGAAGCCGTAGCGCCAGATCTGGTCCATGCCGCCCACCGGCTGAAAGAGCGTCGGCTGCCACTCGTACTCCTCCGCCTGCATGAAGCGGTGGTTCCAGAAATCCGAGCTGACCAGGTCAGCCAGAGCGAGGGGCTTGAGGAGCGTCCCGCAGGAGTCGATGCCCGGTTCGGTGAGGTAGCCGGAGCGCGACGAGCCGAGGTAATCGTAGTTGTCGGCAGGGTCGATGTCGCCGAAGACGGTGAGCAGGTTCAGGAACTGATCCCTGTCCACGCCTTTATTTTTCAGCTCCGTATTGAGCCGGCCCTTGATCACGGACTTGGCGAGGAGCTCCGAGATCCAGCCGCGCGTGTCGTTGGCGATGCGGCGGTTCGGTACGGTGCCGCCGTTCCACGACTCGTCGCGCTGGTACTCGTTTGCGCGGCTCATCATCGTGTAGACCTCGAGCGGCACGCCGAACAGCGTGCAGTAGTAGAGGATGGCGGTGTGGTGATAGGGAAGCCGTCCCGGGCCGGCGTTGAGATAGAAGTCGGAATGATCGTCGAAGGCGCAGACCTGCTTCGTGCCGGTGTTCTCTTCGATCGTGTCGCCGGTGCGAACGGTGTAGCTGCGCCCGCCGGCGCGCTCCTTCGCCTCGAGGAGGATCACCTCGTAGCCCGCGTTGTGCAGCTCGTAGGCGGCCGTGAGTCCGGCGATGCCGGCGCCGAGGATGACCACGCGCTGGCCGCGGCCACTCTCCACCGGAATTTGCGGCGGCCCCGCGAACGCCTGGGGGACCCGGATCATGCCCATCGCCACCATCGTCTCGTAGATGGCGGCTGCGCCTCCTGCGCGCCCGACGGCATCCAGAAAACTGCGTCGCGTCCACCTCGGGGAGTCACTCATCCGGACCTCCTGGCGCTGTTTTGATAGGGAAGGAAGAAAGGATAGCGCGAATCGCGCATGAAATTCGAGGGCCGGCGAATCGCCTCAGTGAGTGGAGGCTGAGAGCGCCTCGTCGAGGATAGGAATCCAGGTCGCGTAGCCGCGGTCGTTGGGAGGAAATCGATCCGAGGCGAACAGCGAGTGATCGCGGCGCAAAACCTGTCATCCCGAGCGAGAGCGAGGAACCTGGGCGGCCGGGCGGCACGAAGCTCATGTTGCGCACCGCCCATCCCTCAGGTCCCTCGCTCCCGCTCGGGATGACATGCTTTTGGGTTCGCGACGCCCTTCTCTGATCGCTCGGACGTAGTTCAAGATGCGCAACTCGTGGGCTTACCACGGTGGGCTTCGGCGCGATCGACGCATCTTGAGATCCTTTCGTCGCGCTTCGCCGACTCAGGATGACGGGAGGGGCTGTCATGAAGCGCCGCGGAGCGCCGGCCTCTGGCCGGCTGGCTCGCAGGCGTCCTCGCCTGCGAGTCACGAGCGTTGCGCGTCCAATCGCGCCGCTGCGTCTGCCTTCGCTGTATCGTTCCCCCCATGTCCAAACCTCTCGATGTTCTTCGCATCGCCTCGTTCTCGGACGGCAATACGGGAGGCAATCCCGCCGGGGTGGTGATCGCGGATGCGTTGCCCGACGAAGCGGTCATGCGCCGCGTCGCGGCCGAGGTCGGATTTTCGGAGACCGCGTTCGCGGCGCCGGCGGGCAGGGGATGGCGGGTGCGGTACTTCTCGCCGGAGTCGGAAGTGCCGTTCTGCGGTCATGCGACGATCGCCCTCGGCGCGGCTCTCGCGCGGAAGGAAGGCGACGGCGTGTTCGCGCTGCAGTTGAACAACGCAGACATCACGGTGGAGGGTCGCCGTGAGGGCGAGATGGTTGCGGCCGCGCTTCAATCGCCGCCGACGCGCAGCGCGCCGGCATCGGCCGAGCTGCTCGCGGCCGCGCTCGATCTCTTCGGCTATTCGCACGATGATCTCGACCGACGCATCCCTCCGGCTGTTGCGCACGCGGGAGCTGATCATCTGATTCTGATGCTGAAGACGCGCGAGGCGCTGGCGTCGATGAAGTACGACCTCGACGCCGGACGTACGCTCATGAATGCCCACGGCTTGATCACGATCCTCCTCGGCTTTGCGGAGAATCCGCGCCTGTTTCATACGCGTAATCCGTTCGCATCCGGCGGCGTCTACGAAGATCCCGCGACGGGTGCAGGCACGGCGGCTCTGGCCGGTTACCTGCGCGACATCGACTGGCCGCACGAGGGATCGATCGACATCGTGCAGGGTGAGGACATGGGGTTGCGGTCGCGGTTGCGCGCGGAGATCGGCCCGACGCGCGGAGAATCGATCCGGGTTTCGGGGACGGCGCGGATGATGTAGCGGGTACGGATTAAAGGACCAGCTTACGGACCGCGCGGATGTCTCCATCGAGCGGGCGGTCCTTGAATACAGGCGCTGCGGCCTTGCGCACCTCGAGGTAGAGCTTGCGCGTTCCCTCTCCGAGCTGCGTGGCGATGTTCGCCGCGCGATCCCGCACCGCCTCCTCGAACTGCGTCGCCTGCGCCTCGGCGTTGTCGACGTCGAGCAGTTGCGGCGCGGGGCGGTTGGGGTCGTACTGGAAAACGGCGCGCCACTCCACCGCTTGCGCGGCGGTCAGCAGCTCGATGGCCAGCACCGACTGCGCATTCGAGATCACGGTCCGCAGCTTCCGCGCCGCGTGAGTCGACATCGACACATGATCCTCGGCATTCGCTCCGGTGGGGATGGAGTCGACCGATGCCGGATGGGAGAGCACCTTGTTCTCCGACACGATCGACGCGGCCGTGTACTGCAGGATCATCAGACCCGAGTTCACGCCGGGTCGCGTGGTGAGGTTCTCCGGCAGGCCTCGATTGTGGCTGCCGTCGAGCATCATCTGCGTACGTCGCTCCGAGATGTTCGCGAGCTCCGCGACGGCGATGGTGAGAAAGTCCGCCGCGAGCGCGAGAGGCTGCCCGTGGAAGTTGCCGGCCGAGTACGCGAAGCGGCGATCGCCGTGGTACCACTCCGGCCAGTTCGCGCGGAACTGCAGGTCGAACGAGTCGCGTTCATCGGGAAAGAACAGCGGATTGTCCGTCGCCGCGTTCAGCTCCTTCTCGGCGATGGAGCGCACGAAGCGCAACGTGTCGCGCGTCGCGCCGTGCACCTGTGGCGCGCAGCGCAGCGAGTACGCGTCCTGCACGGCGCCGGCGCGCTCGACGAGGCGGCTGCCGGTGACCATCTCCCGGATGCGGCGCGCGCTCTCGATCTGGCCCGGATGGCCGCGTTCTTCGTGCACCTTCGCATCCATCGCGCGCGTGCATCCGGCCATGGCCTCGAGCGACATCGCCGCGGCCGCGTCGGCCGTCGCCGCGAGGCGCTCCGCATCGTGCACCGCGAGCGCGAGCATCGACGCGGAGAAGTTCGCCCCGTTGACCAGGCCCAGCCCCTCCTTGAACGTCGGCTTCATCTCCTCGGCCGTGAAGCCGAGGAGCGATGGAAGCTCGCTCGCGGGACGGAGCGTGCGATCGTCCGTCGTGTAGAAGCGCCCCTCACCCAGAAGGGTGACGAAGAGGTGAGAGAGCGGACAGAGGTCGCCGCTCGCGCCCACGGAGCCTCGCAGCGGAACGAGCGGAATCACGCCGCGGTTGAGCATCGCCTCGACGATGTCCACGAGTTTCGTGCGCACCCCGGAGTGCCCGCGCAGGAACGCGTTCAGCCGCGTCGCCAGGGCACCGCGCACGACTTCGGGCGGGAAGTAGTTCGAGAGATCGTCTGCATCCGAGTTGTCTCCGACGCCGACGGAGTGGGACAGCAACAGGTTGCGCTGGAGCTGCTCGAGATCGTCCGGAGCGATCGGCTTATCCTTGAACTCGCCGAAGCCGGTGGTCACGCCATATTCGCTCGGCGCGGCCTTGCCCTCTTCCCACGCCTTGCGATAGTTCGCGACCACGGTGGCGATGAGCGCCTCGCTGCGCGCGACCAGCTCGTTCGTGGCTGGATCGCGCTCGACGTGTACGCCGGGCTCGCGCGCGATCTGCACGAGCTGTTCGATCGTGAGAGAAGAGCCGTCGAGAACGACTGTCGTCATTCGGTCTCCGCGAGCATGCGGCGGATCGACGCGACCAGCTCCGAGCGCGGAACAGTGACCTGGCCGGCGCGCTCGGCCAGATACTCCTTGCGATCCGCTGTCGGCTTCATCCGCTCCCGTCCGGCGACGAGGTCTTTGATCGTGACGGTGCCCTGTTCCTTCTCGTTCGAGCCGTAGAGGATCGCCAGCGGGATGTCGTATTGGTCCGCGTACTTGAGCTGCTTGCCCGGTCCTTTGGCGACGCCGAGATAAAGCTCGGCCGGGATGCGGGCGCGGCGCAGCTCCCAGGTCATGGCCATGTAGTCGGCGTTGAGGCTCTGATCCATGTTCGTGATCAGCACGCGCGCCGTGGCCTTCTGCTTGCCGATGCGGCCGAGGTGCGTGAGCGCGGCGAGGAGACGATCGACGCCGATCGACGCGCCGACGGCCGGGATGCGCTGGCCGAGGAAGCGCATCACCAGGTTGTCGTAGCGGCCGCCGCCGAAGACGGAGCCGAACTGCGGTGCGTCGGGGAGGATGGCCTCGAAGACGGGCCCCGTGTAATACGCGAGACCGCGCGCGATGGAGAGATCCAGCGAGACCTTCTCGTCGCCATAGCCGAGCGCGTAGAGGTGATTGGAGATGCGCTCGACGAGGTCGATCTGCGCGGGCGCGCTCTCGAGCGACGCGAACAGCTCGCGCACCTGGGCGACCACCTCGGTGCGCGAGTCGCCTTTCACGGCCAGGAAGCGCTGGATGCGATCGACCTGATCGGCGGAGAGGCCGACGCCGCGGATGGTGTCGCCGGAGTCGTCCTTGTAACCCTGCATCAGCTCGAGTTTGACCTTGTCGAGGCCGACTTTGTCGAGCTTGTCGAGCACGCGGAAGACGTCCACGCTCTGCTCGGCGGCGATGTCCGCGAACTCGAGGAGCAGATTGAGCACGGCCCGGCTGGAGAATCGCACCAGGTAGCCCGGCAGCCCGAGGGCGTCGAGCGTGTCGCACATCCCGGCGAGGATTTCGGTGTCTGCGATCTCGCTCTCGACGCCGATCGAGTCGAGGTCGAACTGCGTGAACTCGCGATACCGGCCCTTGTCCGGCTTGTCGGCGCGCCAGACCGAGGCCACCTGATAGCGGCGGAAGGGGCGGGGGAGGTCGGGGTACTGCGCGACCACGCGCGCCAGCGGTACGGTGAGGTCGAAGCGGAGACCCAGCTCTTCCTTCTCGGGATTCGTGACGCGGAAGATCGACTGCTGCGCCTCCTGCCCCGCGGTTCCGGACAGGATGTCGAGGAACTCGACGGCGGGCGTCGAGAGAGGGACGAACCCGTAGTTCTCGTAGACGCGGCGGATGATGTCGACCATCTGCTGCCGGGCGAGCATCTGGTCGGGAAGGAGGTCGCGCAGGCCGCGGGACAGCCGCGGAACGACGGTATCGCTCATGGGATTCGTTTTGGGGCCGCGGCTGAATTGAGAATTGAGAATTGAAAAAAAAGACCGCGGCGACCGCGGCCTTTGATTTCTCAATTCTCAATTCGCAAGTTCTCCATCCCGAGTTGGTACCGAGGGGCGGGCTCGAACCGCCGACCCCCAGATCCACAATCTGGTGCTCTAACCTACTGAGCTACCCCGGCACACGGGACGCGAATGATAACGCGAGAGGGTGCGAATGCAAACCGTTCGCGACGGTGGAGAACACCGCCCCGGGCGGTTGCATTCTCAGGCCACCATCAGCACGTCCGCGAACCAGCCTCGCTGATCGGTCCACTTCCGCTGGATGGTGAACCCGCTCTGGGCCGCGAGGGCGGCCAGGGTGGCGTCGTCGTGTTTGTACGAGCTCTCGGTATGGATCGACTCCCCCTCGGCGAGCTCGATCTCGAGGTCGAGCGAGGCGATCCGGACGCGCTGGCTGACGGTGCTGACGAGGTGCATCTCGATCCGGCCGCGCTCTTCGTCGTAGAACGCGAGATGGCGGAACCGGTCGAGGCGGAACTCGCCGCCCAGCTCGCGGTTGATCCGCGCCAGGAGGTTGAGGTTGAACGCCGCCGTGACGCCGAGCGGGTCGTCGTAGGCGGGCTCGAGTATGTCGCGGCTCTTCCTGACGTCGGCGCCGAGGAACAACGCGTCGCCGGGGGAAAGGGCGGAGCGCAGATCGCTGAGCATCGCCACCGCGGCGTCGGGATCGAGATTGCCGATCGTGGAGCCGAGGAACAGGACTACCGTGCGGCCCCGGGTTGGACCGATGGCGGCCAGCGGAACGGACGGTCTCGAGAAGTCGGAGGCGACGGCGATGATGCGCAGCCGCTCGTACTCGGTGAGCAGGTCGCGGCCGCTGCGCTCGAGCATCGCCGCGTCGACGTCCACCGGAACGTATTCGAGCGCCGGCTGCCGGAGCGTGAGCGAGTCGAGGAGGATGCGCGTCTTGCGCGCGGCTCCGCTGCCGAGCTCCACGAGACGCACCTGCGGGCCGAACTCGTTCGCGATCTCCACGCGGTGGGTCGTCAGAATCTCCGCCTCGGCGCGCATGACGTAGTACTCCGGCAGGAAGCAGATCGTGTCGAACAGCGACGAGCCCAGCGCGTCGTAGAACCAGCGCGGCGGGAGCGACTTGCGCGCAGCGGTGAGACCCTCGCGCACGTCCGCGGCGAAATCCGCCGCCGCGGCCGGCGCGGCGTGAATCAGCGTGAAACGCGTCCCGGGCGAGAGAGGTACGACGGCTGCGGGCATGGGGAGGGCGATTGTAGCGCGGCTGCGGAGCGCCGGCCTGTGGCCGGCTGGCTCGCAGGCGTCCTCGCCTGCGGGTCCTTGGCGATGAACGTTCAACCGCGAGAGACTCGGCGGCGGGACGCCGCCGAGCCAGCCGGCGGGACGCCGGCGCTCGTGCGCCCGAGAGTGCACCTGAACAGAGTGGTGAGAGTCCGCTCTGGTCAAACGTTCATTGACCAAAGCCAAGCGTAACTGCGTCGTGGTGACACGGGGTGGAGAGCAACGTAAGGCAAACGACCGGTCCGTACGCAAGAAACTCGATTCGGTCTTCAGATTCTGACGAGCCTGCGAGCGAGAGGCGAAGTCCGAGACGTGATGGGCGCAGACGGGAAACGGCCCTACACGAGAGAGCCGGGGCTGAGAGAACGTGAGAAAGCCGCCGGAAAGATCTGGGGATGGTTGGAGACAGAACGGTCGGAAGTTCGGGTGTGTGAATCGGGGAGACCTCCGGGAAGAGCTGACAACCCGGAGGAGTCAGAGTCTCCGTAGTAGCGACGAAGCGCCGTAACGGGCGTGGAGCGAAGGGAGGCAGGAAGGTGGATGCGTGATGGAAACAGAGAAGGACGAACAACCGCGAGCAGTGCGAAAGCTAGAACGTGGTGGAGAGACCATAAGCCGATGGAACTGGGTCGAACCTTCGGTGTGGACGGATCGCATGCTGGAAGCCCTCGAAAGGGGAGTGACAGGAGGCAAGTGGCATAGCTTGATCGACAAGGTAACGAGGGAAAAGAGTCTGGAGGTGGCGTGGAAGCAGGTCGAGGCGCGAAAAGGAGGAGGGGGAGTCGATGGAATGTCGATCAGCCTCTTCGCGAAGCGCAGCGACAAGCGAATCGCGAGATTGAGCGAACAACTGCGAGAGGGAAAGTACGAGCCGCATGCGGTCAAGCGGGTCTGGATCCCCAAGGCCGATGGAAAGAAGCGCCCCTTGGGGGTGCCGACCATCATCGACCGGGTGGTACAGACCAGCATCCGGAATGCGATCGAACCGATCTTCGAACAGAAGTTCCTCGAGTGTAGCTATGGGTTCAGACCAGGAAGAGGATGCAAAGACGCCCTGCGAGAAGTGACAGCGGGCCTCAAGCAAGGACGGACATGGGTCGTGGATGTGGATATCGAGAAGTACTTCGACTCGATCGACAAAACCCGGCTCATGAACGAAGTTGCCACGGAGATCGCTGACGGGTCGTTGCTGCATCTGATCAACCAGTTCCTCGAACAGGACGTGCTGGACGGGATGAAGCGATGGCAACCTGAGAAGGGAACACCTCAGGGAGCGGTCATCAGCCTCTTGCTGGCCAACATCTATCTTCACTCGGTCGATCTGGCGATGACACGAGACGGATATCGTCTGGTGCGTTACGCGGACGACATGGTGATCCTGTGCGAGAGCGAGGAGGAAGCCCTGCGTGCGCATGCACGTCTGGACGGACTTCTGAACGAGCGAGAACTCAAACTTCACCCGATCAAGACCCGAATCGTTGATGCGACCGAGCGGCCCGGGTTCGACTTCCTCGGATACCGATTCTTTGGGCGATCACGCTATCCACGTCCGACGGCTGAGAAGAAGCTTCGCGACAAGGTCCGGGAGGTAACGCCTCGCACCAATGGATCGAGTCTCGCGGCGATCATCAAGACCGTGAATCGCATGCTGCATGGATGGTACGAGTACTTCAAGCAGAGCTCTCGCCAAGCGTTCACTGCAATCGACAAGTGGGTCCGAATGCGGCTGCGTTCGATCCTGCGGAAGCGAAGCAAGCGCCGGGGACGAGGGCAAGGACTCGATCATCTTCGCTGGCCTAACGCCTTCTTTCAGCAGCATGGCCTGTTCAGCCTGGTGCAGGCGCACAAGCTGCTCATCCAGTCCCAGAGATCGGCCCACTGACCGGAGGCCGGATGCGGGAGATCCGCACGTCCGGTTCGGAGGGAGGGGCGGAGCGATCCTCCGTCCCTACCCCCTATCACATGCGGCCGGTCTGTCAAAGCTCGCAGTCGCGGCGCCGTCCGACCCACCGCACTCGGGATGACATTCCTCGCTCGTCTGTGATACCTCGCAGACGACGATGGCTCTGCTCATCCGCAATCTCTCTCAGATCGCAACGGCTTCCGGCGCGACGGCGAAGCGTGGCCGGGCGATGCGCGAGCTCACCGTTCACGACGGCGGCGTGATCGTCGTCGAGGGCGGCCGCTTCGCGTACGTCGGTCCGGAGAGCGACATCCCTCGCGAATTGAAGATCGACGAAGACTTCGACGCGCGCGGCGGAACGGCGGTCCCGGGCTTCGTCGACACGCACACGCACATCGCGTTCGACCTCGGAGTCGCGCCTCGTCGAGAACATCCTCGCGCGCACCGCCACGATGGCGCGCTACGGCACGACCACGGCGGAGGCGAAGAGCGGATACGGATTGGACAAGGAGTGTGAGCTCAAGCAGCTCCGGGCGATCCGCACTGCGTCCTCCCAGTCGGGCGTGCGCCTGATCGCGACCTGTCTGGCCGCACACGACTTCCCGCCGGAGAGCCGCGGCAGCGAGGCCGCGCGGCAGGGCTACCTCTCCACCATCCTCGGGGAGATCCTCCCGGCCGTCGCGGAAGAAAAGCTGGCCGTCTTCTGCGACGTCTTCGTGGAGCGCGGCGTCTTCACGCGCGAGCAGGGCGAGGCAGTGCTGCGCACCGGTCACGAGCTCGGTCTGGTGCCCCGAATCCACGCGGACGAGTTGTCCGATACCGACGGCGCGCGCCTGGCGACCGAGGTCGGGGCGGCTTCAGCCGATCATCTGATGCAGGTTTCGGATGAAGGCATCGCGGCGCTTGCGGCGTCAGGCACGGTGGCGAACCTGTTGCCGGCGACGAGCTTCTTCCTGATGTCGGAGCGCTACGCCCCCGCACGGCAGCTGATCGACAAAGGCGCGATCGTCTCGCTGTCCACGGACTGCAATCCAGGCACGTCGATGACGGAGTCGATGCAGGTGGTGATGCAGCTGGCCACGCTGCAGATGAAGATGACGGTCGAGGAGTCGCTCACGGCAGCCACTCTCAACGGAGCCCACTCCCTCGGCCTCGCCGCCGAGACGGGCTCGATCGAGACAGGCAAGCGCGCGGACTTCGTCATCCTCGACGCCCCCGGCTACCTGCACCTCGTGTATCACTTCGGCGTCAACCTCGTGACCGCCGTCTGGAGAGACGGCGCGCGATTGATCTAGGATTGGTCCAGGGCGACGAGACCCTCGCCCATCATTTGACAGTCCGGCGCAGCCGAGGGAGCCTCGGTGGATGCCGAAGACGCGGTTGACGCTGCCTGCGGGGGCGCCCGCCACGAAACGGCTCGAAGTAGATGTCCTGCTCCTCCGTGCCCGCGAGGAGGGTCTTCCTCGTCTCCTTGATGAGCGGGACATTCACGCTCTGCCGCTGCGTCAGCCGGTTCGTGATGACCGTGTCGCGGTCAAGGAGATAGTTCGTGGTCCACTGCTCATGGCGGCGTTCTCGAAACCGCCGATCGGACTCAAGGTTCTTCTGGATTGTTTCGATGGAGAGTGACGACAACGAAGTGGAAGGAGATTTGTACTCAATATAACGATGAAGTCTCGATGAAGATACGGGCGGGGTGGGAATAACTATTTTACCTTTAGCGGCCGCTTGTACATGACAATATGGCGCGTAGCGTTGATGAATGGGTTGGGATATGGCGTTGTTGCGCCAGGCACTTGGAAGCTGTAGTACCGCTGCCATCCATCGGCTTTACGAGCAGGGACCAACTGGCGCATGTTCGCGGACCTGAAGGGTTCAAACTGGCGGCCAAGCTTTTCCGAAACGGCCCTTTCCTGTTCTGGAGTCCAGTCATAGAAGGTATCGGCCATGATTTCATAGGAGACGTTATCGCTTGGCGCGGGTCCCAAGTCCGGCAAGCCCGTGCTGGTTTTAACAGCGCCGGCGAACGGATCGTTGTAAGGAATCTCCGAGGAGCTTGGTGATGGCACACTAACCGGGGGCGTGCCCTGTTCTGTTAAAACGGTTGCCGACTCAGGCGGGTCGTTCGACTTGTCTTTCGGGCAACCGAGTATAAGCAAACAAGGCAGCACGAAGATGGTCAAGTTTCGCATCAGTTCATCTTCTCACGCCTGCGAGAAGTTCTACACTCCAATCCCTGGGGTAAAACGGCTTGACGAGGCGCTATGGAATAGAAAAGGCGCCGTCGAACGGACCGGCGCCTGCACTGCTGGTACTGCTGGGTTAGAGGGGGTTAGAGGCGGCTAATAACTTCATCGCTGCAGCCGACGCGAACCGCTGCCCCATCCTCGTAGGTCTATACTTTTCCTCGTGCGGTTCGCGCGGCTGAGCGATGGACCGCTAGACGACCGGAACCTTCCACCAGCCCTGCGACGTCCCAACCTAGGTGAGTCCAAACCGGCTTGTTCTCGCGTTCGCCGTGTTCGCCGTTATCGGCTGTCGCAGCGAATGCACCGATCGGTCCTACGACGGCCGGCCGTCACGGGAGGTTGCTCTCCGTGAGAACCTCGTGACGATGCGAAAGGCGATCGACAATTACCACGATGAGACGCGACACTGGCCGAAGACACTCAAAGATCTGGTCCCGAAATACCTAAGCAGAGTGCCGCCGGATCCCATCACGGGAAGCGCGAAGACCTGGAAGTACAACGACGGCGGCGGGCGGAGGATCGCCGTCGTGAAAAGCGGCGCCGTGGGTGCGACGTGCGACAACGTCCCGTACGGCGAACTGTGAAGGCCGGTTCGTCTGACTCAACGGTGCAGCCGACGCCAACCGCGCCGCGAGAGTCGTAGTTTGCTACTCGTCGCGTGCGGTCGGCGCGGGTGAGCGTCAGGCCGTTAGCCGGCCGGGAATCGAATGTTCGAATCCACGAAATCGGACGGCGATGATGCGCGCCGGGTCGGCATCGAGGTCGTGGCCCTGCTCATCGTCATTGCCGTCATCCTCATCGCACTTGCGCTCTGGAATCGTCTTCGCGAGCGCCGACTCGATGGCCCAATCTCCGGGGCGCTGGTGTCGTGCCTCGCGCGCTCTAACTCCCTAACTCACTCCCGGTCCGCACTCTAGCCGTAGAACTCGGCGATCTTTGCGAACAGCCTCGCGCCGGCGTTCGTCTTGACCTCGGCCGTGCAGCCGGCGATGTGCGGGGTGACGATGAGGCGCGGGTCATCGGGGAACGGCGCGTCCGGCGGCTCGGGGTCGAACACGTCCATTGCCAGGCCTGCCAGGTGCCCGTCCGCAAGCGCTGCCAGCGCGGCCCGCTGATCGAGCACTTCTCCCCGCGAGGCGTTGATCAGGTACGAGCCGCCGCGGAGGCTGCGGATCCGCGGAGCGTCGAGCATGCGTCGCGTTTCGGGGGTGAGAGGCACGTGCGGCGAGAGGATGTCGCTCGTGGCCACGAGTCTCTCGAGAGAGGTCGCGCGCATCGCTCCCCGCGCTTCGAAGTCGGCGTCGGTCAGGTACGGGTCGTACGCCTGCACGTTCATCCGGAACGCTGTGGCCAGCCTGGCCACGCGTATCCCCACCTGTCCGAGGCCGATGATGCCGAGCGCGTAGTGCCGAAGCTCGTGTCGCGTCGCGCAGTCGTCGCGCGAGAAGCGGCCGCTGACCACTTCCCGCGTGTAGAACGGCACGGTGCGGGTCATCGAGATCATGAAGCCGAGGACGAGCTCGGCGACGGCGTCGGCGTTGATGCCGGGCATGTTGATGATGGCCACGTTGCGCTCGCGCGCCGCATCGTGGTCGATGTTGTCGATGCCGCTCGTGGCCTGGGCGATCAGCTCCAGACGCGGCGCGGTCTCGAGCACGCGGCGCGTCACCCGGTTGTATGCCCGCGTCACCAGCACGTGCGCGTCGCCGATGATGGCGGCGAGCTCGCTCTCCGTCTTCACGGGGGTCTGCTCGACGTCGAACCGGCCGTCGGCAGCGGCGCTCTCGCGGAGGGAGGCATCCACGTCTGCTGCGATGAGGAGCTTCTTACGCATTCCGGTCCTCAGGATAGACTGAGAACGATTGGTACGACGGCTCCGCAAACACCGCACCGCCCTCATCGCGCTCGCGGTCTGTCACTTCGTCCTGTTCTTCCCCATCGCGTTCATGGGACGGGTGGTCTCGCCCAACGACGTCTTCTATAACTATCACCCCTGGGCTACGGTCAAGCCGGCCGAAATGGTGCAGGCGCAGAACTCCAGCCTGAACGATCCGCCCACGGCGTACTACACGCTGCTGTCACTGGCGCGGGACGACTGGCGAACGTTTCACTGGAATCCGTACGTCGCCAGCGGCATCCCGGGCTTCGGCTCCTCCGCGTCCGCCATCCTCTCGCCGTTCGCGCTCCTGCCCGCGCTGATCGCGCCAGAGGCATGGATCTACACGGCGATGCTCTTTCTGAAGCTGAACCTGTCGTTTCTCTTCGCGTACCTCTGGCTGCGTGAGGAACGGATGGGGCGCAGAGGCGCGGCGATCGGCGCGCTGGTGATCGCGTGCGCGGGCGTCTACTCGGTGCGCTGGCTCTGGCAGATCACGAACGCGACGGTGCTCTATCCGGCGATCCTGCTGGTCGTGCGTCGCGCGTTCAACGGGAACGCGCGGCGCCGGCGACGTGCTTCGGAGCGTCGCGCCGCTGGTAGCCGCGGTCGCGATCGCCGCGATGGTCGCGCTCCCTTCGCTCGTCCCATTCGTGCAGTTCCTGAAGCGGTCCGGCTATCTCGAGGCGCGCCAGTCCGCCTCGCAGTTCGTCTATCCGATCGACCACTGGCGCAGTTTCTTCGCGCCCGACCGCCTGGGCAACCCCGCCTACAAAGACTGGATCGGCGACCCGCGGCTCGGACCGCTCAACAACTACTTCGAGTCGACGGTCTATCTCGGCTTGCTCACGATTCCTTTCGCCGTCGCCGGCGTGTTCGCCCGCCGCGCGCGTGCGAGATGGTTCTGGCTCGCGTGTGCCGCCTTCGTCCTGGCGTGCATCTTCGGCGCGCCCGGCCTCCGCGATCTCGTCGCGCGCCTGCCGGGCTTCAAGTTCACGTCGCTCGCGCGCGTGGCGCTGCTGCTCCCGCTGCCGGCCGGCTATCTCGCCGCGGCCGGATCCGGCCTGCTGCGGCGCCGCCCGCTGCTCATCGACGCAGCGGCGGTGCTCATCGCCTTCGACCTGGCGCTTCTCGCCGGACGCTTCTATCCCTACCTCGAGCCGGAGACGACGAAGGTGCCGGTGACTCCGATGGTGGAGTTCATGCGCCGCGACCACGCTCCGTTCCGCATCGCGCCGTTCTTCGACTACTTCTGGCCCAACACGGCGGAGCTGGTGCGGGTGGAAGACGTGCGCAGCCACTTCGGTTCGGAGCTCGCGTACCGGAAGATGCTCGTGCGCATCGATCCGACCGCGTGGGGCGGCTCGTCGACGGTCCTCACGTTCAACAGTCTGAAGTTCAACTTCAACGACCGGCTCACGCGGCTGCTCGGCATCCGCTGGTACGTCGAGCACAACGTGATCGACATCATCAAGTGGTCGATCTTCGCCACCACCGTGCCGGGCGTGAAGGAAACGGGGACGCTCCCTCTCAAGCCGGGGGCTGTCCTGCAACGCACCATCCACGTCGACGCCGAGCCGTTCTGGGCGATCGAGCTGCCGGTGCATCTCGACGAGGAGAAGGGACGAGGCGCGCGCCTCGAAGTCGCGCTGACGAAAAACGGCGAGACGGTCTGGTCGCGCGCGTTCACGAAGGCGGACGCGAATGTGATGAGCAAGCTGTATGTGCCGCTCCGCCCGTACGCGCGTCTCGGTGAGACCGTGGTGCTGCACGTGAGGTCGGTGGGATTGCGCGGCTGGATGCTCGAGGGCGCGAATCCGACGGCGGGGGAGACGCGCCTGTTCTACGGACGCGTGACGACGCCGGTGATCTTCGACCGCGAGCTTCCGGACGGGCGTCTCTTCCGCAACCTCGCGGAGCTGCCGCGCTTTCGCGCCGTCTCGAAACTCCGCAAGCTGAACGACGACGAGTTTCTCGCCGCGCGCGACGTCGACTTCGAAGAGGAGGCGGTGATCACGGATGACCCGGTGATGCCGCCGGAGCTTTCGCCGGCGAAAGCCAGGGTGACGCTGACGAGCTACGCGCCTGACGAGCAGCGCATCACGACCGAGTCGGACGCGCCGTTCTTCCTCGCGTCGTCAGAGAAGCTCACTCCCGAGCTCGCGATCGCGGTGGACGGCCGCGCGGTGCGTCCCATCGAAGTGGACATGCTTTTCGCCGGAGTGACGATGCCCGCCGGCCGTCACGAGGTCGTGTTCTCGCGGCGCATCGCGCGCGGGTGGTGGTGGGTGGCCGGGGTGGGTGTGGGGCTGTGGCTGATCGCGGCGATGTTCGACGTGTGGGCGTGGCGGCGGCGCGCCTCGACACGACCCGCCGAAGTCGACGAATCCAGAGTGTCGCGAGAGCCGCCCCTCTCCCTAACCCTCTCCCCGCCGTTGCGGGGAGAGGGGACTGAGCCTCGCCAGAATCGCAACCGCCGGTTTCGCCAGCACACGATTGCCCTCTCCCCGCGAAGGCGGGGAGAGGGGACAGGGTGAGGGGCGGCACTCGCGACACTCTGCGGCCGGAGACGCCGCACGACTCCCTACTCGAATTCCAGCGTGACGTCGGACTCGCAGAAGTCGAACGCGGTCGCTTCCGACTCTTCTCCGTCCGCGAAGACGGCCTTGAAGTACTGCTCGCAGTCCTCGCCGTTCGTCGACGCATCCCACACCAGCTCGACGGTCGCGCCGGCCTTGATGCCCTTGCCGATGTCGAAGTAGCCGAATTCCTCTCCATCCTCGGAGACCAGGATCTTCTTGATTGCCTGCTTCGTGTTGTTGTGGACTTTGAAGGTGTACTCGTCTGCGGCCTGCGCCGTGGAGCTCACGAACAGGATGGTGGCGGCGAGCAGCGTGATGCGGGTGAAGATGTTCAAGTAGTAATTCTCCTCGATCGAATTTTGCAACGTCGCAGCGCAGCGGACGCTGTGCGCGAGCTCGTCGGGGAGACTACCGGCATTCACGCACGCTCACAATGCGAGCACTCAGAAATCGCGGATTCCTGACAGGCGCTTGACGTCACTGCGTTGAGGATGGGCGCGCAGACGGTGAACGCTTCTCGGCCACGAGGATGATCTGGTATGCGAACAGCCCGCGCCACAGGCGCGTGATCATCGTGAGCATCCACTCCCCCAGCCGCAGCAGCGGCTCGGGCGTGAACCTGCCGATGATGAGCCGGATCGGAATCGACGACCCGCCCACCTCGAGCACGCGGAATCCTGCATTCTCGACTTCGCGCAGAATCGTCCGCTTCGTATAGAAGCGCAGGTGCGTCGAGTCGAGGATCCCCCGGTCGCGGTACTCGAAGACGCCGAAGAGAAGGCCGAGCCGGACCGTGATGTTCGCGATGTTCGGGACGGAGATGAACACGCGGCCCTCGTCCGTCAGCGCGTCGCGCACCAGTCGCAGCACTGCGGCCGGGCTGCGGAGGTGCTCGAGGACGTCGGCGAGCACCACGGCGTCCGCGCCCGGCGGCAGACGCTTCACCGTCTCGAGGTCGCTCACGACGACCTGGTCGAAGCGGCCGTAGAGGTCGACGAGGCAGTCCACATTGAACTCGAAGCCGATCGTCCGCGAGAAGTGCGAGCGCACCGCCGAGCCGAGCTCTCCACCGGCAGCACCGAGGTCGAGCAGCGTGCCGCCGTGCGGCGCGTGCCGCTGGATGAGGTTCATCAGGATGCGATGGCTGCTGCCCTCGAAGTCCTTGAACGTATAGACGTTCGGCATCGTCAGTAGTCCTGATATCCGGGCGCGCGGCTGTGGACGTCGATCACGAACGTCTGCGCCGGAGCAGCGCTCGTCGTGAAATCCGCGTTCGGCTGCACGACCTCCTCGGTCGTGAGCTGCCAGTTCATTTCGTTCGTCATCGGGTCTTTGGGCACTCGGCGAACGTATCGCGGAACGAGCTCCTCGAGCGATCGCGGATATCGCCCCTCGGCACCGTGAAACGATTGGATTGCTTTCCGCACCGCCGCCAGGTCGTCGCGGAGCGTCGCTTCCCTGGCCTGTTCTTCGGTTCGATCGACATGTGCGCGAAAGCCCGTGTATGCGGCGTACGCCA
>Ga0193706_1000612_pt1 | contig 19623 bp, 17 predicted proteins | sample U3c1metaG_FD_160130 | JGI IMG/M metagenome (GOLD analysis project Ga0193706, IMG submission 160130) | Soil microbial communities from a riparian zone of the East river system, Colorado, United States - U3c1 | ecosystem: Environmental > Terrestrial > Soil > Riparian zone | place: USA: East River... | reverse complement strand
GGTCGACAGGGGGACGACGAGGTCACCGCGGAAGAGCTGGCGGCGAAACTTGATACGATCTCGTACGAGGTGTTCTGCAATGTCGGCGCGCGCGTCCCGCGCGTATATCGCGATGGCGCCGGCGTCGTGAGCATCCGCACTCGATTCGACGCATGATCACGATCCTCGACCGCATCGGCCGCGCGTTCATCCGCCTCTTCGAACAGACCGGGCTCTGGTTCGACGCGCTGTGGCGTACGTTCGTGTGGATGTTCCGTCCGCCCTACGACGTCGCCGAGTGGTTCCGGCAGATGGTCCGCGTCGGCGTCGACTCGATTCCGGTCGTGTTCCTGACCACGATGTTTACGGGGATGGTGCTGGCCCTGCAGACCTACATCGGATTTCAGCGCGTGCACGCCGAGCAGTTCGTGGCGAGTGTCGGGGCGCTCGGGATGCTGCGCGAGCTGGCGCCGGTCCTGGTGGGGCTGATGGTCGCGGGACGCGTCGGCTCGTCGATGGCCGCCGAGATCGGTACGATGCGCGTGACCGAGCAGCTCGACGCGCTCCGCGCGCTGGCGACCGAGCCGATTCAATACCTCTTCGTCCCTCGCGTGCTCGCCGGCATCATCATGCTCCCCTTCCTCTGCGTCCTCGGCGACGCGCTGGGGATCTACGGCGGCTATCTCGTCGCCGTGAAGTTGATGCAGACGAACCCGGTCATCTACAAACAGAACACGTTTCAGATTCTGCAGATGAGCGACGTCTGGAGCGGTCTGGTGAAGGCGGCCGTGTTCGGCCTGATCCTGACGCTCACCGGCTGCGTCCGCGGCTACCACACCACCGGCGGGGCCGAAGGCGTGGGTCGGGCCACCACATACGCAGTGGTCTCCGCGTCGCTCATCATCCTCCTGACCGATTTCTTTCTGACCAAGCTGCTTTTTTGAGACTTCCCCGGACATGGCGTTCATCGAGCTCAGAAATCTCTGGAAGGCATTCGACGGCAAGCAGGTCCTGCGCGACATGTCGCTGGACGTGGAGCGCGGCGAGACAGTCGTCGTGGTCGGCGGCTCCGGAACCGGGAAGAGCGTCACGCTCAAGCACATCATCGGTCTCCTGAAGCCGGATCGCGGCCACGTCATCATCGACGGCCAGGATGTGACTACGATGAGAGATGTGGAGCTGAATCAGTTCCGCCGCCGCTTCGGAATGGCGTTTCAGGAAGGCGCCCTGTTCGACTCGATGTCGGTGTTCGAGAACATCGCCTTTCCGCTGCGCCGCCATACGAAGATGACTGAGGCCGAGATACGGGGACGCGTCGAAGAGTGCCTGGAGGACGTCCACCTGCACGGCGTCGAGAAACGCCGTCCGTCCGAGTTGTCGGGCGGTATGCGCCGCCGCGTCGGATTCGCGCGCGCGATCTCGCTCAAGCCCGAGATCCTGTTGTTCGACGAGCCGACCACGGGCCTCGATCCCGTCATCAGCGACGTCATCGCGGAGCTGATCTGCGAGATGGATACGAAGCTCGGCACGACCACGTTCACGATCACGCACGACATGAAGGTGGCGTTCAAGGTCGCCGACCGCGTGGCCATGCTGCACCAGGGCGCGATCATCGAGCAGGGAACGCCCGAGGAGTTTCAGCGCTCGACGAATCCCATCGTGCAGCAGTTCATCGAGGGACGAGCCGAAGGGCCGCTCACCGACGTCGACTAAAATCGGCGCATCGCCAGCACTCGATTGCCCTCTCCCCGCGAGGCGGGGAGAGGGTCAGGGTGAGGGGCGGATCTCGGGACGCTAGTCCTTGCGCATCCGCTTGCGCGTCTCGGTCGTGGTCGTCGCCGTCGTATCGTCGGTCTCCGACGTCATGGTCGACTCGGTGGTCGTCGTCTGCGCGTCCACCGTCGACGAGGACGTCATCGGGACCATGGTGGTCTCGGTGTGCGTCGTGGTCGTGCTGATGTCGGCGGTGGTATCGGTGCCCACTTCAACGGTCGTCGCCACGACCGGTTCCGTCGTCACCAGCGGTGTGGTCACGGTCTCGGTGGTCGTCACGTTGATCGCGCTCTCTGCCGGCACGATGTCGACGTTCGTGTTCGCGCCCACGGTGCTGCTGGCGTAGGCGTTGCCGTCGCTGTCGATGAGGGCGGCGTCGGTGGCGGGAGCGACGCTCTCGGTTTCGCTGACGTGCACGAGATCGCCGTCGTCCGTTGTCGTCGTGGTGGTGGTCGTCGTCGACGCGCATGCGCCGACCAGAAGGAGAGCCGCGAACCCGGCTGCGGCTACCGTGTTGTGCATGAGTTTCCTGATCATCTGATCTGCTCCTGAAGGGTGGTTGAATCGGGGTGGCCACCAGTGTGACCGGCGCCCCTCCGAAACGGGTCGCGCCGCCGATACGGAGTACAAGACCGATGCCGGGTTATTGTGAGCTCGTCGAGCTCGACCGCATATCATTCTCCGGTGGCCGAAGCGCGAACACTCTCCGTCTCCGAACTGATCCGCGAGGTCAATCTCCAGCTCTATCGCTGGAACGACGTCGCCGTCGAGGGCGAGGTGACGAACTTCATGCGCTCCGCGGCGGGCCACCTGTACTTCACGCTCAAGGACGCGCGCGCGCAGATGCGCGTCGTGCTGTTCGCCACGCAGGCGCGCTTCCTCCGCTTCCGCATCGAGAACGGGCTGCAGCTCATCGTGCGCGGACGGCTCGCGATCTACGAGCAGAAAGGCGAGTTCCAGCTGAACGCGGTCTCGGCGGAGCCGGCCGGACTGGGCGCGCTGCAGCTCGCGTTCGAGCAGCTCAAGAAGCGCCTGGCGGAAGAAGGGTTGTTCGACGCCGAGCGGAAGAAGCCGATCCCGATGCTGCCGCAGCGGATCGCCGTCGTCACCAGCCCCCCCGGGGCCGCCGTGCGCGACATCCTCCACGTTCTCGGCCGACGCTTCGAGGGCCTCTCGCTGCAGATCTATCCGGTGCGCGTGCAGGGCGCGACCGCGGGCCGCGAGATCGCCGCGGCCATCCGCAACCTGTCGCGCTGGAAGCAGCACGACGTCGTGCTGATCTGCCGCGGAGGAGGCTCGCTGGAAGACTTGTGGGCGTTCAACGAGGAAGTCGTCGCGCGCGCGGTCGCGGCATGCGAGATCCCGACGATCTCCGGCGTCGGACACGAGACCGACTTCACGATCTGCGACTTCGTCGCCGACCTTCGCGCGCCGACGCCATCGGCGGCAGCGGAGATCGTGATCCGCGCGAAGAGCGAGATCTGCTCGCAGCTCGACCACATGGCTCGCCGCATCCGACACGTGATCGAGAGCCGTGTGCGCAACTACCGCCACGAGCTGCGGCACCTGTCTTCCTCCGACCGCCTGGGCATCGTCGTACGCCGTGCCGCCGTCGCGCGCGACCGCCTGGAGCGGCGGAGGGTGATGCTGTTCCGGCTGCTCGATGCGCGCGCGAAATCGCTGCGGCGCCGGCTCGCCGCATGCGAGGAGCCGCTCGCGAAATACCCCGCTCGCGTCGACCGCGAACGCCAGCGCCTCCGCTCCACGATGTCGACGCTCCAGGCCGTGTCGCCGCTCTCCGTCCTGTCGCGCGGCTACGCGATCGCGTTCTCCCGCACGCGCCGCGGCCGCAAACCAATCCTCGACTCCTCGCAGGTCCACGCCGGCGAGCACATCGAGGTGCAGCTGAAGAAGGGCCGCATCGAGGCCACCGTGGATTCGCGCACGCTGGGAGTGGAGAGCCTTTGGCCGATTCCGGAATTGAAAATTGAAAATTGAAAAAAACGGAGTGCCGCTTCCTGCTTCGATCGTCCCGTCAACGGGATCCGTCATCTCTTTCAATTTTCAATTTTCAATTTTCAATTCCGAATCCCCGCAAGTGCTATAAACCGCGACACCAATGGCCATCCGCCGCGCCAACGAATTCGAGAAAGCCTTTCAGAACCTCGAGAAGATCGTGCAGAGGCTCGAGGGGGAGGAGATGCCTCTCGACGAGTCGCTGCAGCTCTTTGAGGAAGGCATCCGTCTGTCGCGTTTCTGTCATCAGCGGCTCGAGGAAGTGGAGAAGAAGATCGAGCTGATCCTCGCCGATGCCAAGGGCCAGCCGGTCACCGAGCCGTTCGACGAAGACGTGGACGACGAGGAAGCGAACCCGGAGTGACCGTCGCCGAGTATCTCGCGCAGCGACGGGCGCTCATCGACGCGACGATCGACGCGCATCTTCCTCCGGCTTCCACGCCCCCGGCGGTCATCCACGAGGCCATGCGTTACGCCGTCCTCGGCGGCGGCAAGCGGATCCGGCCGATCCTGGCGGTGGCCGCGGCTGAGGCTTGTGGGGCGCAGGTCGAGCCGCTCATGATGCATCTCAGCGCGGTGGAGCTCATCCATACGTACTCGCTCGTCCATGACGACTTGCCGCCGCTCGACAACGACGACCTGCGCCGCGGCCGCAAGACCACGCACGTGGTGTACGGCGAGGCCATGGGCGTGCTGGCCGGCGACGCGCTGCTGACGGAGGCGTTCTCGTGGCTTGCCCGTCCGATCGACGGCGTGGATACCGCCCGCCAGCTGGAGGCCATCCGCGAGGTCGCGACCGCCGTCGACTCGACCGGCATGATCGGCGGGCAGGTCGCGGACATCGTCGCCGAGCGGTCTCAGGAAAAGAGCGACGACCACGACACTCTCCTGGGAGAGCTGCACTTCATCCACCGGAACAAGACCGGGCGCCTCCTCACCGCCTCGGTCCTGCTGGGCGGGCTCCTCGGAGGGGCGTCAGCCGAACAGCTCGCTGCGCTCAGGCGTTACGGCGACTCGCTCGGACTGGCCTTCCAGATCGTGGACGACCTCCTCGACATCGAGGAGTCGAGCGCGACGCTGGGCAAAACCGCTGGGAAGGACATTGCCCAGGGAAAACTCACCTGGCCCGCCCTCCTCGGCGCGGAGAGTGCACGCTCCGAGGTGCAGCGGCTGCTGGAGGATGCGCTGGGGAACGCTGCTATGATCACCGGTCCGGTGAATTTCCTGGCTCCGATCGCGCGTTTCATCTGCGAACGGCGCCACTAGGCGCTGACAAGACGATGCCACGACTACTCGATTCGATTCAGACGCCGGCCGACCTTCGCAAGCTGGGCCGCAAGCAGCTCCCGCAGGTCTCCCAGGAGATCCGCGACACCATCATCGACGTGGTTTCCCGCATCGGCGGGCACTTCGGCGGCAACCTGGGCATCGTGGAGCTGACGCTCGCACTGCACTACGTCTTCGACACGCCGCGCGATCAGATCGTGTTCGATACGGGACACCAGACCTATCCCCACAAGCTCATCACGGGCCGGCGGGATACGTTCCCGACCATCCGGCAGCACGATGGGATCTCGGGCTTCTGCAAGCGGGAGGAGTCGGAGTACGACGTCTTCAACGCCGGCCATGCCTCGACGTCCATTTCCGCCGCGCTCGGAATCGCCGTGGCGCGTGATTTCCGCCGTGAGGACTATCGCGTGGTGGCCGTCATCGGCGACGGCGCGCTCTCCGGCGGACTCGCGCTGGAAGGCCTGAACCAGGCCGGGCACCTCAAGAGCAAGCTGATGATCGTCCTGAACGACAACGACATGTCGATCTCGACGAACGTCGGCGCGATCTCCGGCTACCTGAACCAGATCATCAAGGGACAGCGCTACAATCAGATGAAGGATCTGGCCAGGGGCGTGATGGATCGCATCCCCCTGGTCGGCGGGAAGCTCCACGGGCTGGCCAGTGACATGGAGCAGGTGTTCAAGCACATGATCGTGCCGGGCACCCTCTTCGAGGAGCTTGGCTTCAAATACCTCGGACCCTACGACGGTCACGATCTCGAGCTGCTCATCGATCTGTTCGAAGAGCACCGCGATTACGACGGCCCGATCCTCATCCACGTCATCACGAAGAAGGGCAAGGGCTACACGCCCGCGGAGAACAAGCCCATCTGGTCGCACGGCGTCTCGCCGTTCGACATGGTGACGGGCGAAGTGAAGAAGTCCGACAAGCCGGCGCCCCCGCCGACGTACACCGCGGTGTTCGCGGATACGCTGATCGAGCTGGCGAAGACCGATCCGAAGATCGTGGCTGTCACCGCAGCGATGCCCGACGGGACCGGCCTCGACAAGTTCAACAAGGCCCATCCGGGCCGGATGTTCGATGTCGGCATCGCCGAAGAGCACGCCGTGACGTTCAGCGGCGGCATGGCCACGCAGGGCATGAAGCCGGTTGCGGCCATCTACTCGACCTTCCTGCAGCGCGCCTTCGACCAGGTCTTCCACGACGTGGCCATCATGGATCTGCCGGTCGTGTTCGCGCTCGATCGCGGCGGCATCGCCGGCGCGGACGGCCCCACGCACCACGGCATCTACGACATGGCCTACCTGCGGATTTTCCCGAACATGGTCTGCATGGCGCCTAAGGACGAGAACGAGCTGCGGCATATGCTGAAGACGTCGCTCGAGACCGGGCATCCCACATCGCTGCGCTACCCGCGTGGCAACGGCGTCGGCGTGGTCATGGACGCGGAGCTGAAGTCGCTCCCGGTCGGCAAGGGCGAGGTGATGCGCGAAGGACCGTCGGCGACGATCTTCGCCATCGGCAACGAGGTCTGGCCGTCGATGGAAGCGGCGGACATCCTTGCCAAAGAGAACATTAACGTAGCAGTAATCAATGGTCGATTCATCAAGCCTTTGGATGATGAATTGATTACGAAATATTGTCAGCCCTATTCGGCCGTCATTACCGTCGAGGAAGGCTCGCTGGCCGGAGGCTACGGCGCCGCGATCATGGAACGCTGCGAGCAGCTGGGCATCGGAGATGTCCGCTTCCACCGCATCGGCATCCCCGACGAGTACGTGCACCACGGCACGCAGGACGTCCTGCGCGCGCAGTACGACCTGCACGCCGAGGGGATCGCGCGTCGCGTGCGCGAATTTCTGGCGGGACAGCGCACGGCCGAGAAGTTCCCGGTGGCCGTCGGCCGCACCTGAGACCGTGAAGGCGTCGCGCCAGCGCCTCGACGTGGCCCTGGTCGGGCGCGGACTCGTCGACTCGCGCACGAAGGCGCAGTCGCTGATCATGGCCCGGCGCGTCCTCGTCAACGGCGAGTACGTCGACAAGGCCGGCGCGAACGTAACGGATGAGGACGAGGTCCGCGTGGCGGAGCTCGAGCACCCCTGGGTTGGCCGCGGCGGGATGAAGCTCGCCCACGCGCTGAAGGAGTTCGGCGCCGACGTCACCGGGAAGGTGTGCGCGGACATCGGCGCCTCCACCGGCGGCTTCACCGACGTCATGCTGAAGAGCGGCGCCGCGCGCGTCTACTCGATCGACGTCGGCTACGGCCAGCTCGACGCGTCGCTGCGCAACGATCCCCGCGTCATCAACCGCGAGAAGGTCAACGCGCGCTACCTGCAGCCCGAGAACTTCGACGAGCCGATCGACTTCGTGTCCATCGACGTTTCCTTCATCTCACTGACGCTCATCCTTCCCGCCGTGGCCAGTTTCCTGCGCGGCGAACTGGTCGCCCTGATCAAGCCGCAGTTCGAAGTGGGCAAGCACGACGTCGGCAAAGGCGGCATCGTCCGCGACGAAGAGAAACGCGCAGCCGTCGTACAGACCGTCGTTGCGTTCGCGCGAGGAGCCGGCTTCGACGTGAAGGGCGTGATCGAAAGCCCCATCAAGGGCGCCGAAGGAAACGTGGAGTATCTGATGTGGGCTACGTTGTCAGCGCCGCGCGGGTGACGGCGGAGCGCCAATCACGCAACGGAGCGCCGGCGTCCCGCGATCGCGAGAGACATGACAGGAGAGCCGCGCTGCGACTTCACCGCGTCTCGCACTCGAGACGCGACACGCGCAAACCTGTCATCCCGAGCGAGAGCGAGGGACCTGGGTGGCAGGGTGGTGCGCAGCTCACGTTGCGCGCCGCCCACCCCCCAGGTCCCTCGCTCGACGCTCGGGATGACATGCTTTGCGGTTCGCGACGCGCGCTTCTTTGATCGCCCGGACGAAATCTTCGCGGCTCGGGATGACAGGAGTTGCCGCGCATCAATCAGCTCAGCTGCCAATCCTCAATCCTCAATCCTCAATCGGGTGGTGGGCGGTCCGTTCTCAGCCGCCGCCCGATTGAGGATTGAGAATTGAGGATTGAGGACTGAGGTACTCCCGCAACCCCTCCCGCCACGACGCCGGCCTCACTCCCGTGAGCCGTTCGTACCGTTCCGTCGAGAGCACCGAGTACGCGGGTCGCCTCGCCGGGCGCGGAAACTCGTCCGTCGTCACCGGCTTCACCGTGATGCTCGCGCCGCACTCCTCGACGATCGCGCACGCGAAGTCGAACCACGAGCACTCCTCTTCGTCCGCGTAGTGCACGATCCCGCGCGCGACGTCGGAGGGATACGCGAGGTTCGCGAGGCGGATGAGCGCCTCCGCGAGATGCGGTGTGTACGTCGGCCGCCCACGCTGATCGGCGACGACGCGGAGCGGGTCGGTCCCCTTGCGGACCTGGTTGCGGATGGCCTCGACGAAGTTCGGGCCGTTTCCCCCGAACAACCATGAGGTGCGCACCACGAGATGTTTCTCCGCGTGCGTCGCGGCCAGCTCGCCGAGGAGCTTGGAGCGTCCGTAGGCGGAGAGAGGCCCGGTGGGGTCGGTCACGTCATACGGGCGGGTGCTCGAGCCGTCGAACACGAAGTCGCTCGAGATCTGGACGAGGAGCGCTCCAGCCGCGTTGCATGCTGCGGCGAGCAGCTCCACCGCCGAGCCGTTGATCGCATTCGCGACGCCCGGCTCCTCCTCGGCGAGATCGACGGTCGTATAGGCCGCGCAGTTCACGACGATCTGCGGCGCGTGTTCGGCCACGCACGCATTCACGAGTCGGGAGTCGGTGATGTCGAGGTCGCCACGCGTCAGCGCTGCGACCTGCTCTCCGCGGTCAGCGAGCGCCTCGCGAAGGTCGGTGCCGACCATGCCGCCGGCGCCCGTGATCAGCCACTTCAACGAATCGGACGCCAACTACGCTTTGTCGTCGGCTTTCGGGAGGGTCTTGTCGTCCTTGTGGCCCTTGGCCAGGCCGTCGCGGAAGTTCGAGATGCCTTCGCCGAGGCCCTTCCCGAGCTGCGGGAGCTTGCTGGCGCCGAAGATGACGACGACGATGACGAGAATCACGAGAAGCTCGGGCAATCCAAACGATCCAATCATGTGAGGGGGCCTCCAAAGGCGCGGACGAGTCTACCAGAGCGGAAACACCACGGGCGCCTGATACGTTCCCTCTACGTCCGGCTACTATGCCTTCCGCGAACATGCTCGATCTCTCCACACTCAACCCCCAGCAGCGCGAGGCCGTGACCCACGGAACCGGCCCACTGCTCGTCCTGGCGGGTGCCGGTTCCGGCAAGACCCGCGTCATCACCTACCGCATCGCCTACCTCATGGGCGAGATGGGCGTCCGTCCACCGAACATTTTGGCCGTCACGTTCACGAACAAGGCTGCGGCGGAGATGCTGCATCGCGTCGACGCACTGGTCCCGCCGACGGGGGGGTACCGGCCGTGGATCGGCACGTTCCACTCCACCTCCCTGCGCATGCTCCGCCGCTACGCCGACCGCCTCGGCTTCACCAAATCCTTCGCCGTCTACGACACGTCGGATCAGATGACGCTGATCCGCCGGTGCATGCGCGAGCTCAACATCAACGACGAGGCCTTTCCGCCGCGGTCCGTGCTCTCGCGGATCTCGAACGCGAAGAACGAGCTGATCGGACCGGTCGAGTACGAGAAGACGAACCTCGACTTCTTCGGCTCGCGGGTGTCGGAGATCTATCGCCAGTATCAGAAGAAACTGCGCGAGTACGACGCGATGGACTTCGATGACCTCATCGGCAACTACGTGCAGCTGCTCGAGCAGCACGAGGACGTGCGCAACGAGCTGCACGATCGCTTTCAGCATCTGCTGATCGACGAGTACCAGGACACGAACCGCGCGCAGTACGTGCTCGTCAAGCTGCTGGCGGGCAAGCAGGGCAACATCGTCGCCGTCGGTGACGAGGACCAGTCCATCTACAAGTTCCGCGGCGCGGACATCAAGAACATCCTGAACTTCGAGAGCGACTTTCCCGGCGCGAAGATCATCAAGCTCGAGCAGAACTATCGCTCGACGGGAAACATCCTCGACGCCGCCACGGGCGTGGTCTCCAACAACATCGCCCGCAAGGGCAAGACGCTGTTCACAACCGGCGGCAAGGGCGACCCGGTGCGCGTGGTCACGTGCAGCAACGACCGCGAGGAAGCCCAGTTCGTCCTGGAGAAGATCTCCTCGCTGCGCTCGAAGTACAAGCTCACCGACGTCGCCGTGCTGTTCCGCACCAACGCGCAGTCGAGGCCCTTCGAGGAAGAGCTGTTGCGCGCGAACATGCCGTACTCCGTCGTCGGCGGCGTGAAGTTTTACGAGCGCGCCGAGATCAAGGACATCCTCTCGTTCGTCCGCGTGACCGTGCGGCCGCACGACACGCCGTCGATCGAGCGCGTCATCAACGTGCCCACGCGCGGCATCGGCGACACCACTGTGACGACGCTCTCGGAGCAGGCCGCCGCGCAGAACATCTCCCTCTGGACCATCATCGAAGGAGACCTCGGCTTCCTGCCGTCGCGTGCGGCGAAGGCGGTGCGTGAGTTCCGCGAGATCGTGCACGACCTGCAGCGGGCCGTCGCCAACCCGATCCCCGAGTTCGTCGAGTACGTGCTCGTGCGCACCGGCTACCGGCGCATGCTGTCGGAGTCGCGCGATCTGCAGGACGAGTCGCGCATGGAGAACCTCGAGGAGTTGCTCAACTCCGCGCGTGAGTACTCCGAGCAGAACCCGCAGGCGACGCTCGCCGACTGGCTCGACTCGCTCACGCTGATGTCCGACCTCGACCGCTACGAGTCGCAGAAGGGCGTCACGCTGATGACGCTGCACGCGGCCAAGGGACTCGAGTTCAAGATCGTCTTCCTGGCCGGGATGGAGGAAGGCATCCTTCCTCACGCGAACTCCACGGAGCACACCGAGGATCTGGAGGAGGAGCGGAGGCTGTGCTATGTGGGCATGACGCGCGCGAGAGAGATGCTCTTCTGTCTGCACGCGTACGAGCGGCGCGTGCACGGCAAGTTCCGCGAGCAGAGCCCGTCGCCGTTTCTCACCGAGATCCCCGCGGACGCGATCGAGCAGGTACGCCTGGGAGGCCAGCGCTACGCGCAGCCGTCCCAGAACTGGCGCGAGCGCCCCATCCAGCAGCGGCAGGGCTACGCATCGGGGCCGCAACGCAGGCCTTCAGGCGGAACGTACGGAGGAGGTGCGTCTGCACCGCGAGCGCCGCAGCCGCCTCAGCCTCAGCGGAAGCCCGACTCGGTGAACGGGGTGATGTCGTTTTTCCAGAACGGGCCGGTGCAGTTCGATCCCAACGCGATCCGCTCCGCGAAGAGCGGGCAGGACGCGGCCGCCGGTTCCGCCGAGCTCAAGCGAGGGCAGAAGGTTCGCCACGAGCAGTTCGGCGTCGGCACCATCCTCACGATGGAGGGAAGCGGCCCCGACGCAAAGCTGACCGTCTACTTCGACCGCGTCGGCTCAAAGAAATTCGTGGCGAAGTACGCGAAGCTGACGCGCGCGTAACGTGGCACTGCTGTCGCACGGATCTTCGCCATGACGAAGACCCGCACAGTCGACAACACGAACCGTCCCGCGCAACCCGAGCCCGGCGAAGACGAGGCCACCCAACAGCCATCCGTCCGCGAGAACGCTCCCGATCAACGCCGCGTCGAACAGGCGAAGGAAGAAGAGAAGCGCAGACAGACGGGGGAGTGAGGGCGGGAGGGGAGTAAGGGCTGCTACACCGTCGAGTGACTTTCACGGCGCTCCGGCTCGCGCGGATGAGCTGACGTGTCCCTCGTTCCAGGGTCAATTCTTAAAGAGAGCGAGGTCGCAAGCGCGAAGGCGTGTCCACACAATTTCGAGCGTGCGCCGTGCGAGATTCCTTTCACATGCCCAGGACTCTCTACAGTGCCGTCGGAAGAGCGCCGCCCTGATGGCGTCAGGGTTATCAGTCAGTCTAGGAGCCTCGTTAGACCCAAGTGCCGGACCGAATGCGCTGTTAAGATGGATGCCGATGAGTAAGCGATTGCAAATCTTCGTAGTGGCGGTGGTCGTGACGGCGAGTGTACTCCTGGCCCAGGAAGGGACTGCGCCGAGGGAGCGCTTTGAACGTGCGATGGCCTTACATGACTCCGGAGATTATGAGGCCGCCATAGCGATTTACAAGCAGCTCCTGACGGCGATGCCGGGCAACGAACAGATCGAGTATGAACTTACGTTCTCGACCTTCGCTAAGGGTGACATGGCCGAGACAGTCCGGCTTGCGACCGAGGGGGCAAGCAAGGCAGGACCAAACCAGGTCCATTATCTCGAGTTGCTTGGAAACGCTTATGACAACCTGAATCGGACGCGCGAGGCAATTGATGCCTACAGGCGCGGAATCAAGATCGAGCCCCGTGATGCGCGCATTCGTTTCAACCTGGGTGTGGCATACGTAAGGCAGGGCAAGTTGCGTGACGGTCGCGACGCGTTTCAACGGGCGATTGAGCTCGATCCCAGCTATGCATCACCGCAGTACGCGATGGCTAACCTGTACCGCGACGACGGGTATCGCGTGCCAGCCATTCTCGCTTATGGACGCTTCCTGTCGCTTGAACGTGAGGGCCAGCGTGCCATGGCGGCGGCGAAGAGTCTCCGGGAGCTGATCAACTACGGGGTGAAGGCCGAAGGACAGGGCAACGTGAACATCACGATTGATCCGAAGCCCAAGAAGGACCTCGGCGACTTCAGCGCACTTGAGATGATGGCAGCACTAGCGGCGGGAGCCAGCCATCTGCCAGAGAACCAGCAATCGAGTGAATTCGATCGAGAAGCGGACACGCTTTCGCTATTTCTGACGATGCTTTCCGAATCAGCATCTGACAATCGCCGCGGTTTCGTGGCCAAGACTTACGTGCCCTTCTATGCGGCAATGGTCAAGGCGGGGCAGAGCGTCACTTTCGCACACGTCGCGCTCAGCCCGCTCCAGCTGGACGGTACCGGTGAATGGCTGCCCGCGCACTCAGCCGAGGTGACGGCCCTCGATGAGTGGTTGCGCGGTACAACGGCGAAGTGAAGGCCATGGCGTGTCAGTCGGCGCGCGACATCTCGAATACCGCGCCGTCGCGCGTCACGGGATCGACCTGCGAGATCACGCCGTGAATCGCTGCGTTGCCCGTCACCGCTCGCGCGTACAGCCGCACGATCTCCTCCGTCCCCGGAGGGATCTGCAGCGCACCCAGCACCTGGCGATCCCCGTCGACCAGAACCTGCATGGGGGAGTTCTTCCAATCAGGAGGGGCGCGGTGAGCGGCCTGATTTCCATTGCGAAAATCCTCCCAGGACCGCGCACGAAATCCAGTGCTGATGACGACGTAACGGCGGTAGTCCGAGGTGGCCATCTGATCGAGGGCGTTCCAGTCCTGGCGATTCACCGCGTCATGAAAGCGCACCACCAACTCTCGCCTCGCCTCGCTCGACGCCGGCGCGATGGCGTGACTCGTAGCGCTGCTGCAGCCCGCTGGACGCGATTACGACGAGCAGCACGAGCGCAAAGTTGAAGCACTTCATCCTCGACCTCGGTCCACTTGGATTGAACGCCTAGACGGCCGGCGGCAGGCCCTTCTTGAAGCGGTGCACTTCCTGGAGACACATGACGAACAGCAGAACCGACATGAGTGCCATCCATGCAGCCATTCCGTAGCCCCATACTTTCGCGAACGCGAGTATCCAGATCACGATCGTGCGAAGCGGTTCGGTGAGAGAGGAGAGGCTGGCGTGACCGAGCACGAGGCTCGAGAGCCACGCGGCCGACAAAAGCACAACGCTGATCCCTGCAGACCGCCGACTCATGCGAAGCCACATGCGCCTGCGTGCGCTGTGCCGCTCACGAAGCACAACGGGATCGACCGTCGGAGGTTCGATGTAAGGCTTCCCGACCGCGCCGTACGATGCGTCTGCCACGTTAGCAGCCGTCGCCGCCTCGATGGCGGCATATCCCGGAAAGTGCAGCGAGATCTTCACCTTGCGCCCGGTATTCGTGGTGAGCACAAGCTCGTTCTCATCCGACGAGACGCTGATGACTTCACGCCACGCGAGCCGCAGCGGCGGCCTCGCGAACCGCTGAAGCAAGAATCCCTCCTGCTCGAGAATCAGCACGTACCGCCTGAAATACAAGTAGCACCACACCCCGAGTGCGAGGAACGTCGTGTCGATAGCAATGAGCGGCAGCTCCAGATCGTCACCGTCGAGCACGATTAGAATGGGCAACGCGATAAAGATGATTACGGTCGCTATTCCGAGCGCCCGCCAGGCAGGTCCGTATCGATAGATATTCACGAAGGATTGCTCACCGCACGTGGAGAATAGCAAACGCGCGACTGGCGCAGCGAGCTTGGCTTACGCGCCGACCGCTGACCTATGACGACTGGGTCGCTTCACCCATTCGTCGCAGCCAGGACTCTGTAGCTGACAGGGACAGTGATTCTTCGATGACCACCGACGCTCGAAGTGCCGAGAAGTAGCGCCTGTATTCCAGCCCCTGGCGTAGGAGGGCGGCGCGAGAAGAACAAACCCGGTTGCCTTGAAAAGAAAAGAATGTCGGCAGGAAGACCCTCACCCGGATCCAATGCTTTGTTGGAACTGCGGAGGGCAGGGTCCCGTCTGGATTCAAGGCAGTCCGGTTATAGAGATCCCACACGCCCCTGAGGGAATGTCGGATGTTTGTGGTCCGTGGCCGCGCGCAACTGCGGCAACGAGTGGGTCTGGCGGTCTTCCTGGCAAACGGGATCTCGCCGCGACGGAAACGAGACAGGAAACCTGATGAGCGGTGCCGTAGCGTCTGCGAGAAGCGTCTGTAGCTGAAAATTGTCGGCAACTCCGGATACGCGCAAGCGATAACCCGCGTTGGCGGACGGATACAACACAACAAATGGCTCGTCTTCGAGCACATTCAGGAGCACAAGCAAGCGGTGTGCGCCCTCATTCAGGTCGCAAAGCGGCTTGATGGACGGTAGCTCCGCGACCGCGCGCTTACGACTTTGCGAGTCGCGTGTAACACGCGGCCGCTGCTGTCGACCACCGCGGATGGACACCCACGCGTCGCATCCATCTGGATCTTGTTCGGCGGCAACTGCCACGCGTTCCGACGGGACGAATCGATCGGCAATCCACTCGCCGCCGGCGTCGTTCTCGACCTGATCGGACTCTTCGGGCGACAAAGCTCGTGCAAGAGCCGAGTTCCCGAACTTCGTAGCCTTCGCGATGATTGGCGGAAGGCAGTCGATGATGAAATTCGCCAACGGAGTGCCATCCGCGCCAGAGTCGACAAGGGCCCCTGCGGTCAGTGCGAAAAAAGCCGAAACGTCGGCGTACTCGCGAACAAGCTCGCTGATCGCAACGATTGCCTCGTTAAGCTCATCAGGACTCGCGGTTGGTCTGAGGTCGAGCACGGCCTGTCCGGCGCTCGTGAGCTCTTCGCGAGTCCCGGTGGCGTCGTTCAACAGCCGATCGACCGCTATCGTGAATGCGGACATGTTTTGCGCGTGGATGTGAGTCTAGCGCAGCAAGCAGGGCTCTGGGGAGGGCCCGCCGCGTGGCCGGTTCACTCGCCGCCTGCCAGGTTGCGGACGGCCGCTCGCACGCAGGACGCCCGCCGACCTACGACTTCCTGGGCCGGCGCGGAGCAGGCTGAGACTCAGTCCTTGAACCATGGCCGCTTCAGAGCGCTGCCGAACGGTTATTAGGTCGTGGTGACGCGCGGTGGCCCTTTTGTGCGCGCGTTTGCGCTTCCATGCATGACGGCCATTCTCGAACATTCATACCGGCAAGGAGAATTCTGATGCGAACACGTATCGTCACTTTCATCGCCCTCGTGTGTCTGACTCTTCCGCTGCTCTCGCAGGAGACGCAGTTCGAGACCACGATTCAGTTCAGTGGGGAGAAGGCGGAGGCAATCTCTTCGTTCTCCTGGGAAATGAGCCGTTCCCGTTCGACGACCGGCGAGGGAGGGAGCGCGGCCGACGCCGTTTTCAGCGAATTGAGTTTCACCAAGCCGTTGACGCAGCTCTCGAGCACACTCTTCCTCGGCTGCATGACCGGCAAGCACTTCCCGAGCGTCGTCATCAAGGTCGCCAAGAAGAAGGGCAAAGACAAAGGCCAGACGTACTACGTGGTCACGATGTCGGACGTGCTGGTCAGCTCCTTCCGGCAGAGCGGCGGTGAAGGCGATGCAACAGACACGACGTCGCTGACCTGCGACAACATCGAATACACGCTCGTCAACCCGTAATCGCTCGAAGCTCTGGGGGCTGCCATGCGTCGCCTTTTCGTCATCGTTGCACTTGCCATCACCACTCTCGCATTGCCGGCGGATGCCGATGACGTGACGGTCAGCGGGAACGCCGCGTTCTCCTCACTGGACGGCTCGACGCTGGATCACGACGGCGTCTCGAACGGCGTCTTCACGGTAACCGACGGAAATCTCACCATCCTCGGCACCGTGAACTGCAACGATGACGGCCCGGGGAACGCAAGCGCGTGCTCGATGCGATTCGTGGTGAGCGGCGACATCACCATCGCCGCCGGCGGCGCTCTCTACGCAGAGAACCGGATTGGCACCGGCAGCGGCGGGAACATCACCCTGGACATCGGCCGGAACCTGCTGCTGCAGGGGACCAGCGTTCCCCTCGCGGGTGCGATCGTTTCGTCCGGCGCACACGCCATCGACGCCGGCGGCAACATCACGTTCAACGTTGCCGGCTCAACAACGCTCGACGCGGGCTCGATCATCTCCTCCGGTTCCTCGGGCGGGCGCGCCGGAGCGATCGCGATCAACGCGAACGGGCGGGTCGACGTCAACGGCCTCGTCGCCTCCGGCCCTGGCAGAGTTCTCTCCGCGAACGTCAATACGGGCGACGTGCTCGTCGGCGGATCCGCGAAGCAGCAGGGGGGCACGATCACGCTCCGCTCGATGACGACACTCAGCGTCGGAGCATCCGGGACCATCGCCTCACAGGGTCGCAACAACGGCAGCGGCCTCGTTCTCCTCGAAGGCTGCGACGTCGACGTCCGGGGCCTCGTCGCCTCGGTCGCGGACCGCGGAACGGACAGCGCAGTCACCTTGCGATCGGGAGCGGCGCTCGTCGTCGACGGCCGCGATCGTTCGAGCGTCACCGGTGTCCGTCGCGGAATGCTTCGCGCCGATTCGCCGACCCGCAATGCAACGCCGTATCGCGTACGCGTTCTCGCCCGCGATGCGATCCTCATCCTGGGTCCCGCAGGATCGCTTCACGCACTGAACTCGAATCCCGGCGCGAACAACATGGGCGGCGGCACGATCGATGTCGTATCGACCGACGGAACCGTGACGGTCTCGGGGAACGTAGCGCGAGCCGGAGACACCGCCAACGGCGACAGCGGTGGCCGCATCAACATCGCGGCAAAGGGAGACCTCACCGCGGATACCGCAGTGATTCGCGCGAACGGCGACGCACCGGCCGGAGCGGGAGGCACGATCGCGCTTCGCTCGCATTCGGGCGCCGTGTCCTGGACGCTCGGAACGGGCGACGTTCGCCCGGCCGGCAGCAGCGCGGGGGTTCCGGCTGCGCGACAAGGCACGATCGCGCTGACCTATTGCACGACGGTGTGGACGACGGGAAGCTCGTTCCCCACGGACGGCAGCGCGCCGGCGTTCTTCCCGACCTTCAATCAGACATGTTCGCCGGCGGTGCCATCACTGCCGTGGGGCGAGACGAGCCTTCCGAACTGCAACGACACCGAGGTGAACGAGGTCCCGGTCGCGGTTGCTGACGCCTACACGCTCGCTGAAGGTGAGACTCTGCATGTGGCGGCGCCGGGTGTGCTGGCAAACGACACGGATCCCGATGGCCCCTCACAAGTCGCACTGCTCGTGAGCGGACCTGCGCACGCGTCGTCGTTCACCCTGAACCCCGATGGCTCGTTCAGTTACGTGCACGACGGCAGCGAGACGACGTCGGACTCGTTCACTTACAAGGTCAACGACGGCCTCGCGGACTCGAACGTGGCGACGGTTGTGCTCACGGTCACGGCGGTCAACGACCCGCCGGTCGCCAACGACGACTCCTTCAGCGCAACCGAAGGCGGAGCGCTCGACGTCGCCGCACCCGGCGTGCTCGCGAACGATCCCGATCCCGATCACCCGTCGCTCACCGCGGCGCTCGTCAGCAGCCCGGTACATGCCTCGTCGTTCACCCTGAACGCCGACGGCTCGTTCACGTACCTCCACGACGGCAGCGAGACCACGTCCGACACCGTCACTTACAAGGCAACCGACGGCTCCGGCGACTCGAACCTGGCAACGGTGACGATCACGATCGCGCCGGTCAACGACGCGCCTGTCGCGAACGACGATTCGTACCCGGTAAGCGAGGGCGACACGTTGAATGTCACTGCTGCAGGCGTGCTTGGCAACGACGCCGATTCCGACAGCCCGACGCTCACTGCAGTTCTCGTCAGTGGCCCCGCACATGCCTCGTCGTTCACCCTCGACGGGAGCGGCTCGTTCTCGTACGTCCACGACGGAAGCGAAACGACATTGGATAGCTTCTCGTATCGCGCAGGCGACGGGTCGTTGGATTCCAGCACCGCGATCGTCACGATCATCATCGCGCCGATCAATGAGGCTCCGACCGCCAGCAACGACAGCTACGACGTCGATGAAGGTGGAACGCGGACGGTTGCCACATCAGGCGTTCTGGGCAACGACACGGATCCCGACAGCTCGACACTCACTGCGATGCTCGTCAGCGGGCCGGCCCACGCATCGTCGTTCACCCTGAATTCGGACGGCTCGTTCGCCTACGCGCACGACGGCAGCGAGTCGACCTCAGACTCGTTCACCTACAGAGCGAATGACGGCGCTGCTGACTCGAATGTGGCGACTGTCTCGATCAACATCACTGCACTGAATGACGCGCCGACGGCCTTCGCGTATGCCGGTCTCCCGGCGCAAGCGGGCATTCGGATCACGTATGCAGCCGGCAAGCTCGGTGGAACGGACGTCGAGGCCGGGACGACGATCACGGTCGACACCACGCCGATCAACGTCGTAAACGGGACCGTGGCAATCAGCACCAACGGCAGCTTCGTCTTCACACCGCTCTCTGCTGCCGCAGGCGGCACGGCCTCGTTCCAGTATCGCGTGTCGGACAACGGCAACCCGGCACCGGGCGTGAGCAGCGCGTACGTCACGGTGTCGTTCAATGTAGCGGGTCCCGCGATCTACTTCACCAGGAGCGTGCCCGTGGGCTCGGCCAACTGCACGCTTGGGAACGAGTGCACTGTCGCCGGTGCGCTGGCGACCATGGGTTCGTCATCGAATGCGCACATCTTCATCAGCGACGCAGGCACGCAGACGCTCGCGTCGATCGCGCTCAATCCCGGCGGCACGATCATCGGCCAGGGAGTGCAGGCCACCAGCTTCGACGCGTTCTTCGGCATTGTGGCGCCGGCGCAAGGAACACTCGCTCCGCGACCGCTCGTCAATCAAGTCCGGCCGACC
>Ga0193706_1000611_pt1 | contig 19653 bp, 14 predicted proteins | sample U3c1metaG_FD_160130 | JGI IMG/M metagenome (GOLD analysis project Ga0193706, IMG submission 160130) | Soil microbial communities from a riparian zone of the East river system, Colorado, United States - U3c1 | ecosystem: Environmental > Terrestrial > Soil > Riparian zone | place: USA: East River... | reverse complement strand
AGCTCGTCAACGCATCGTGGACAGGCGGTCCCCCCGGATCAAAACCCGACCGTGTATTCCAGCGCGTCCGAGAGCGTCGCGTTCAACCCGGCAGGGAAGCCGGTGTCGCGACCCCAAGCTTGCACTTGGACCACGATGCCCGGCACGAGCAGGTAACCCTGGGGCGTCCCGCCGAGCCCGCCGACCGAGAACATGTTCCAGTCGATCGTGTAGGAACCCGAGCAGTCGTTCGGCGGAGGATTGCCGCCGGAGTTCATGGCCACCGAGCGCCGGACCGGGCTGCCGACGCAGCGCGTACCACCGAAGAAGGGCACCGAGACCTGACTGCCGTCAGAGTACAGATACAAGCCAGGCTTGTTGTTGATCACGTTGGTGGTCGAGATCGTGAATTCCGAACCAGCCATCGCGCTCGAGACACCGAAGAAGGCGATCGTGGGCGTGCAGCCGAGCGAGTTCGTCTTCGCGGTGCAGTGGATCGTCGGCGCAGGCGGAGGGAATCCAAGCATCAGGTCGAGGTCGTCGAAGTACACCTTGCCCGACGGAGTTGCCGTCGCGGGTGCGTGGTAAAGGTCGATCATGGCGAGTTCGAGTGCACCGCCGCCACCACCGAGGATGCCGCCGGTCCAGGAGTACGCGGGCGCACACAGCATGCCGTTGTAGAAGAACTCGCACTGATCCGCCGTCAGGTCGATCTGCGCACGAAGCTCCACCCACTGGTCGAGGAGCAGCGGCCCCTGCGCCGTCGCCGGAGAACCCGCGTCGATCGACCAGGTGCCCGCGCTTGGGTCCATCATGAACTGCACCGACGAATCCGACGCCACGACAGGGCTGTGGGAGTTCATCGCGATGAAGTACGACTTGTCCACGGTGCTGCTGGGGATGTAGACGTAGGCACTCAGCGTGTACTGACCCGAGGTCACGCCCTCGAAGTCGTGCAGGATGTCTGAGCATTCCCCGCCCTGGATGGCATCGAGCGAGACGGACTGACCGCTGCGCGCGAATCCAGAGCTGGCGTCTTCGATGATGCTGATCGAGTTGGGCGCACCTTGCAGTTGGTGCCAACCAGCTTGCCCGGTGATCGCCGATCCGTGTGGGTAGGCTTCGAACCGATCGCCCCAGAACATCGGACGGCAGATCTCGATGTCGCCGATTTCCGTCTTGTCCAAGTAGGTGCTCACGTCTCGATTCATGTCGTGCAGGCGGCAGTCTTGCATGAGCGTGATGGCGTTACCGCCCGGCGGCAGCCACTGGAGTCCGTAGATGTAGGTCGAGTTGGGCTGGTCCATGTACAGGGCATCGCCTGTCGCAGTGACACTCCAGTCGGCTGCGTAGTCGGCTCCGCCCGCCGCATTGCGGCCCGGCGCTCTACCGATCAAGTACTGCTGGCTGGTCGGATTCCACCCGCCTACTGACGAACCATACAGATCGAATTCGAGCACGTCCGAGACATGCGCGTTCGGCTGTGTATCACTGGCCATCGAGCGTTCGGCAATCAGCATGCGCCGGAGATCCGGTGAGAACGTGATGTCGGAGCAAGGCATCGAGTATGTCCCGTTCGAATTGCCCAGGACCTTTTTCACACTCGCGTGGATCAGGACTCCGGTAGTGCCGTTCATCCAACCGACGCAAATCGAGTTGTTCTGGGCACCTGCGGTGGGTCGACCGTAGTCCCTGTTCCACAGACTGAAGACCAGCATTCGCATATTGAGCGTCTTCAGCGCCCAGACCCGCTCTCCAAGAGGGGCAAATCCAGGCGCGGGATTGTCCGCCAAGAACGGGTCGAACGCCTGCTGCACGACTCCAGCCTTGATTCGATAGATCTTTCCATCTTCGAAGTTGCTGACGAAGAACTGATTGTGGATCTCGTCGTAGCAGATGTCGCCCAGGCCGGGCCCGCTGTTCGGGATCTGATTCGTGCCGATCCCGCCATTGCCCGTCGTCAGGAATGTGGAGATATTGCCGGTGGCGCCGTTGATCTTGTAGACGGCGCCTGGACCACCCGGGCCATACTGGTCAACGGTGTAGCAGGACGTCGCCGCGACATAGATATTGGGTCTGGGCTTCATCGAAAACGGATCTACCGCGTTGTCGAAGCACACGCCGAAGACCTGCCCCAGATTGCCGAGGTTCCAGATGTGCTGAGGACCGGAAGGCTCGTGCTCGTTGTGGAACATCGGAGCGTCCCAGTTCTCATTCGTGCCTGGGAACGTTGGGCGTTCCATGTCGACCAGACTGAGCACGAAGTCCGAATCTTGGAGGCCCATCGTCGTGACGGCGCGGGATCCTCTGCCTGCGGGAAATGCTGCGACCCGCCGGGCACGCAGCATCCACACGGCAGGGAAGCCGATGGCATCCATTTCTACCGGTGGAATCCACAGGGAGGACAGCGCAGCAGGATTGAAAATCGTGTTCGGCTGCTCGTACGCGAGCCACGCGCGTCCCAGGGATGCCTGGCTGGTGTCGAGTGGCGCGGAGAATTGCGACAGCGAATGGTGGGGCCCGCAGACTGTGTCGCACCACACGGCAACGAAGAATGATCCTGTGACACTCCTCGGAGGAATCGGGATGTCGTTGAAAATGCCGGTGTCGACGTTCTGCACCGTGGTGCTGGCTTGCGACAGAAGCGTCGAAGTGTTGGGGTCGCCATCTTGCAGGTCATCTCGATACAAACCCACGCCGACGGGCGTACCGTCGGGCGGCGCGAGCCCGGGCAACAGCGGGGATCCGAAACAGGTCGAAACCGATCCAATCACGTCCGAACTGCTGAAGGTGTCGAAGCGCTGAATCCAGAGCAGCTTGTTCGTCGTCGTCGCGCAGCCGACCATTCCGATCAGGTTCTCCGTGGTGCCATCGTCGTAGGTGTACGGATTGGTGCCCGCATGAGGGCCGAGCCCTGAAGGCTGGCGCGCGATCTCGATCTGGGGGACGGCACTGGAGATCTGGGATTGGCCGGATGCATCGACAGCCGTGATCGCAAGCAAGGGCAAGGAAAGCAGGAAAGGTTCGAATCGAGGCCAAGGCTTCATGGGGCGCTCCAGCGGGTTGGTGAAGAACGTGGGATGAATCCCCCGAGCGAGGTCGCGGAATCACCCGCGAGTCCAGACTCGAGCCGATCCTCCATCCGTTGGTTGAGCCTCCTCGCCAGCGAGCGGACAAGAATCTGGATTTCCTTGCGAGGAGCGCCGCGAGGAAGGGGTGGTCAGGCGCCGCTTTCACGCCGCGCCAGCCCGCTGCACGCTCGGGCCGTAGCTACGCGGCCAGGAGTTGGCACGCAACGCGTTCTCTGCAGCGCGCCCTCGCTACCCTTTCGGCCTGCCGATCATGCGCGTGCGAGCGCGCGCCGAGGTCGCCAGCGCTTGCCTGCGGCCTCGCGCCACTCGGTCGCGCCGCTCCGGACGTGTCTGATCACGGCGATGAACCGATCACGGAGGGCGATCCTGTCCAGATTCCGTCACATCCGGCGGACTCATTCATCCTGAGCCGGCATGGAGGCTCGGCTCGTCGCAGAGTGCCGAACCGGACATCTCCGCTTCCGAAGTCCACGAAAAAGGGACCTGCGACGAATCGCAAGTCCCTTCTTGGATGGTAGCGCGGGCAGGATTCGAACCTGCGACCTCCGGGTTATGAGCCCGACGAGCTGCCAGACTGCTCCACCGCGCGGTGTTCGAGGGCAGTCTAACCAGGTCCCCACCCTATTCAAGGGTAAGGAAGCAAATCCTGACGCTTCAGGGACTTGCGCGCAGCACGGCCAGCCCCTGGAGCAGGGCGGCGGCGATTTTTTCCGGGGTCCGAGCGCCGCAGTCCAGCTCGATGCGGGCGACTTCGCTGTACAGGGGGGCCCGGATCCTGTCGAGCTCGCGTGCCTCGGCGAGACTCCCGCCGAGCACCAGGGCCGGGCGTCTTGCGGGATCCGCGTCGACGCGCACGGAGAGCACTTCAGGGGCGTCGCGCAGCCAGACACACAGGGCACGCCTGCGCAACAGCTTGCGGTTGAATTCCGCCTCGACTACTCCCCCGCCGGCGGCGAGCACCAGCGGGCGAGTCGCGGCGAGCAGGTCTTCGAGAGCGGAAGTTTCCAGCGCACGGAACTCGGTCAGGCCGCGTCGCGCGAGCAGATCGCCGGCGCTCGATCCGACGTCGGCCTGACCGCGCGACACGGCGCGGCGCGCGATCTCCTCGTCGAGGTCGATGAAGTCGAGCGCGAGCTCGCGCGCGAGCAGTCGGCCGACCGTGGTCTTGCCGACTCCGCGCAGGCCGACGAGCGCGATCGGCAGATCACGCAAGGGCACGCAGCACCTCCTCGCGAATCAGATCTCGAGGCGCATTCTGTCCCGTCAGGATTTCGAATTGTCGCTCGGCCTGGTGCGTGAACCATTCGGCGCCTGTTGCGACCGCAGCTCCACGGCGGCTTGCCGCGGCGAGCAGGGGCGTCTGCAAGGGACGGTAGATCGATTCGACGACCAGCGAGCCCGGAGCGATCGCGGTGTCGGCGAGCAGCGGCTCCGCACCTGCGGTCTGCGCGGGTGTGCACTGCACGATGATCTCGAAGGGAGTCGCTGCCCGCGCTTCCCAGGCGATCGCGGACGCGCCGAATTCTCGCGCAAGCTCGCTCGAGCGCTGGAGATCTCGTGCGCACACCGTGGACTTTGCTCCCAGCGACTCGAGCGCTACGAGTGCAGAACGCGCCGCTCCTCCAGCGCCGAGGATCAGCGCACGCTGGCCCGCGAGGGATTCTCCGCGGCTCGCGGCCAGGGCCGCGCCGAGAACGCCGACGACATCGGTGTTGTGAGCGCTCCAGCCCGCGGATGTCTTCACCAGCGTGTTGCTCGCGCGCGCGCGCAGGCTTGCCGCGTCATGTTGAACAGCAAGCTCGAAAGCCGCCTGCTTGTGCGGCGCCGTGACCGCGAAGCCGCGCCAGTTTTTCGATGAGCACAAAGCAAGGGTCTTCGCGAGATCCGTCACCTCCACGGCAACGAACACGGCGTCGGTGCCGGCAGCGCGCAGAGCCCGCGTGTGGACGCGCGGCGAGATCGAGTGGGCGATCGGATTGCCGAGCACCGCGAAAATCTGCGTGCTCGTCGATACGCCGACGGATGGCCACGCTTCGCGCATCTGCGACGCGAGCAACTGTCCGGGCGCAGTCGGCGTCGAGACTTCACCCTCAGCAGGATCGAGAGCTGCATAGCTCAGCGGTGAACCGAGGATCGGCGCGACAATGCGCGTGAAGCTTCCGGTTGCACCGGACGCGAACGCGATCAGATCACCCTGCGCGCCATCGAGCAGTGCGAGGATCTCCAGGCATTCCTCGCCGCTCCTGGCTTCGACGACGAGCTTGCGCCAGTCTCCGCTGCGCGCATTGGCTCGCAGCTCGCGCTCGAGCTCGCGAGCCGATCCCGCGAGCCTGATTTCGTGCCGCGATACGATCCGCCGCGTGCTGCCGCCCCACGGCGGAAAATCCGACGCCTCGCGCCAGTCGATGTCGACGAAGGCCGCGCCGGCGCGCGCGCAGCGCTGGAGGATCGCTCGACGGTCCGCCGCGGAGCCCGCGAAACTGCCGTAGGCCTGCGGACCGTTGACCGCGACGATCGCGGGCTTCGCGATGGCCGCGAAGAGTCGCGAGAGCTCGCTCTCGCTCACGTCGGGCAGTCGATCGAGGCGCAGCTCGATCATGTCCGCGGTCGGCGCCGCGCGCAGAGCACGGCGCGCCAGGAGATCGAAGTCGTCGGCCAGGATCGAGACGACCAGGGCCATCAGGGATTCAGCAGGCGATCCATCGCGCGTGCCTGGGCCTCGCGCAGGCGTCCGTCGCGCTGCGCGAGCTCGACCATGCGCTTCGACAGGCTCTTGTAGGCCTCGAGCAAAGGCGGATCGGCCGCGAGCAGATGCAAGTGCGAGCGCACGGTCTCGACGTCACCGCGAGAAACCGGACCGGTGAGCGCTTTCTCGGGCGTGCGCTGGTCGAGGCTCCCGATAGAGCCCGCGAGCAGACTCTGAAAGGCCGCGCGAGCATCCGCGGGATCGGCGCAAGCTTGTTGTGCGAGCTCGAAGGCCATCGAAGCCAGGGCCACCGCGCCGTTGGCGAGCAGGGTTGCCGCCGTGTGGTAGCGCAGCGCCGCATCCTCCTCTTTCTTCAAGGCCAGGGGCCACAAGCCGAGCGCGGACGCGAGCTGCTTCGCCGCATCGCGCGCGGCCTCGTCTCCGCCGATCGCGCACCAGGCTCCGTCGAGCACTGGGCCCGGTCCTTCTGGCGCGAAGCTCGCCAGCGGATGCAAGCTTCCGACGGGACATCCGCGGGCCGCGAGCGCGGCCAGTGCCGAAGCCCCGCGACTGCCGCAGGTGTGCAAGCAGGCCGGCCGTGCGCCCGGCGCGAGCGTCGCGGCAAGCTCGCTCGCGGCTTGCGCGAGCGAAGCATCGCCGACGCACAGCACGATGCACTTCGCGCCTTCGACAGCCCGCGCCAGCTCGTCTCGAACTTCGAGCCCGGCGGCCCGCGCTCGATCGCGGGACGCAGCCCTGGGCGAGCTCGCCGCCACCGACAACCCGGCGTCTCGCCACGCCAATGCAAGCCGCCGGCCGACGGAGCCCAGGCCGATCACGGCCAGCGGTGTCGGGACGCCTTGCATAGGCGCCGAATGCTATCCAATCCGCTAAGCCGACTCGGCCGCGTCCTGGTTGAAGGCGTGGTAGTCGAGGTCGTCGAAGCGCGGAGCCACGTAGCCGTCGAGCTTCGAGGCCTCGACTTCATGCTTGTACGCCGCAACCACGCGCGCCTGGACTTCGTCGCGGCCTTCCTGGTGGATCGGGTGCGCGATGTCGGCGTACAGGCGCACGCGCCCGCGCTCGTCGACGTCACCGCGGCCTTCGCGCAAGCGCAGCCCGCAATCGTTGCAGTAGCGCGCGCGGATGTGGTTCTTCCCGGCGCAGCTCGGACAGCGATCGTGCAGCTTGCGCGAGGGCATGGCGACGAAGAGACCCTTGCTGCCGTCGATGATCTTGAGATCACGGATGACGAGACAACGGTCGACGGTCAAGCTGGCGAAGCCGCGCAGCTTGTCGCGTTGGTCGTCGATGAGCTTGATGCGAATCTCGGTGATGTTCATCGGGCTCGCATCCGAGACCCAGCTCTCCGCGGGGTGCGTAAAGCTATCGGAAAGGACACGATCGCGCCGGACAGGGTGCCGATCTTGGGTTTCGCGGAGGGCGAAGCGCCTCCTTCCCCGCCGCTGTCTCAGCTTTGAATCGGCCGGCGGCCCGGGAGGAAGCGATGTTTCGCGATCGCGCGAGAGCCTCGATCTCAGTCCTTCGCGCGGACGCCATGGCCGGCCGGGCGGGTCAGCCAGGCTCCGCGGACGTCCAATCCCATGAGCTTCGCGAAGCTCTGGAGCGAGCTCCGCGCCTCCCGAGCCTCCGCTTCGCCTGCATAGAGTCCGAAAAAAGTCGAGCCCGAGCCGGCGAGCTGGAAGTGCGCGCAGCCCTGGCTGTCGAGGAGCGAGCGCCAGCGAGCGAGGTCGGGGTAGGCGCGGAGCGCGGCGGGCTCGAGGTCGTTGCACAGGGCGCGGCGCAGATCCGGGATCGAAGTCGCCTGGGTCCAGGCGCCGAGCCGATCCTCGGCGCGCGCGCGGTTCGACGCGGGATCCCCAAGGCCTGAGAGCGCGCTGTAGACCCGCTCGGTCCGGGCAGGAGTGCGCGGCGCGATCAACACGACGTGGAGCTCGGGTGCTTTCGCTGGCAGGACCTCGATCCGTTCCCCGCGACCGCGGCCGCGTGCATGACCCGTGGCGCGCGCGGCGAGGAAGAAGCTGGTGTCCGAGCCGAGGGATTCGAGAAACGTGACCACCCGTGGATCCGCGGGGCTGATGCCCGCGACCTGCAAGACGGCGAGTGCGGCAGCGGCCGCGTCCGAGCTTCCCCCACCGAGACCCGCCTGGCTGGGAATCGATTTCGAAAGCAGCAGGTCGAAATCATCCGTTGCCGCGACCCGTCCATCGCGGCGAGCGATGGCGAGCATTCCGGCCAGCGCGCGGCGCGCGAGGTTGGTCGCATCCCTCGGGACGTCGTCCGAAGCCATGTCGCCGTCGACGCGGATCCGACCCGCGCACCCGGCGGCCGGCTCGATCTCGACGCGATCGGCCAGCTCGAGGGCCAGGTAGCTCAAGTCGAGCTCGTGGAATCCGTCGCCGCGGCGCTCGATCACGACCAGCGTGGGGTTGATCTTGCACGGAGCGAGAAACCGCGTGCAGGCCTCGTTCCGCGCGCTCACCGCACTCCCGACGCGGGCTCGTCGAGTCGCAGATTGTCGATCAGCCGCGTGCGGCCGACGCGCACCGCGAGCAGCGCGATGGCGCACTCGAGCCGGCCGCGCGGCGCGTTCGCGGACCACTGGCGCGGGTCGCGGACTTCCGCGTACTCGACTTCGAGCTCCAGCGGGCTCAAGGCAGCGCGCAGGCGCTCGCTCAAGGCGTCGGCGCGGCGTTCCCCGCCGAGCCAGGCGTCGCGGGCATCGCTCAGCGCCGCGAACAAGCCCGCCGCGCGCGCGCGCTCGGCCGGAGTCAGCAATTGATTGCGCGAGGACCGCGCCAAACCCGAGGGCTCGCGCGAAGTCGGACAGATCACGATTTCCGGGCCGCCGCGCGCGCGCGCGAGGTCGCTGACCACCAGCGATTGCTGGAAATCCTTCTGGCCGAAGTAGGCGCGCGTCGGCTCGATGCTCTCGAACAGGCGCTTGACGATCGTGGCCACGCCGCGGAAATGTCCGGGCCGCTTGCTGCCCTCGAGGCCGGCGGCGCTGGGACCGGGCTCGAGCCAGGCTTCGTTCGCGAGGTTTCCGCCGGGCTGCACCTGGCCGGGAAAGAACTGCTCGAGCGTGCCAGTGAAGACCATCGCGACTCCCTCGCGCGCGAGCATCGCCGCGTCGCCGTCGAAGTCGCGCGGGTAGCGGGCGAAGTCCTGGGGGTCGTTGAACTGCAGCGGGTTGACGAAGACGCTGACCACGGCGACGTCGTTCTCTTCCGCGGCGCGGCGCGCGAGCTCGAGGTGGCCCGCGTGCAGGGCGCCCATGGTCGGCACGAAGCCGAGGGTCTCGCCGCGCGCGCGGCGTTCGCGACACCACTGCTGCGCCGAGCGCGGGTCGTCGAAACGCACGATCTCGGGCGCGCTCGGATTGCGCGCATTCCGCGCGGGAAGCGCGCCGTTGCCGCGCAGGTGTCGCAGCTGATCGCGGACGGTCCGGCCGCTCTTCTCGAGCAGGCGCTCGGGCTCCAGCTCGCTCAAGGGCGCGAGCACGAATTCGCGCTCCTCGAGGCGCGGGTGCGGCACTTCCAGACCGGGTTCGCGCAGGTGCTGCTCGCCGTGGAACAAGAGATCCAGGTCGAGGGTCCGCGGGCCGTTGCGCGCTTCGTGAGCGCGGTCGCGCCCTGCGCGCGCTTCGATTTCCTGCAGCTTCGCGAGCAGCTCGCGCGGCGAGAGCTCGGTTTCGATCTGAGCCACGCCGTTCAAGTACGGCGACTGGCCCGGCGGGCCCCCGACGGGCGCGGTCTCGTGCCAGCTCGAGCAGGCCTGGACGCTGACGCCCGGCTCTCGCGCCAGGCGCGCCAGGCCGACTTCCAGGTGGACCCGGCGATCGCCGAGGTTCGAGCCCAGGGCGATCACGGCTCGCGAGCTGGTGGCGCGCATGCTCAAGGGGACGCCGGCTTGCGGCGCACGAAGATCGCGCGCAGGACGCCGAAGAGCACGAAGCCGTTGAAGCACAGGAACAGGATCGGGGTCGGCGCCAGCCAGAACAGGAAGCCGCCGAACACCAGGTAGACCAGCTTGAGGAAAGTGCCCCGGCGCGTCAGGGCGCTGGCGACGTGCAGGTAGCGCACGCGGCTGACCATCAGGAAGCCCAGGGCCGGCAGCAGGAACAGGATGCCGATCAGGTACCAGCGGCTCGGCGCGAAATCGACGCCGCCCTCGAGGTGGCGCAGCACGTAGCCGACGGGTGTGGGCGCGCCCTGCTCCGTCTCCAGCGCCGGCTGGCGCGCGACCAGATAAAGGAGGATCGCCGAGGCCACGGCCCCGGCGCCGGCGGGCGAGGGCAGGCCCTTGAAGGACTGGTGCGCCTCCTCGTCGGGCTCGTTCTCCAGGTTGAAGCGCACCAGGCGCAGGATCGCCATCAGGCTGAAGGCCGCGGCGCACAGGAAGTGGATGCGCGGGTTGCCGTTGTAGCCGAGCAAGGGGCCCTCGTGCTCGATCAGCATCTTGGCCAGCAGGGCCGGCGCGCAGCCGAAGGTCAAGGCGTCGGCGAAGGAGTCGAGCTGAGCTCCGAAAGCGCTCGAGCCGCCGGTCCAGCGCGCGACTTTTCCGTCGAGCATGTCGAAAACCATGCCCAGGAAGATCAACCCGGCCGCCGCCTCCATCTTGGCGTAGAACAGCATCGGCGAGGACGCGTCGAGCGCCAGGGCGTCGATGCCCTTGCTGATCGCCAGCAAACCGCAAAACGCATTGGCGAGCGTCAGGAGATTGGGCAGGGCGATGACTTCGCGCATCGAGGAGAGTCCCGCGCGGACCTCGCGGGGCGGGCCATCTTGGCGAGAGCGACCCGGACTGGCAATCGACGCTACCCCCGAATCGCCAGCGACGTCATCCGGACCTCGAGCGCGGCGTGCCCTTGCTGTTTTCGACCCGCCAGGGAGCTATGCTCCGGCCGATGAGCGAAATCCTCCATATGGAAGCGCGCGAGATCCTCGATTCGCGGGGCAATCCGACGATCGAGGTCGACGTCGAGCTCGAAAGCGGTGCGCGCGGACGCGCCGCCGTGCCCTCCGGTGCGAGCACCGGCGTGCACGAAGCCCACGAGCTGCGCGACGGAGGCGAGCGCTACGGCGGCAAGGGCGTGCTGCGCGCCGTCGAAGGCGTCAATGGAGAGCTGGCGAACGCCGTGCTCGGCATGGAGGGCCTCGACCAGGCCGCGGTCGACGAGCGCATGATCGAGCTCGACGGGACCGCGAACAAGAAGCGCCTCGGCGCCAACGCGATCCTGGGCATCTCGCTCGCCGTCGCCAAGGCCGCGGCGGAAGAGTGCCGTCTGCCGCTGTACCGCTACGTGGGCGGCTCGATAGCCAACGTGCTGCCCGTGCCGATGATGAACATCGTCAACGGCGGGGTGCACGCCGACAACAACGTCGACATCCAGGAGTTCATGGTGATGCCCTTCGGGGCCGCGGATTTTCGCGACGGGCTGCGCATGGGCACCGAGGTGTTCCATGCGCTGAAGAAAGTCTGCAAGTCCAAGGGCTACAACACGAACGTCGGCGACGAAGGCGGCTTCGCGCCCAACCTCGGCTCGAACGAGGAAGCGATCGAGCTGATCCTGTCCGCGGTCGAATCGGTCGGGCTCAAGCCCGGCGTCGACATCCGGCTCGCGATCGACGCCGCTTCCGCCGAATTCCTGAAGGACGGCAAGTATCTGGTCGACGGGCGCGCGCGCAGCTCGGCCGAGATGGTCGAGTTCTACGCCAGCTGGTGCGACAAGTACCCGATCTTCTCGATCGAGGACGGGCTCGACCAGGATGACTGGGAGGGCTGGAAGCTCTTGACCAGCCGCCTCGGCGCCAAGGTGCAACTGGTCGGCGACGATCTCTTCGTCACCAACTCCGCGCGGGTGCAGCGGGGCATCGACGAGGAATGCGGCAACGCGGTGCTCGTCAAGGTCAACCAGATCGGCACGCTGACCGAGACGCTGGACACGATTGCGCTCGCCCACCAGAACGGGATGCGCTGCATCCTTTCGCACCGTTCCGGCGAGACGGAGGACACGACGATCGCCGATCTCGCCGTCGCGACCAACGCGGGTCAGATCAAGACCGGAGCGCCCTGTCGCTCCGACCGCGTGGCGAAGTACAACCGGCTCCTGCGCATCGAAGCGGAGCTCGGGACCAGTGCCTGGTACGGAGCCGCGCGCCTGAGATGAGGCCAAGCGAAATGATTCCTGAAACAACACCGACCTCCCCCACCGAGAGTCCGATTTCGCCGCGCTCGATCTTTCTTTATTGGTTGCCGGTGATCGCGGCCCTGGCCGTCTTCGGTCAAGTCGCGGTGCTCGGCTTGCGGCCGGCACTCGCCGAGGATCGAAGACTCGCGGACGCGACGCAGGTGCTCGTCGATCGCTACCAGTCCGCCGTGGCGGAGTCCGATCGTCTGGCTCGTCTGCTGCGCGCGCAGCAGGATCCGGTGCTGCTCGAGCGCGAACGCCGCGAGCAGCTGGTCAACCCGCGGGCTCCCGGCCTGGAACGCTGAAACGCGCGAGTCCAGACTCGCGGCGACAGGCATCGAAGGCGGCGCGGATGAATCGATCGATCTGGACCTGGATCCTCGGCCTCGCGCTTCTTGCGGAGAGCGCCGCGGCTCAGATCGAGGGCCCGCTCGACAATGATTCGTACCTGCCGACGTCGCCGGCGGCCGAGGCCGAGCTGGCGCGGGGCGATCAGGCCTTTGCCCTGGCACTGCGGATCGGTGACGCGGGCGACGAGCGCGCGACTCACGATGCGTGGACGACGACCTGCGAGGCCTGGCGCAACGCCCTGGTGAAATCGCAGAGCGGCGAGAGCGCGAGTCCGCGCCCGATCGAAAAACCCGGCGATGTCTCGCCATGGCCCACGGCGGAGGACGGAGTCGAGCGCTCGACCGAGGGCGTCGAGGAAGCGGTGTTCCGCAGACTCGCCGCGGCGCCGAAAGCAGCGCGGCTCGTCTGGCGCGAGCGCTTCTCCGCCCTTGCCGACGAGGAACTGTCGAGCGCGGCGGCGGTGCTCGCCACTGTCGCGCGGATCGAGCGCGAGCTTCCCGCGACCGCGGCGGCGTCCAAGGCGGCGCTGCTCTTGGCCGAGCTCAGCTTCGAAAGCGGCGACGTGGACGCGGCGCGCCGCTGGCTCGCGCGAGCTCGCCGCCACCTGGCCGCGACGGGCATCGAGGATGCGCCGATCCACAGCGGCATCGCCTTGCGCGAGGGTCTGCTTCCCAAGCTTCCAGAGGCGAGCGAAGCGACCTGGCAGCACGCTGTTTCTCTCGAGCTCGTCGCGGGCCGCGCCTTGGAAATTCCGCGCAATCAACCGGTGCGCACGCGCCCGCTCGGCACCGGTCCGCAAGCCGGCATGGCCTTCCTCAGCCAGGACCGCGCCCTGATCCAGACGCCCGCGGCCCTGTGGATCCTGGCCGGAGCGGAGCTCGCCGCGAGCGGTCCCTTCGAGAACAACCGCTGGCTCGGGCCCGCGGGTCTCAGCGTCGAGCCGACGGTCGCGCCGGGCAACGGCCCCGGTTGGCGGCTCGATCCCGCCGCCTCGGGCTCCAGCGCGGTGGTCGTGGTCGGCCGCTCGCTGGGCGGTCGGCCCAATGTCCTGGCCTGCGTCGATTTCGGCGAGTCCAGCGCCGAGCCCCACCTGCGCTGGGCCCAGGCCGCGGCGGCTGTCTCCCCCGGCGACATGGCTGAGTCCAGCGACGAGTTCGAGTTCGAGCCGGGGCCCCTGTGGAGCGACGGACTGGTGATCGCCCTGGTGCGCCGCGCGAGCTCGACTTCGGGCGAGCACGAGATCGAGCTGCGCGCCCTCGAGCCCGCGACCGGCGCGCTGCGCTGGCGCAGCTACCTGGGCAAGGGCGGCGAGCGCGTGCGCGACATGGGCCGCTTCGCCCGCCGCGGCGTGGCGACCATGCCCGCCGAGCCGCTGATCGCCACGGCCAGCGGCATCCTGGCCAGCGCGCAGCTGGGTTTTTGCGGCCTGGTCGACCCGCTCGACGGCCGCTGCCTGTTCGCCCTGCGCAACCACCGGCGCGCGGCCGACGAGCGCGGATGGACCGGCTGGGGATCCAGCGTCGCCGATTCCAATGCCCTGATCGGCTGGGCGCCGGCGGATTCCGATTACCTGTACCTGCTCGATGCTCGCGGAGCTGGCTCGCGCGGCACTCCCTGGCTCGCTCTGCCGCAAGCTCTCGGAGAGGCCGAGGCCCTGGTGCACGCGGACAAGCTGCAGGTCCTCGCCCTTGCGAGATCGGGAGCGCGCGCGGCCCTCGCCCGCTGGGATCTCGCGAGCGGCGAACGCCAGGACGCGCTGCGCCTGGGGCCCGAGGAAGTCTTCTCCGGCAGGGCCTTGGCGAGTGACCAGCGCGTCATCGCCGCGAGCGATCGCGCGCTCTATCTGTTCGATCGCAGCAAAGACCTCGGCCTGCTCGCCGCCCCGACCCTTGCCGGCCCGATTCCGCGCGGGGGGAACCTTTGGGCGAAGGGCGCCAGGGTTTATGTGCTTTCGAGCCGATTCGTCGAGGTGTTCAGCGCTCGCTGAGTTCTTGCGGGGACTCTCGCCACACTCGCCCGCTAGATCCCCCTCCCGGACGGTGAAACTCGTGTAGGGACCGCCGTTCTCTTCCCGGCGGGTGATAAGTTCGACAACGTTGGAAGTTCGCTCGTTCAGGCCCGTCCTGCAGGGCAGGCTAGGCCCCGAAGACCTCCCCAGGACCTCGAAGCTTCGAAGAAGGAAATCATGTCGGAACCCGCGATGGACCGCCTGCGCGCCGCGCACGGCCGGATGAAAGAGGAGCTGCACCGCGCGATCGTCGGCCAGGAAGAAGTGATCGATCAGCTCTTGATCGGCATCCTGACCCGCGGTCACTGCCTGCTGGTCGGCGTGCCGGGTCTCGCGAAGACCCTGCTGATCTCGAGCCTCTCGAAGACCCTGGACCTGAGTTTCAACCGCATCCAGTTCACGCCCGACCTGATGCCGGGTGACATCACCGGCACCGATCTGCTGCACGTCGATCCGGCGACCAACGAGCGCACGTTCCGGTTCGCGCCCGGGCCCTTGTTCGCCAACGTGGTGCTCGCCGACGAGATCAACCGCACCCCGCCGAAGACCCAGGCCGCGCTGCTCGAGTCGATGGTCGAGGGTCAGGTCACGGTCGGCGGTCGCCGCCACCCCCTGCCCAATCCCTTCTTCGTGCTCGCCACGCAGAATCCGATCGAGCAGGAGGGCACCTATCCCCTGCCGGAGGCCCAGCTCGACCGCTTCATGTTCATGATCCGCGTCGACTATCCCTCGCGCGATGAAGAGCGCGAGATCCTGCGGCGCACCACCGGCGGCACCCAGGATGAGCCGCACAAGGTAATCGGCAGCGAGGAGCTGATCGAGCTGCAGCGCGTCGTGCGCGGCGTGCCCGTCGCCGACCACGTCTACGATTATGTGCTGGCCCTGACCCGCGGCACGCGCGTGGGCTCGACCGAGCAGGTGCCCTTCCTGCGAGAATGGGTCACCTGGGGCGCTGGTCCGCGCGCGGGCCAGTTCCTGGTGCTCGGCGCCAAGGCCCACGCGGCGCTGCACGGCCGCAGCCACGCCTCGACCGAGGACGTGCGCGCCGTGGTGCGCCCGGTGATGCGCCACCGCATCGTGACGAACTTCTCGGCTTCCGCCGAAGGCATGACCGCCGATCACATCGTCGATCGCCTGCTGCAGGAAATCGATCCGGGTGCGAGCGTCGGCGCTGGACTTCCGGGAGTCCGCCCCACGCAAAAAGGCTAGCGGGGCGCACGCTCCATGGCAGGCTCTCTCGATCCCGCCGTCCTCGACAAGCTCGCGGGCCTGTCGCTGGTCGCGCGAACCGTTGTCGATGGCTTCCTCTCCGGCCAGCACCGCTCTCCCAAGCGCGGCAGCTCGGCCGAATTCGCGCAGCACCGCGAGTACGTCTCGGGCGACGAGCTGCGGCGCATCGACTGGAAAGTCTTCGCGCGCTCCGACCGTCTCGTGATCAAGGAGTTCGACGACGAGACTTCGCTGGACTGCCACCTGCTGGTCGACGGCTCGGAGTCGATGGCCTTCGGTTCCCTGGACTGGACCAAGTTCGAGTACGCGCGCTGGTGCGCCGCTGCCCTCGCGCAGCTCGTGCTCCAGACCCGCGACACCGCCGGCCTGGTGCTCTTCGACGAAGTCGAGCGCAAGAAGGTCCCGCCGAAGACCGGCTCCGGTCAGAAGCACGACATCATCGCCGCGCTCGAGGCCTATACGCCGACCGGAAAAACCAAGATCGGCGACGTGCTCTTCTGGCTGAACGGCCGGCTGCGGCGCAAAGGCATCGTCGCGATCTTCTCGGATTTCTTCGACGACACCGACAAGATCATCGAGGGCCTGCGGCGGCTGTGCTACGCCGGGCACGAGCCGATCCTGTTCCAGATCGTCGATCCGCTCGAGATGAGCTTCGACATCTCCTACCTGGTGCGGCTCGACGGCTTGGAAGCGGCCGGTGTGCACAAGGTCGATCCCAAGTCGCTGCGCGCCGCGTACCTCGAAGAGTTGGACGCCCACCAGCGCGCGATCGCGACCGGCACGCGAGCCCTGGGCGTCGACTACGTGAAGCTTTCGACCTCGCAGGATCTCGGCGCGGCCCTGTCCACTTACCTCGCTCGCCGCAGAGCACGCTCGCGCGGCGGAAGGCGCTGAACCAAGCCGTGTTCGACGGATTCGTCCACCCCGGGTTGGTGATCGGCGCGGCCCTTGCGGCCGTGCCGCTCTTGATCCACCTGCTCAATCGCCAGCGCTTCCGGCCCATGCCCTGGGCAGCGATGCGCTTCGTCGAAGCGGCCTACCGCAAGACGCGTCGGCGCGCGCGGCTCGAGAATCTGCTGCTGCTCTTGCTGCGCATGGGAGCGATCGCGCTGCTTGCCCTGGCGATCGCGCGGCCCTTCGTCGGCGCGCGCTCGGCCCTGTCGGGCATGACCGAGAGTCGCCGCGATGTCGCGCTGATCCTCGACGCTTCCTACTCGACGGGCTGGCGAGACGGCGTGCGCACGGTCTTCGAGCGCGAGATCGAGCGCGCCCGGGAGCTGCTCTCGACGCTCAACGGTCCGCGCGGCGATCGCGCGCGCCTGGTCGTCGCTTCGCGCGTGCCCCACCTGCTCTCGATGCGCACGCCGGAAGAGGCGCGCGACCTGCTCGACACGCTCAACGCGCCGAGCGACGAGCCGCTCGACTTGACCGGAGCCCTGGGCGAAGTCCGACAGCACGCCGAGGAGCTGGCGCGCGGCGAGGGCGTCGCGAACCTGGAGATCCACCTGCTCTCGGACATGCAGCGCTCGACTTTCGCGCCCGACGTGCGCGCGGGTGCCAACCAGCCGGCCGCTGGCGGGGCGGCGGGCGAAGGCACGCCGCGCCTCTTCGAGGAGCTCGACCGACTCAAGGCCCTCGGCCTGTCCGTGTGGGTCGACGACCTCGGCCCTTCCGTCGATTCGCCGAGCAATCTCGCGATCACGGAGCTCGCACCGCAGACGCGGGTGCTCGGTCCCGACCAGCCCGTCGACATCGGCGTGCGCGTCGACAACTTCGGCGCGACTTCACAGAACGGCGTGCGCGTGGTGCTGGAAATCGACGGCGAGCGCCGGCCGCAGCGCACCCTCGACATCGCGGCCCATGGATCGGCGCGCCTGGTGCAGAGCGAGACTTTCCGCGAGCGCGGCCCGCACCGCGTGCGCGCTCTGCTCGAATCGGATGCCCTCTCGGTCGACGACACGCGCGCCGCGATCGTGGTCGTGCCTCCGGCGCTGCGCGTGCTGCTGGTCAACGGCGCGCCATCGTCCGATCTCGCGCGCGACGAAGTCGGTTATCTCCAGGCCGTGCTCGAGCCCTCGCGCGGCGACGACGCCGTGGCGACGCAAGCAGCGCCTTTCGAAGTGCGCAGCGTCGAGCCCGCGCGTCTGCTCGACAGCGATCTGGACCTCGGCGCCTGCGACGTGATCTGGCTCGCGAACGTCGAGAACCTCCAGCAACGGGCTGTCGAGCGCTTGGAAGCCCGCGTCGCCGCCGGCGGCGCCCTGATCATCTCGCTCGGCGATCGCGCCGATCCCATCGCTTACGGCACGCGCCTGTTCAAGACCGACGGCAGCGGCCTGATGCCGGCGGAGCTCATCGCCCGTTCGCTGGTCTCGCGCGACGAGCGCTACTGGCGCATCCAGGAATTCGAAGCGACCCACCCCGCCCTGGCCTTCTTCGCCGACGAGCGCTGGAAGCCGCTGCTCACCGAAGTGCCCTTCTACGGATTCTTCGAGACGCGCCCGCTGGCCGACGCGCGCATCCTGGCGCGCTTCGACGACGCGGCGCGCAGCCCGGCCTTGATCGAGCGCAACTTCGACCGCGGCCGCGTCTTCCTGTGGACCTCGACCATAGACGCCGACTGGACGCGCATGCCGGAATCGCCGCGCACCCTGGTGCCCTTCGTGCACGAGCTGGTGCGCTACGCGGGAACCCAGTCCGGTCGCGAGCCGAATCTGGAAGTCGGCTCGAGCTACGCCGCGCGCGTCGAGAGCTTCCCGCGCAAGCTGATGCTGCTCTCGCCCGATGGAACCCGCCGGCCGATCGCCGGCGAGGCGACGACCCTGGGACCGGGGAGCTGGATGTTGCCCGCGGTCACCGCGACCGAGCGCGCGGGCCTGTACATGATCGAGCTGGAGGGACGCGAGGGTCTGCCCTTCGCCGTGGCTCTCGACACGCGCGAAAGTGATCTATCGCGGATGTCGGCGCCCGAGCTGCTCGCCCTGCATCCCGTGTTCCGCATGGCGGGCGCGGCGAGCGGTCCGCTGCGCGGCGACGACACCCAATCCGACCAGAAGGGCGAATTGTGGCGCTTGATCGCGGGCCTGACCCTGGCCTGCATCGTGCTCGAGACCCTGTGGGCCGCGTGGATCGGCAGGACGCGGAGCGTGCGCGGATGAGCGCCCTGCTCGCTTGGATTCCCGCGGCGCTGCAGGCCGCTGCCGCGCAGGCCGAGCCCAGCATCGGCACGCGCGCGAGCTTTCGCTTGATCGACCTGCCGCCGGCCTGGGTGCTGGTCCTGATCGTGGCCCCGCTGTGCTTCGCGGTCTGCTACCTGGGCTACCGCGGCGAGCGACTTTCGCGCGGCGCGCGCCTCTTGCTCGCCAGCCTGCGGATGGCCGCAATCGTGACTTTGCTGATCGTGCTGTTCCGGCCGGTGCTCGTCGAACGGCGCGAGGACGTGCAGAAGGCCGAGGTGCTCGTGCTGCTCGACGACTCGGCGAGCATGCGGCGCAAGGACGCATATTCCGGCGACGAAGCTGGCCGCAAGGTCGCGGAAGCCCTGGCGGGCAAGCCGGCGGCCGAGACCATGCGCCTCGAGCTCGAGGAAGCCGTGCTGGCGAAAGAGCTGCTGCCTCAATTGAAGAGCCGCGGCTATGTGGCCCGCGCCTTCCGCTTCGCCGAGGGGCTGACGCCCTTCTCGACCACGGCGAACGTGGGCGAAGCGGCTGCCCCCGCCGATCACCTGGAAGGCCACGGAGCTTCGACGCAGCTCGGCGATGCCTTGAGCGGCGTGATCGCCGCGCACCGGGGCCGCCACGTGACCGACGTGGTGGTGATCAGCGACGGCCGCTCCAACGCCGGCCTCGCCGCCCTCGACGGCGCGCGCGCGGCGGCCGCGGCGGGAATTCCCGTGCACACGGTGCTGCTCGGCGACTCGCGCCGCGAGAAGAACGTCCTGATCGAGATCGTCGAGGCGCCGACCACAGCGCTCGAAGGCGACGAGATCGCCGTGATCGTGCGCGTCGTCGGCCGCGGTGTCGACGCCGGCGCGCGCTCCAGCGTGCAGCTCGAGGAGTTGCACGCCAACGCGGCCACCGTCGCGGCCGAGGAA
>Ga0193706_1000610_pt1 | contig 19658 bp, 10 predicted proteins | sample U3c1metaG_FD_160130 | JGI IMG/M metagenome (GOLD analysis project Ga0193706, IMG submission 160130) | Soil microbial communities from a riparian zone of the East river system, Colorado, United States - U3c1 | ecosystem: Environmental > Terrestrial > Soil > Riparian zone | place: USA: East River... | reverse complement strand
TGAGCCCGAACGAAGCCGCGAGCGCCAGCATCATCCCCTTGGCTTGCACACCCTCCGCCATTCCCATGCTGGTCGTGGTGGCGAGCCAGCACAGCCGATCGATGAGACCGACATAGAGAAAAGCGAGCGCGAAGAGAAACGTACGAATCGTCGCATAAAGCAGCCATTTGGTGCGGCCGATGGCGAGATCCGATTCGTGGTCGGCCATCTCCGAGATTTCGCTCGGCATCGGGTCTTTCGCCAGTGTATGGCCCGTCTTCCAGAGCATGCGCTGGTCGAGGGCGAAGCCGAGCACCAAAACCGCGAAGAGCAGATGCCAGAGACGCGGCAAAGGCACGTCCGATCGCAAATCAAGCGCGCGCACGGTGTTGAACCTCGCCCATGCACCGGGCGCGGGCTTATCGGGACCGCAAAGCTCTGCGAGCAGCGGGTCGGGCGCGGTCGTCGCGCCGCCACGATAAACGGTGCCATCGCAGTCGACCAGACGCACCGCGGCGAGCGGCACGATACCATTGCGGCCAATGGTCGAGTGCCATAGCGGCAGTGCAACCGCCGAGGAGGGTAGCGTGTATTCCAAGAGTCTATCGAACTGCCAGCCACGCGCCGCGAGCACCGCGTTGAAGGTGCCCTCCGCCGAAGCATTCTCGAACGGCGCGTAAGCGCGAACGCCCTCGAGAGCCGGCGTCGCGAAAGGACTCGCCCCGAGGAATGCATAGGGGCTGACGATCAACGAACCGCGGAGATCGCGTTGGAACGTCGGGTGGAGGAGCAGTGAATCGGCTTCGAAGAAGGCGAGCCGCACGTCGGGCGCTACATCGCGAACTTTGCGCGCGAGAAATATCGCGTCGGCAACGTCGGTCGCGTGAATCCCCACGTGCCGCACCTTTTCGACGGAAATCTGCGTGAGCACGTTGGCGAGCGCCACGTCCTGCGCATACGTCGTCTTCGGCGACGGATGAGCCTGGGCATCGAGCGCGGGATGCTTTTCGCGCAGCGACACTTCGAGCGACGTGGGTCGCGCAATGACGTCTTTTCCCTGAGCAGACTCCTTTCGGTCGAGCTCCTCGTACGCATCGCGCAGCGACGCAATGTGGACGGGAAACGAGATCTGAACGCCGGGCCGCAAGCCGCACCGAGCGTCGAGTCGCTCGGCGCTGGCGCCAAACTCCGTGCCCGATTCGTGCAGCATCGCCACTTCGGGGAGCAGCTTGGTCGGGGCGTCGGCTGGCTGCGATGGGTCGGACCGGGTGCCGAGCCGCTGCAGCAGGTGGAGGTACGCGCATTCGACGGCGTTGTCGGGGGCGGTCGTCGCTTCGAACCATACTCGCAACGATGGGGACCAGCCGGCATCGGCTCCGAGCGTCGAAGGCAGGGCAGACCCCGTCGAAGATCCGGTAACGATGTGAAAAGCAGCAGGCGCCGCGCTGTCGATGTGCGCGTCCTTCGCCCACTTGTCGAGCGCGAGCCGCAGTGAGAAAGCGCCGCCGGAAAACGTAGGCGCGATGATGCGGGTCGCGCACGCGGGCGCCTTGGTGGGCGCCTTGGCGGCGGCGGCAACTGCGCAGGGCGGCGCCCCGGGCGCGTGCGTGACGGCATGCACGATTTGGAGCGCGTTGACCATCGCCGCCACATGAACGCCGCGCGTCGGCGATTCCCCCACCAACAAAAGAAGTCGCAAATGTCGCGCGCTCGGGGCGCTGTCGCGAAAGAGCATCAAACCGGGCGTCGTTTCCCGGCATTCCATGGCTTCGGGGCGCGCCGTCCCCGATGCGTCCAAGTCGCGCCAGGGCAGCCAACTGCGATCGCGGTAGAGCGGCGCGTACTCGGGCGCGGCGACGTCCTTTACCGGATCGAGCGCGAACCGCACGAGAGGGGGCGGGTCTTTGGAACCATGCTCGAGCCCGAGGCGCAGCGACTGCAGCGTCGTGTCGAACAAGTAGTCGAGGCCCGAATCCATCGGATCGGGGAGCGTCGCGATCATCGCGTCGATGTCCGCTCCCTCGCCCAGCGTGCTTCGCAGATCGGACACGGCGCGCTTGGCGGCGATGAGCCAGTCGTCGGGCGCCCGCAGCGCCTCGCTGTTCGTCGCGGGTAAGCCCGCAAGCTGCTCGATAGGGCCGAGAAAACGCTGGAGGCAGTCGCTGCTGGGCGAGGATGATCGGACGGCGGGAGGAGCGCTCGCCGGCGGTAACGGGGGCGCGCCTTGTCCGAGGGCAGACCTCGTGCCGAAAAGCAGCGCCATCGTGAGCATGACGCGCGCCACGACGAGTGATTTGAGGCCGTTTGCCATGCTACCCCAATGCCCCCCGCCCACACATCACGCAAAACCCCGACCTTCAATCCGCCATGTTTCTCCCCGCCTTGTCAATCGCCTTTCACGGCAAAAACCCCTGATGCACGAGCACCCTTCGCGCTCGCCGCACCCTAGCCGCGCTTTTGCTTCATCCGACTGCTCGTCGCGACCGTGATGGCGGCCATGTGAACGATCGTCTCGACGGGGCTCGTTTGCGAGAGCACGGTCACCGGCTCACGCATACCGAGCAAGATGCGGCCTACCGCCTCCGCTCCGCCGAACGAAGTGAGCAGCTTGTAAGCGATGTTGCCGGCGTCGAGGTCGGGAAAGATCAGAACGTTGGCCGGACCCTTGAGATCGGAGAACGCCCAATCTGCTCTTAGCTCAGGGATGAGCGCCAGGTCCGCCTGCATCTCCCCGTCCACCATCAGCTCGGGTCGCAGGCGCTTCACGATCGCCGTCGCCTCGGCGACGCGGCGTGGGCTCCCCTCGGAGAGCACCGAGCCGAAGTTGGAAAAGGAGAGCATCGCCACCCGCGGTTCGATGCCGAGATCGCGCACGGCATCGGAAGTGACCACGGCAATTTCCGCCAACGTCTCGGCGTCGGGACAGATGTTCACAGTGGTGTCCGCGCAAAAGAGCACATCGTGCCCCTTCAGCAGCATGTCCATGCCCGCCGCGCGGCGCACGCCGGCGCGAAGTCCGATGATCTGGAGGGCCGGGCGAATGCTGTCGGGGTACGTCGCGTTCATGCCGGTGACGATGCCGTCGGCGTCTCCCGCGTCCACCATCATCATGCCGAACGCCCGACGCTCGCGCGACATCACTTTCCGCGCCGTATAACGGGTCATGCCTTTGCGCCGCCGCTTGTTCCAATAAGCTTCGACGTATTGGGCGAGGCGCGGAGAATCGGGCGGCCAAATGATATCGGTTTCTGAAAGGTCGAGCGTGAGCTCGCGCGCGCGCGCCTCGATGAATTCTCGCCGTCCGAGCAAGATAGGGCGGCAGATCCGCTCGTCGGCCACGATCTGCGCAGCCCGCAGAACCTTGTCGTCCTCCCCCTCGGGAAAGACGATGCGTGCTTCCGTTGCCTTGGCGAGGGCAAAAATTTTGCGCATCACCTGCCGCGACGGATTGAGTCGTCGCTCCAAGCTTTCTCGATAGAGATCGAGATCGATCCCTTGCTTCGCTACGCCGGTCTCGATGGCCGCTCGCGCCACGGCGGGGGCCACCCACAAGAGAACCCTCTCGTCGAACGGTTTGGGAATGATGTACTGCGGCCCGAAGGTGATGGCTTTGAGGCCGTAGGCTTCCACCACCTGCTCGGGAACCTCTTCCCGTGCGAGCTCGGCCAAAGCGTGGGTGGCGGCGAGCTTCATTTCGTCGTTGATGGCGGAGGCGTGAACGTCGAGCGCGCCCCGGAAGATGTAGGGATAACCGAGGACGTTGTTCACCTGGTTGGGATGGTCGCTGCGCCCGGTGGCCACGATGGCGTCGGGGCGCGCGGCCACGGCAACATCGTACGGAATCTCCGGATCGGGATTGGCGAGGGCGAACACGATCGGTCGCGCCGCCATCCGTTTCAGCATTTCCGGCGTGACCACGTTGGCAGCCGAGAGACCGATGAGGACGTCCTTGCCCGCGGCGGCTTCATCGAGCGTACGCATTTCCGTCTTGACGGCGAACGCGCCCTTGTAGGGATCCATCTCGTTCGTGCGCCCGGCGTAGATGATGCCGAACTTGTCGAACATGGTGATGTTTTCGCGCAAGACGCCGAGCTTGACCCAGAGCTCCATGCACCGCACCGCCGCTGCGCCGGCACCGACACAGAGGACGGTGATTTGGTCGAGCTCTTTGTGGCAGATGCGCAGCGCGTTGAGGAGCGCGGCGCCGGTGATGATGGCCGTCCCGTGCTGATCATCATGAAAAACCGGGATCTTCAAACGCTTTTTCAGCTGTTCTTCGATGTAAAAGCAATCAGGCGCTCGGATGTCTTCGAGGTTGATGGCGCCGAACGTCGGTTCGAGCGGGACGACCGCTTCGATGAAGCGGTCCGGGTCTTCGGCGTCGAGCTCGAGGTCGAATACGTCGATGTCGGCAAGACGTTTGAAGAGCAGCGATTTGCCCTCCATCACCGGCTTGGCGGCGCGTGGTCCGATGTTGCCGAGCCCCAAAACCGCCGTTCCATTGGTGATCACGCCGACCAGATTGCCGCGCGCCGTATACGTATCCACCAGGGTGGCGTCGCGTGCGATCTCGCGACACGGCTCGGCAACGCCGGGCGAGTAGGCGAGCGAGAGATCGCGCTGGGTCGCGCACGGTTTGGTGGGGACGACTTCGATTTTTCCCGGTCGGCCCGTGGCGTGGTATTCGAGAGCATCGCTGCGGCGGATCACGGCGCGGAGTGTACTCCGGACGCGCTTGGCCGTGGGAATCTCGCAGATGACCTACTTCGTCTTGCGCGATGCGGGACCCTTGGATGCCGGGACCACAGGAGCTGGTTGTGCGGGAGGAGCTGCGCGGGATGGGCCGGCGCGCGAGGGAGGTATAGTCGAGGGTAACGCGCTCGAAAGGGGCCGGCTCGGCGAATCCAAAGCGCCGCGATCCTGCCCACGACCAAAGGCGAAAAACACCACCGCGACCGTAACCGCAAAAAGCACACCCAGCACGAGCGCGACGCGGCGACCGGTGAGGCGCGCCACCGAGGCTCGCGGCAGATGGCGCAGCATTCGACGCAGCAGGCGTCCGGCTGCGGATCCTCCGCGATCGCGCAGCCCAAAGTCGTGCAACACGCCCTTGACCGCCAACGTGCCGGCCACCGTGTCGAGCACGGCCATCAACTCGTCGGCTGATTGGAAACGCTCTTCCGGCTTTTTCGCCAGCAGCTTCTGCAACATGTCGTCGAGACCCGGATCGCCCCCATAGGCCAGATCATCGGGCAGCGGCGGGGGCTGCTCCATCACTTGTTGCCGCAAGAGCGTGGCCGCACCACCGCGGAAGGGGGCGCTCCCCGTCAGGAGCTCGTAGAGAACGACGCCGAGCGAGTACAGATCCGAGCGCGCGTCGACGGCGCGGCCGAGTGCCTGCTCGGGCGACATGTAATCCGGCGTGCCGATCACGGTCCCGGCTTTGGTCAGCGTTTGCGCCACATTCCCATGTCCGGCCGAACTGACATCGGAGACCTTGGCGATACCGAAGTCGAGCACCTTCACGAAATCGGGATTCCCGTCGTGCTCGACGAGCATGATGTTTTCGGGCTTGAGATCGCGATGCACGATTCCCTTCGCGTGCGCCGCGGCAACGCCGGCAACTACGCCTTGCATGATGCGGATCGCGCGACGCGGGTCGAGCGCACCATGATCGAGCTCGGCACGTAGCGTGCGCCCCGCCACGAACTCGAGAACGAGGAAAAAAGACCCGTCCGGCATTCTGCCGAAATCGGTGGCCGCGGCGACATTGGGGTGGCCGATTTTGCCGGCGGCGATAGCCTCGCGCTCGAAGCGCGCGACCGCCTCGCGCAGGCTGGACATGCTGGCGTGCAGCACCTTCAGCGCGAGTGGCTTGCGCGTTTTCACATCCTCGACGCGGTACACCGCACCCATCGCACCTTCGCCGAGCCAGCTGACGACGCGGTATCGGCGCGACACCAACGTGCCCGGCTCGATGTGCGCGGACGCGTCCCTGGTTTCCCGGGGGGCGGCGGCGGGCGACTCGCCAGAGGTCATCGGCCTAGACTACCGCGTCGAGTCGCGAAGTCCGAGGTGGGATGGGGTGCGATGAACGCAAAGTCGCGCCGTCATCCAGGAAAAGACCTCCGGCGCTCGCAGGTGAATCGGGTGCCGAGTCCCCCAGCTGCCGCAACGGGTAGGAGCGTCAACCGTGCTCCACATCTAGCGCGCTGGTGCGCGAATGCGCATTCGCCATCCTTCGAACCAGAACACCGAAGCGCACGCGTCGAGCCCGCGAGCGTCGCGGACGTGCCAGCCGCGAGTCGATATCGGCAATCAATGCCGCGCATGACAGTGATGGGCAAACCGATGGTCCTGCTCGCGAAGGCGACCGAAATCGACTTAAGCCCCTGCGTTATAGCGAGCAAGCTGCTGGGTAGATGGTTACATGGCGAGCTCTCTTCATCCAATCACGCGATCGCGTCCACGCGGACGATACGCGCTGATGTCGCTTCAAGAAAGTGGGGGCTCTGTGAATCAACTCAAAGCTACGACGTTCATCACCAGTCTGACGAAAACGGGCGCCATGCTTCTCCTGGTTTCGCTCGGTGCGGCGTGCGCAAGCTCAGACGGTGGCGACCCGACTGCCGCCGGTGGCTCGGGCGGCGCGGGTGGCTCGAACGGCACGGGCGGCTCGGGTGGCGCTGGCGCCTCGCCGGCGACGCCGACCGTCGATCTCAAGAAGGCCGGAACGTACGCCATCCTCGCCAAGAGCGGGATCTCCACGGTGCCGACCTCGGCCATCAAAGGAAACCTTGGAGCCAGCCCGGTCGGCGCCAGCTACATCACAGGATTCGCATTGACGGCAGATGCCACCAACGTGTTTTCGACATCGCCGCAGGTCGTCGGGCAAGTGTATGCAGCCGACTATCAGGCCCCCACACCTTCGAACCTCACCACCGCCATCAGTGACATGGAGCTCGCATTCACCGACGCCGCCGGTCGCGCACCGAGCGTCACCGAGCTCGGTGCCGGGAACATTGGTGGGATGACACTTACCCCCGGCGTTTACAAATGGGGCACTGGTCTTCTCGTCCCAACGACCGTCACGCTCGCCGGTAGCGCTACCGACGTGTGGATCTTCCAGATCGCTCAGGATCTCACGATGAGCGGCGCTACGAACATCGTGCTGACAGGTGGCGCCGTGCCCGGTAACGTCTTCTGGCAGGTCGCCGGCTTAGTGGATATCGGTACGACCGCGCATTTCGAGGGGGTCATTCTGACGCGCACGTCAATCGCGCTTCGGACAGGGGCCTCGATCACCGGCCGACTTCTGGCGCAAACGGCCGTCACCATCGACGGCAGCGCTGTCGTCCAACCGTAGTCAGCGCGGGACGGCTTAGCCTGCGACGATCGCGCTGCAGAGGGAGCAGCCGGTCGCCGCGTGGGCGTTCTCACGGCGATGAAGATCGAGCACGGCGCGCGAAATTTCGGCGAGCTCGCGGCGGACTTCCCGGCGCATTCCCTTGACGCGGGGGATGCTCATCCGATCGTAGGCTGTAGTCTGATGTCGCATCCACGCCACGACGGCGGCCTCGGCGCGCTCTTCGACGGAGATGCGCGCCGTGCGGGCCACCGTGCCGCTCCCGACCGGTGTGGCATGCGACGTCACCTTTTGCGCGATCGTGCGGGCGAGATCGCGCCATCGCGGTGAGAAGCGGAGAAATCCCAAGACTTCGGCTTCAAACCGTTCCACGTAAGCGACCTGTTCGCGCTCGCGTCGCCGGGAATCGCCCTCCTTACGCTTCGCATAGCCCTCGGTGGCGCGCTCCGCAGCGAGCACGGCCCGCGCAGTCTCGATGTGCCCGGTGGGCGCCCAAAGTCCGCGGGAGAAGACTTTGCGCCCGCGCTTCTCCACGACGACCCATGACGGTCCCGCCGCCTTCACACGCCGCGTGAGACCCGCGTCTCCGGGAGGAAGGCAGCTCCACCCCGCGGGCGGGGACATCAGTCTTCCGTCAGGCGCACGGAACACGCGAGGGTCGTCGGTGGGAGCCAAAGTCAGCGCGTCAGGCATGGCGGGCGCTTTTTACACGATCGCACGCGAGTTGCCGAGACTCGGTGCGCGGTCTCGCATCGATCGAGGCATACCAGTCATGCCACCCATCGATTGGACCGCGCGTCACGCAACACAGTATTGTCTCCATCGTGCATCGGGGGGAAGCGCGCTGGTTCATTCAGGCCGTGGTCTGCCGCACTCTGCTGCGTCTGGCCCCGCCGAGCTGCGCGCTCCATGTCGCGCGGTTACCCGAGCCTGCCTACCGCCGAAACGACGTCGCACCCAAACGGAGCCGACTCGTGAAATGAACTTTCTTCTCTCCTTTTTGCGTTCACGCCGTCGGTCACGATCCTCCTCGGGGGGGACACTCATGAAAACGAAGACTTCGATCAAATTCGCCACGTGGGCGAGTGCGCTTGCCCTTGTCCTTGGTTTCAGCGTGCTGGCCAAGGGCCAAGAGGTCGCCATTCCGAACGTGGCGCTCAATCGATACGAGCCGGCCGAGCGAGGCAGCGAGTGGTTCGCCAACGAGTCGCTCGACTTTCGCGGCAATTTCCGGCCTGCGTTCGGCGTCATCGGCGATTATGGCCATGCGCCCTACACGCTTCTGAATCCCGACGGGACCGAGAACAGCGTCGTCATTCAAAACGCGATGTACCTGCATCTCGGGGTCGCGTTCGTATTCGTCGAGCGCCTGCGCATCGGCTTGAATCTTCCTCTCGCCGTCGCGCAGAGAGGCACCGACAAGACGGTCGGCGGTCGAGTCTTCAGGGCTCCCAATCAGGGAGGTATCGGCGATCTTCGCGTCAGCGCCGATCTGCGGCTCGCGGGCGAATACGGCGATCCGTTCACCGTGGCGCTTGGCGGCCGAGTGTGGATCCCCACCGGCGACGCCGAACAATACATCGGCGATGAAAATGCTCGGATCGGCCCACGCCTCACCTTTGCGGGCGACATTGGGACCTTCGTTTACGCGGGCGCCATCGGTGCCGTCTACCGCGCCAACGACACGCCCCTCAACGGGCATCCCAACGGCACCGAGGCAACCTTCAGCGCCGCCATCGGATTGCGGGTTGCCGACAAGAGACTCGTCCTCGGCCCGGAGTTGTACGGAAGCACCGTGGTAGCCGAGAGCGCCGCCATTTTCGGCGCACGCACGACCCCCATGGGAATGCTGGTGAGCTTGCACTACACGGGCGGCCCTTTCTTGCTCGGATTCGGCGCTGGTCCAGGTCTCTCCCCGACCATGGGCACCCCTGAGTTTCGAGGGCTTGCCTCGCTCGATTACATTCCCGAAATCGAAAAGCCCGCCGCGGTGGTGTTGCCGCCCAGCGATCGCGATGGCGACGGCGTCATCGACAGCGAGGACGCGTGTGGCGATATCCCCGGCGTGCGCTCGGCCGATCCGAGGACCAACGGGTGCCCGGCCGACCGCGATGGCGACGGCATTGCCGACAACGTAGACGCCTGCCCGGCTGTGGCCGGTGTCAAGACCAACGACGCCACCACCAATGGTTGTCCGCCTGATCGTGACAAAGACGGCGTCATCGATGCAAGCGACGCATGTCCGGACGTCGCGGGCATGAAGACCGAAGATCCTAAAACCAATGGTTGTCCGCCCGATGGTGACAAGGACGGCATCTTCGACAAGGACGACGCTTGTCCCACGGTCCCCGGCGTGAAGACCGAGGATCCCAAGACCAATGGCTGTCCAGCCGATCGCGACAAGGATGGCATTATCGACACCGAGGACGCCTGCCCCGATCAGCCCGGACCAAAGTCGAGCGATCCCAAACGCAACGGCTGTCCGCTGGTGTTCATCGACGCCGGTCAGGTGAAAATCACCGAGCAAATCAGGTTCAAGACCAACAGCGCCGAGATCGTAGGAAGCCAGAACATCATCGACGAGGTCGCCAAAACAATCCAAGCGCACCCGGAGATTCAGCACCTTCGTGTGCAAGGGCACACCGACAGCGTCGGGTCGGCGGCATACAACAAGGAGCTCAGCCGCAAGCGCGCTGCGTCAGTCGCGGCGGCGCTGGTCAGGGCCGGTATTCCCAAGGCACGCCTCAGCAGCGAGGGCTTTGGTCTCGAGAAGCCAATCCAAGAGAACACCACTGACGAAGGACGCGCGGCCAACCGGCGCGTCGAGTTCCACATCGAAGATGCGGGGACCACGAAATGATCACCACGCTCGACACCGGAGACAAGCCGATGGGCTCAGTGCTGAACCGCCGAACGCGTACGATTTTCGCCTTCCTTGCACCGCTGGCCACAGCCGGCGGCGTGACCACCGCATCCGCGTTGGCGGTCGTCGGTTGTGGTGGCACCGACACCATCAACGAGGACGCTGGCACCACCATCGACGCCATGGAGGAAGCGGTCGAGATGGATAGTATCAGCACACCCGATGCGGGCGAAGACATCAGCGTTACCCCCGACGCTGAAAGCGACGCCGACGCTTCGACCGTGAGTCCCGATGCGGATGCTAGCGCTCCCCCCGATGTCCGACCTGACGGGCTACCCGACGCACGTGTCGACGTCTCACTCGACGCGACCGACGGTGGTCTCGACGCGGACGTCTCTTCTGATGTCCAGCTCGATGTGCTGCCTGACGTTCGTCTCGATGTTCCGGATGCGCGTGAGACAAGCGACACAAGGGACGCGCCCATTTTCGGCGACGCGTCCCCCACGGCGCCCCCGCTCGGCGGCGCTGCCTCGTTCTCCGTGCTCGGCGGCTCCACGGTGACCAACACGGGTCTGTCGATCGTGAACGGCGACCTAGGTGTATGGCCCGGTCTCGCGGTCACCGGTTTTCCGCCCGGCCTCGTGATTGGCGGCACCATCGACAACGGTGGGCCGACTTCCGCCACCGCACAAGGCTCGCTCACCACACTTTACAACACGCTGATGGGCATGCCGTGCAACACCGACATGAGCAGCATCGATCTGAGCGGCAAAACCCTGGGACCGGGCGTGTACTGCTTCTCCTCGTCGGCGGCGATCACGACCGTCGGCACGCTCACCCTCGATGGCGGCGGCAACCCCAATGCAGCGTGGGTTTTCCAGATCGGCAGCACCCTCACGACGTCCGATGGCTCGGCCGTCAACGTCATCAACGGCGGCTCGGCGTGCAATGTCTTCTGGCAGGTCGGCAGCTCGGCGACCATCGGCAAGACCAACGTGTTCGGCGGCAATATCGTGGCTTTCGCCGACATCACGGTGCAGACCGGATCGAGCGTATCGGGGCGAGCCCTGGCTAGTACCGGCGCCGTGACCCTGGACACCAATGCCGTCGCCTTCACGACATGCGGCGGATTTCCCGGTGGCGATGGTGGGGCCGACGTGATGGATGGCGATTCGAGCAGCGACGCCGATTCGAGCGGCGACGCCGATTCCGGCAGCGCTGACGGATCCGACGCCAGTGACGTGCGCGACGCTGCCGACGCTCTCGACGGAGGCTGAGCCGGCGTCAGGAAACAAGGCGCGCAAAGCAAGCCACGCCCGGCGCTAGAGCGCCGTCACGATGCCGAACCCAATGCCGAGACTGGCGACGGGCGAGTAGTAGTCGATGCTCAATTTTTCCGATCCGAACCCGCTCAGCTCGAGGGAGAAGTGAAGGCTCGTGCTGCGCGAAAAGCGCGATAGAGGTATGCCGCCTGTAGGCTCGGTGTGATCTTGAGCGACTCGCCGTAGTCGTTTCGCGCCGCCGGCATGTAATGGGCCCCCGCCGCGAGCTGCACGCGATGAGGGCTCGGCGGGGCACACGCGCTCGGACCCGGCCCACTGACTCGTCCTTGCTCGCCGTCCGCCAAGGCACCGTGGGGAAGCATCACCCCGAAAAACGCCAATACCTGGAGGACGAGCCGCAACCGGGTGCGCAGCTGACAGCACGAACGCACGTTCATTTCGAACGTAGTAGCAAATCGGACGCCAACAGGCGGCATCGTCGAGTCGCGCTCGTTTGCAGCTCGGACCGATCGACGCGCCGGCTTTCGTCAGGGGGCGTGCCGCTCTGGCTCGGCGGGGCGGATCGGTGTTGCAGAAAGGATACGACGAAGCAGTGACACCACCTAACTGATGCAAGCCCTCGCCAGCGTGTGATATCGCCGATCTTGAAAAACCCGGCCGGCAACGTGCTGGCGGAGGAGGGCGCGATGCATCCGCTGTCGAAGCTTTCTCGGATACGATTCCCCGGTCTCACGATTGCCGCAGCGATCAGCGCCAGTTGCGCCGCGATAGCCCCTCCCAGCGGGACACCCGCTTTACCGGCGCCTGCGCCGGCGCCAATCACCACAATCGCGCCCGCCGCGGAGGACGCCGTCTCTGGCCAAGTACGACTCGCCGACGGCACACCTGCGGCCGGTGCGCTCGTAGCACTCGTGCCTCACTTCGAGCTCGAGCACGCTGGGCCGTCCCCCGACGTGCCCATGGTCGTCGCTAACGCACAAGGTCGCTACGCGTTCCCTCCCCTATCGGCCAAGGGTCACTTCGCTGTGACGGCGACGTTCGGAACCAAAGCCGCCGGCGGGTATGGCGGCGTTCGAGAGCTCACGCCGAACGCGCCGCTCACTGCGGACGTCACGCTCGGCAAGGACGGCTTTGCGCTGAGCGGGACGGTGCGCGACGCCGATGGCGTGCCGGTCAAGGGGGCGCGGATCGAAGTCGCGAAGATGAGTGAGAACGAGGGGGAGGTCTTCTTCGTCACTACGGACGCCGCGGGGCATTATGAAATGCAATTGGCTGGCGATGCGAGTTACGTCGTCGTGGCCGACGTGCGGGGTCTGGCGCGAGTGCATCGTCGCCTCGAGCCTGTTGCGCAGACGGTCGATCTTCGGCTCGATAGGGCGCCTGCGCCGCGTCCTAGCGACGCGGAGATCAAAGCGTACCTCGATGAAGTGGCGCTGCCGCTCACTACGGTGCAGCCCGGTAAGGGCACGACCGATCTTGCGCCGCTGAAGAAGATGGTCGGCGATGCACACATCGTTGCGATTGGTGAGGCGGTCCATGGCGCGTCGGAATATTGGCTCATTCGACAGCGTTTGATCGAGCTTTTGACGACAGAGCTCGGCTTCACGACGGTCGCGCTCGAAGCGGGGTGGTCCGACGCGGTCGCGCTCGACGACTATGTGATGGTGGGGCGCGGCGATCCGTTGACGGGGCTTGCCGACCTTTATGCATGGTACCCGAACACCGAGGAAGCGCTGGGGATCGTGCGCTGGATGCGTCGGTACAACCAAGATCCCGCGCACCCGAAGAAGCTGCACTTTCGTGGCTTCGATGCTCCGCTCGCGAGTCACGCCGTGCCTGCACTCACGACCTATCTCGACGAGGTCGACGCAGCTTTGGCAACACGGGCGCGTGAGTTCTTGTCGCCAATCGCCGAGGTTGCGTCGGAAGGCACGTATCCAAGCATCCCAGCGGCCGAGCAAGAGAAGACAAGGCATGGCATTCGAGAAGTCCTCGGGCGGTTCGCGTCGGACCGCGCGAAATGGACGGCACGCGCGGGCGAACAAGCGTGGGCCACGGCGCGCCAACACGCTCGCATGATCCAGCGCACGGAATCGATGTTCCTCGACCCGTCGAAGCGCGACCGCGCCATGGCCGACACGATCGAGGACATCCGCGAGCGCGAACCGAAGGGCGCCAAGATCGTGGTGCTGGCGCACAACTTTCACGTCGGCGCGGAGCCGTGGGATTTGAGCGAAATGGGCCAGCTCTTACGCGAGCGGCACGGGAGCGACTACTTCGTGATCGGCACGGCGTTCGGCAGCGGCGCCGTCAACGCGTACGGCCCGCCCAAGCCTGGTCAAACGCGGGGCACGCGGCGCGTCGAGGCCTTCACCCTTGGGCCGCCCCCCTCCTCCAGCCTCGAATCCGCACTCGCACTCGCGCAAAAACCGCTGTTTGCCATGGATATGCGGAAAAGCACCGGCCCCGTGGGCGATTGGCTCGGCTCCAAAATTCCGACGCGATGGATGGGTGGCGTCTTCCGAGGCGAGGCCAATGCGATTACCCAGTGCGCGCCCAAGAAGAATTACGACGCGCTCATCTACGTCGACAAGATATCGCCCTCGCACTTGAATCGCGGGGCGAATTAGCGTCGCGCCGCCGCCGACATCCCGCTCCTCTTCGAAGCCGTCCATCCAACCTCCGGGGTGATGCGATGCAATTTTTCAAGGCCTGTTCGCACGTGGGCGCTGACTCACGCGGCATTTACAGCGTCTCCGGGCTGGAGCGAAGTCGGTTTTGCGCGCCGCGACGCACGATTCGCGTAACAGCCGCTCGAAGACGTCGCTCTCGACGGCAATCGTCGTCTCCTTCGTGGAGCGGGAGCCCGGTTTTTGTGTCGCGAGCGCTCTCGCACGAGCTTACTTCCAGGAGAAAGTCATGCCGTCATGGTTCCCAGTTGCGATCGAACCCGTCGCAACGCGGGCGCGCTATTTCACCGGGAGGCCGGCCCAACCGAAGTTGCGAACGGGGGGATTGGAGTGGCACCGAAGCCCGGTGCCGCGGGCATGAACGAAGGATTCCCCAACGAAGAAATCGGCGCCGCGCCGAAGGCCGGCATCATCGGCGTGCCGAGCTGCCCCGTGTTGGGCGCGCCGAGCGTCGGTAACGACGGCGCGCTGCCGGGATAGGCGGCCATCAGGTTGACGTCGTATTTCTGGAACTGGTGCGCCACCGTCTCCCAATCGGGCGGCACGAGGGCGTGCTCGACGCAGCGAATGAGATCTCCGGCGCTTCGCTTTTTCATGGAGCCACTGCGCCCCGCCCAGAGGTGCAGGCTCTTTTTGTCGAAATCGAGGGACAAAACGAAGCTCACCGTATAGGGACCCGCCGCCGGCGGTGCGCAGGCGACGTTGTCGCGGATGGCCCGCGCCAGCGCGTCTTCGAAAGGTGCGACGCGATCGCAGCGCTCGGCCGTGGCGCGCCCCCCCCCTTTGGGAGTGCAGCGCGCCGTCTTGGGGTCGGCGAGAACGATGCGCTTCGACGCGGCCGTCTCGATCGCGACCGGCGGCGGACCTGCTTCCGGCGCGATGGCGACGATGGATGTCTCGGCGCGCGGTAGCGGCTCGGTGACGGCGGGTTTGGTCGGCTTGGGACGCCTCAACAAATAAACCGGCAGTGCGACGAGCACGAGCAGCGCGAGCAGGCCGAGCACGGCCGGGCTCCGGAGCGGCTTGGGACCGCTGCTCGTGCCCAGGTGCCTCAACGGCGCCGGGTTTTGCGGAGGTAAACTCGGCACGACGGACCTCAGTCGATGAGCGTGCGGCCCGGTCTTTTGGGCTCGGCTTTGACGATGGTGACGCCGAGCTCGATGGACTCGGGAAGCATGCCCGCGACCTGGGCGGCGACTTGCTCGACGACCTGCCTCGCCTCTTCGAGCGACGGCCCCACCATCGCAACCGCAAACTTGAGCGGTCCCGTTCGGCCGGCGACCACGGGCGACAACGACAAGAGCAGCATTTCGGTGAGCTCCACGACCCGTTGCGCGGCCCTGCGCAGCGCGAGCATTTCGAGAATCGTCGGCCGTTCTGATACCAGGCGATTGGGACCGCGCAACTCGTAGCGCGCCACGGTCATCGTTGCTTCTGCCCATTCGGCGAACGCCGCTTCATCGTCGAGCCCCCACAAAAGGTGGGTGCGCGAGAGCAGCCCGGTGAGCCCGTCGCGCTTGTTGAGAAACGACTTGGCGCGCTGATGGTGCGGCGAGTCTGGCTGAAAACTCACCAGCTTGAGCCGAAGCTCACCTGTCTGCACTTCACCGCCGTGCATCAGCGCGACTTGCGTTTTTCGTTCGTAGCTGTGGTCGGCGTAGGTGCCGTTGGTGCTTCCGCGGTCTTCGACGATCCACGACCCCGCTTGCCAGCGCAACGTCGCGTGGGCACCGGAAACGGTCGCTTCCGGAACGAGAATGTCTTGATCGCCGCGGCGGCCGAACTGAATGGCCGGCTGCGTCAGCTGAAAGAGCTGCCCCACCGTTTCCGCGGCGTTGGTCGCGTACGTCACGAGCAGCGACTGCGCGCCCGGCGCGAACTGTTGCGCGGCGGAACGACCGAGCGGCGCGCCCGGGTCGAGCCGGTCGCGCGGAACTTGGATGGGGCTCGTCGTCAACGTGGTCGGGTTGAAGAATCTGAGATGCCGCGCCGTCGGGCGCATGGCGCTGTCTTCCGTGAGGCACCGGTAGATCTGCTTCACCTCGTCGATGGAGAGGCCGCTCGGCACGTCGAACATGATCTGCGGCTTCATCGGTCGCGATCGCGGCTTCGACCCCGGCTCGGGCACGCGGCAGGTCCACATCTCCCAAAGGGTGAGGCCGAGCGCGTACACGTCGTCCTCGGGGCTCGCCCCGCCCGAGCGCAGACGCTCGGGGGACATGTAGTTGGGCGTGCCGCCGTCGGGGGGGGCACCGGGCCGTCGCGCCGAGACGCGGGCGCGCTCCTGAGCAAAACCGAAGTCCAGGATGACCGCCTTGTCCTCGGTCACCATGACGTTGCCGGGTTTGAGATCGCCGTGCACGAGCCCCTGCGCGTGGATCGCCGCCAGCCCAGCGCAGACCTCGCTCGCAATCTTGCGAAACTCGTCCTGTTTGTACCCGCCCTGCGATTTTCGGCGCCTGATGTGCGTGTGCAGCGTCTGACCGGCGATGTGCTCCATCACGAGGATGGGGCCGAAGGGGCTCGGCGCGAGATCGTGCACACGACAAACGTTGGGGTGGCTCACCGAACGCGCATGCAAAAGCTCCTGCCGCATCGCCTCGTCATCACCGGGCATTTTGGCTTCTTCGCGGACGATTTTCAGCGCGACGGGCTGCTGCGTGCTCCGGTCGAATGCAAGAAAGACCTCTCCCATCCCCCCCTTACCGAGGCTCTGGCGAATCTCGTAACGGTCGTTGAGAACCGACCCTTGGGCGATCGGCGGGATGCTGCTTCTGGAGGTTTCCGACATCGACGAGCGGCCTTCTTCACCGTGAGCTGTCCTCGAAGACGGCGCCAACCTAGGGTCGTCGATCTCGAAGCTTTCCGCAATGTTTGAGTCGCGCGCGAAATGTCCCGACCCGGGGGCGAAAAGGGTCGGAGCTTCAGCCGTCGAGAGCAATGAATCGCGGAACGCTCCCTTTCGGCGGGTTATGGGCCGCCGTCCCCACCGCCCGCGCAAACGCCGGCGTCCGTGCATCCGTTCGCGCAGGACCCGGCCGGCAGCCACTGACCCGCGGGGCTGCACACTTGGGTTGCCGTGCCCGCGCACTGCTTCGCTCCGGGCGCACACACGCCGCAAATTCCCTCGGCACAGACATAGGTGCACGTGGCGTTGTTTACCCACTCGCCTTGATCGTTGCAGAGCTGCGCGAGCTTGGGATCCTTCTCGTCGCAACGGAGGTTGCCCGGCTTGCATTTGCCGGTACAGGCGGCGCCACGACAAACGAAGGGGCAGACTGCGCTCGACCACTGCGCGTTGTTGCCGCACGTCTCCAGCGTATCAGCGGTGCACCGCGTCGCTCCCGGCGTGCAAACGCCACGGCAGTCCTGACTGACGCAGATATAGTCGCACGTCCGCACCGCCGACCAAACGCCGTTCATGCACGTTTCGAGCTGTCGATCGTTGCAGCGCGTCTCGCCCGGCGCGCAGGCACCGCGGCACTGTCCGAGATCGCAGATCGCGCTGCACGCGGGACCATCGTCGGTCCAAGCGCCGTCGGGGCCGCAAACCTCGGGTTGCGATCCGCTGCAGCGTCGAGCCTGCGGCGTGCAGACGCCGGTGCACGCGTTGCCCTTGCAGAGAAAGGGGCATGTCGAGGTATCTTGCCAGGCGCCTTTTTCATCGCAGGTCTGGAGGTTCGCTACGCCGCTGCACCGCGCGCTTCCCGGCACGCAGACGCCTCCGCAGCCGGACGCCGCGCAGACGTAGGTGCACGGCACGCCGCTATTCCACGATGCGCTCGGCCCGCAGGTAGAGAAAAAATTTGCTTCGCATTTGGTCATGCCGGGTGGGCAGACCCCCACGCACGCGCCCGCGGTGCAGAGAAACGGGCACGTCACATCCGTTTGCCACAATCCAGTCGGACCGCATGAAAGCAGCTCGCGCCCTGTACACATTTTCGATCCGACGGGGCACCCGACGTCCGCGACAGCCCGATCCCTCGGCTCACTCACGTCCGCGGGCGGACCTGCCTCGGGCATTGAGCCCGGGTCGGCTCCGCTTTCGGCTTCTTGTTCGATGGGCGGCCCGGCGTCCCGATTCGCCACGCGAAAATCTCCGAGCACCTGGGTGCAGCCGGCGAGCGTAAGGCCCACGCCGAATGCGAGCGAGGTGAGCGGCTGGAAGAGGTACTGCATGACGGCTACTGCGGAATCGCACTGAGTCCGTGAAGGGTCAAGGCGGAGGGGGCGCGCAGATGTTGCCAGCACCGCAAATGTCCGGTGGGGTGCACATCCCGCATTCGACAGTGCCGCCGCATCCATTGTCGGCGGTGCCGCAGTTCTGTCCGCCCGTGCAAGCTTCCATCGGTGTTCGCGGCGTGCAACCGCACTGGTTCGCGACACCGCCGCCCCCGCATGTCAGGGGCAGCATGCAGCTTCCACAGCTCATCATCCCGCCACAGCTGTCCGGCGCCATGCCGCAATTTTGTCCCGCGGGGCACATTCCAGCGGTGCAGCCGCAATGCTGGGGAACACCGCCGCCGCCGCACGTTTGCGGCGCCATGCAACTGCCGCAATCGACCGTGCCTCCGCACCCGTTATCGGCCGTGCCGCAGTTTTGGCCGTTCACGCACGCTTCCGTAGGTGTTCTCGGGGTGCAGCCGCATTGGGTCGGAACGCCGGCCCCACCGCACGTCTGCGGCGCCATGCAACTGCCGCAGTTCGTCATCCCGCCGCAGCCGTCCGGCGCCGTGCCGCAATTTTGTCCCGCCGGGCACATTCCCGGCGTGCAACCGCACTGATTGGGAACACCGGCCCCACCGCACGTTTGCGGCGCCATGCAACTGCCGCAATTGACTGTGCCCCCGCACCCGTTGTCGGCCGTGCCGCAGTTCTGGCCGCCGGTGCAAGCTTCCGTAGGTGTTCTTGGGGTGCAGCCGCATTGGGTCGGAACACCGGCCCCACCGCACGTCTGCGGCGCCATGCAACTACCGCAGCTCAGCATCCCGCCGCAGCCGTTCGGCGCCGTGCCGCAATTTTGTCCTGCCGGGCACATTCCCGGTGTGCAGCCGCACTGATTGGGAACACCGCCACCGCCGCACGTTTGCGGCGCCATGCAACTGCCGCAGTCGACCGTTCCTCCGCACCCATTGTCGGCCGTGCCGCAGTTCTGGCCGTTCACGCACGCTTGCTCGCGTGTTCTTGGCGTGCAGCCGCATTGGGTCGGAACACCGGTGCCACCGCACGTCTGCGGGGCGACGCAAGTGCCGCAATCGACCGTGCCCCCGCACCCGTTGTCGGCCGTGCCGCAGTTTTGGCCGTTCACGCACGCTTGCTCGCGCGTCTTTGGCGTGCATCCGCACTGATTCGGTACGCCGCCGCCGCCGCATGTTTGCGGCGCCGTGCAACTGCCGCAGGTCATCATCCCGCCGCAACCGTCGGGCGCCGTGCCGCAATTCTGACCCGCCGGGCACGATCCGGTCATGCACCCGCAA